>Ga0209309_10002905_pt1 | contig 15183 bp, 10 predicted proteins | sample COGITO_mtgs_1204_2_FD_184807 | JGI IMG/M metagenome (GOLD analysis project Ga0209309, IMG submission 184807) | Pelagic marine microbial communities from North Sea - COGITO_mtgs_120412 (SPAdes) (version 2) | ecosystem: Environmental > Aquatic > Marine > Epipelagic ... | reverse complement strand
AATACATTATATGCACCAAATAAAGTAGGAGGAGCTGAAAAATCTGTCCAAATTTTAGCTGAAAAACTTTATTTTAAAGGAAATGATGTAATAGTAATTTGTCTTGGCAAAGAAGATTTAACGTATAAACTTAATGGAATTATTGTTTATCAGATAAAGATTAAAAATAGTTATTGGCCATACGACGATATTAATCGCGGATTATTTAAAAAATTAAAATGGCACATAAATGATTCAAATAACAAAAAATATGATGATTTTTTGAAGCAATTATTTCTCAATTACAAGCCTAATATTTTGTTAACTAATAATATTAGCGGTTTTTCAACAAAAATATGGTCTTTAGCCTCTAATTTAAATATTAAGATTGTTCATGTTTTGAGAGATTATTATTTACAATGTCCTAAGACTTCAAAATTCAAAAATAATTCTAACTGCAGTAAGTCTTGTTTAGATTGTAAATTACTTTCCGTACCAAAGAAAATAGATTCTTCAAAAGTTAATTATTTGATTGGGATTAGTGATTATATTATAAGAGATCATATTAATAATGATTACTTTAAAGAAGTTAAGAATAGGTTGATTTATAACGGATTTTACATAAATAAATTAAAAATTAGAACACACACACACACCAACACTTTTGGTTTTATTGGTCAAATAAAAAAATCAAAAGGTATCGAGTTATTGCTTAAAAGTTTTTCCAAACTAGGGAACCTTTCATGGAGGCTAATTATAGCAGGAAAAACCAATAAAAATTATTTAGAATACTTACAGGGAATCAATAACTCAGTTCGAATAGAGTATGTTGGATATATTGATAGTGTCAGTTTTTTTGAAATGATTGATGTTTTGGTGGTGCCCTCTTTATGGAATGAACCATTCGGGAGAGTAGTTTTAGAATCAATAATAAATAAAAAACCAGTCATAGCGAGTAATATGGGAGGAATTAAAGAGCTTTTATCAGAAAATAAAAACTTTATTTTTCACCCTAAAGAAGATAGCTTAACTGATTTGATAAAAAAGATTATTTTAAATAAAGATTTTTTAGGAGAATTTAATTTTCAAAAATCTTTACTAGATAAGTTTGATATTGAAAAAACTGTTGATCAGTATTTAGATGTTTTTAATGAAATACTCAAAGAATAGATTATGAGAGTTAAATTAAATAAACTATTTTATTGGTCGATTTTAATTCAAATATTGGCAACTCAAGGGGTACTTACTTTTTTGGTATTTGATTATCTTGGGAGTTGGGAAATAAAAAAATTATTTCACCCCTTTTCTTTTTTACTAATAATAATTTTATTCTTAATCAAAGCTTCAAAAAGGATTAAAATTACTTTATTAGACATTCTTTTTTTTGGATATTTCTCATTATTGTTTTTCACACTATTATTTAACGTAAGAAATATTGAATCACTTTACATTGTTTTTAGAGAGATATATATTCTATTTATAATGATATTTATTTTTAGTCAATTGGAAATCAGTGAAAAAAAGTGGAGTAATATTTTAAACCTTCTATTTTATTTATTGATATTAAATTCAATTTTCATCATTTTGACTTTCATCCTTGGACCAGAAAAATATATGAAAATGATAACAGGCAGATATGTTTGGGGTATAGATCCAGAATATAAATTTAAAATATCAAATTTCTATAATTTTTGGAGATCACCTGCTTTAGTTGGTAATGCTGGGTCAGTGGGCTATTTTAGTGTGTTATCTTATTTATTAATGGATCAATATTCTAAATTTAAAAAGAAAAAATATATTGCTTTATTTCCTTTGATTTTTTCTTTTGTAAGAAGTGCTTATTTAATTTTAATAGTATATGAATTTTTTAAATTTTTCTCTAAAAAGAAGAATCTCAGAAAGTTGATATTAATTTTGAAAGTAGCTGTTCCAATAGTAATTTTTCTGACCGTATATCTAGCAAAATATGATGTTTTTTCTACAGCCTCCTTATTAGAGAGATTTTATTTATGGGAAAATCAAATTAGTGTAAATTATAATATATTTTATGGTGGTGAAATAGGAAATGTTGGAGGTGGAGCAAGAGGAAGTGGTTTTGTAGAAACATTAGATAGCTATTGGCTATTGATGATAATATCTTCCGGGTTAATAGGTGTTATTATTTCAATTTTATACATTTATGAAAAAAGTAAAAAAAATAATAGATTTTTATTTATTTTGACGGCTTTTTTTCTATCAGGATTTCTTGTGAATCTCACTCAAAGTATTGTTTTTTTAGTTCTTTTTCCAATGTTGTTTATAAAAATAAAAGAAGATTAATAGGTTAAATAATGGTAAAAATAAAATCTATACAATTAAATAAAATATTTTTATTTTTAACTATTTTACTAGGATGCTTCCCCATTTTAAGTTTTGGAATGAGAAGTGTTTTTACTATTATTTGGAGTTGTTTAGGGATTTATTTGTTTTTCTTAGAAAGAAAAACAGATAAATTAGATTCAGAAATCATATATTTTCTATTACCTTATTTATTTATAACAATTTCTATTTTTTATTCTACCAATGTTGAATATGGTTTGGGTAAATTAATAAAAATGCTTTCATTTATAATTTTCCCATTAATTTTTTATTTGAATAGAGATTTTTTCTCAAAAAAGTATGTTTATCAAATTTTAGACTTTTTTTTAATCTCAGTTTTGATTTTAGTTTTTTATCAAATCATTATAATATTTTTCAATTTTGACTTTGTTTCATCTACTCTATCATTATCAGAAATAAAAGCTAACGGATTTAACAGTTTAAATGAAATAACAAATGAAAAATTAGAACAAATTAAGTTGAGAAGATTTAGAAATTTTATTATAAAAATTTCAAATACACATTCAACATACCAAGGATTATGGGTTGGGTTTTCAATATTTTATCTTGGATTAAAAAGTTTTCATTCAAAAAATAAAATTTTTAAAATTGTTAGTCTAGTTTTAATTATGTTCTTGTTTTCATGGCTTTTTATTATTTCTGCAAGGATGCCTTTTTTTGCTCTTATTATTTCATTGATTTTAACTGTATTCCTTTTTTTAAAAATTTCTCCAAGGAATAAATTATTATTAATCAGCCTACCAATATTTCTTTTGTTATCGTTATTATCTTTTAAAAACCCTATTTCTGTTAGAATCAACGAGTATTATCAAACAGGTACATCCCTACTTGAAAAATCATCTAACCCATCTGAGTATAATTCTTCAAATGTTAGAAATGGAATATATTTTTGTGATTTAAAACTAATTAAAGAAAAATCTTTACTTGGAGTTGGCATTGGAGATATTCAAAATGAATTAAATACTTGCTATAAAGAAATCATAGGAGCGAAAATTTATACCTGGCACACTTACAACTCACATAATCAGTTTGCTTTTTTTTGGATAGCATCAGGTTTTTTTGGATTGCTATCATTTATTTTATTAATTATTATTTCTTTTTGTAAAGCTTTAAAAAATAAAAATTATATTCTATTTTTTATTTCAAGTATAACTTTTTTTGTATTTCTATCAGAAAACTTATTGGAAAGGTCAGATGGATTATTTTTTTACTGCTTTTTAATAAGTTTATTATTTTTTAATAAAATTAAAAAGTAACTTATAATATTTCACCTTCTACCAAAGAAGCTAATTTTTTTGCAGACAAACTCCAACCAAACCGAGTGATATTTTCGTAACCTTTATTAATCAATTCAGTTCTTCTATCATTGTTATTAATAAGATAATTAAGTTTTCTTGTAATACTTTTTATTGATGTTGGATTGCAATACTCAACAGAGTCAAGATATATTTCAGGTAAAGAAGATTGATCAGAAACAATACATGGGCAACCACAGGCCTGAGCTTCTAGTGGAGGCATCCCGAATCCTTCAAATAAAGAGGCGTAAATAAAAATAGAAGCTCTATTGTAAAGATTTATTAAATCATTATCGTTCAAATATCCTGTAAAAAATACATTCTTATGAAGAGATTTTTCGGCAATCTTAATGTCAGAAAAAGATTTCATTTTTGCTCCAACAAAATAGAGTTTATAATCAGTGTCTAACTTTTCAAAAGCTTTAATTACTCTATTAAAATTTTTTCTTGGATCAATTGATGAAACAGCTAAAATTATTTTCTCTCTTTTTAAACTTAAATTTTTGAAATGATTATTTTGAGCAGCATTAATCACATGAATATCTTTAATTTTATAATGATGTTCAATATCTTTTTTAACGTAATTACTCACAGTAACAACTTTAAGTGAATTTTTTGCTGATATAGGCACAAAAATATTGTAAGTCTTTTGAAAAAGGTATGTAAAAGTTTCAGGAAAATATTTGAAGGCTAAATCATGAATATATGAAATTTTGTTTTTGTACCATATTGGACCGATTCCTCCAAAATTGATAAGAATAGGGTTATTATTGTTTTTTAAAAAATTAAGTAAATCTATTTGTTCCCACAATTGCCCTTTTAATTTTCCAAATTTTACTATTCTGTGGTTATTTATTTTTTTCTCATTTAATAAATCACCTTTCGGAGCTATTAGGATAACTTCTTGTTCTTTAATATATTTTGGGAGATGTTCACAAATTTCAATTGCATACCTTTGAACTCCAGTTATTTGCTGAGTAAGAAATCGAGCATTTATGACAATCATATTAAAAATGATGAATTTATTAAATCAAAAATAGCTCAACTATTCAAATTATAATAATAATTGACAAGTAATAATTTATTTCTCTTCAAAGTATTATTTTCACACTAGGTAAATTTATAAAAATATTTGTGCTAGAAATTTAAATTTTAAAAAAATGAGAGTTGCAATTGTTCATTATTGGTTTATAACAAGAAGAGGAGGTGAGAAAGTAGTAGAATCTATTTTAAAACTATATCCTAGTGCAGATATTTACACATTGTTTTATGATAAAAATAAATATGGAGACTCTATAAACAATCATAAAATATATACTTCCATTTTAAATATTCCTTTTTTAAGAAAACACTATCAAAAAATCTTTCCATTATATCCAATCGGCATTAGGTCTTTAAAATTAAAAGAAAATTATGATCTAATTATCTCATCTGAATCGGGTCCAGCAAAAGGGATTTTTATTAAAAATAAAACACCTCATGTTTGTTATATTCATTCTCCAATGAGATATGCATGGAGTCATGGAGAAACTTACATAAATACAACAAACTATTTTTTAAGACCTATTATTCGCTTTTTCTTTAAAAGACTTAGAATATGGGATACATCTACTGTAGACAATGTAGACTTATATATTGCTAATTCAATTAATGTTGCAAAAAGAGTTCAAAAATATTATAATAGAAAGTCAGAAATAGTATTTCCTCCCATAGCAGACTTTCTTTTTAATAAAAAACTTAAAGAAAGTACTAAAGAATATTATTTGAGTTTTGGCGCATTGACTCCGTATAAAAAAATAGACCTTTTAGTAAATTCTTTTAATCAAAGTGGAAAGTCATTAATAATAATTGGAGAAGGTTCTGAGAAAGAAAAGTTAACACAAGTTGCTAATAAAAATATTCAATTTGTAAGCTGTCCTAATTGGGTAGATGTTGAGGCAATTATTCTTAAATCAAAAGCATTATTATTTCCGGGGGAGGAAGATTTTGGAATGATTCCACTTGAGGTTATGACCTACGGAATACCAGTAATAGCTTTTTCTAAAGGAGGAGCATTGGAAACAGTCCTAGAAAATAAAGAAAATGTAGAAAAATCTTCTGGTTTATTTTTCCACGAACAAACTGTTAATGCTATTAATGAAGCGATTAATTATTTTGAAAATATAGAAAATAAGTTTGATCCTAACTGGATTAGAAACCACGCAAAAAATTTTACAGAAACTAATTTTATTAAAAATTTAAAAGAAAAAATTAATACTTACTTAAGCCCTAACACAAATTAGATAAGGATTTTAAAAAATAAAAAGTAAAACAACTTATATTTGTTTTTTAGATTCCTTTTGTGAAACACAGATATTCATTTCTCATAATTCCAATCCAACTACTTATTGATTGTTTGTCAATCTTTATGATACTTTATTTTGTATCAGATTTAGAATTTTATAATCCATCATTTATAATCTACATTATTTCTTTTTGGATATTATCCTCATTTTTAACAAATTATTATAAGGTCTTAAGATTTACAAAGTTTCTCAAAATATTAACCTTGACTTTTAGGCATTTTTTTATTTTTATTCTTGGGTTTTTTGCTTTTTTTGGAATTTTTAAAGAAGGATTAATTATTAATAATCAATTTTTAATACTGTTATCAATACTTATCTGCACATTTTGCTTAAAGCTAGTCTCTTTTTTATTACTAAGGTGGTATCGAAATCTTGGTAGAAATTACAGAAAAGTTATTTTGATAGGAATAGATGATTCATCAAAAAAAATCACCAATCTTTTTAGTAACAATAAAAGTTTAGGGTATCGATATTTAGGGCTATTCACTAATAAAAATTTGAAAGATAAATTAGGAAATGTCGAGGATAGTTTTGCCTATACACTTGATCATTCTGTTGATGAGATCTATTGTTCTTTAAAGGAATTAAGTTCTCAAATGGTAAATAAAATTACTTCTTTTGCAAATTCAAATAATATTACTTTAAAATTAATACCTGATGCGGGTAAATTGTATAGCAAAGACCAAAGTATAGAGTTTTACGATGATACTTTAGTGGTATTAAATGTGAAAAAATTACCATTTGAGTTCAATGAAAATTATTTAATTAAAAGATTTTTTGATGTTATTTTCTCTTTATTAATATGTTTTCTTGTCTTAACTTGGTTGATGCCGATTCTTTGGATTTTAATAAAAATTGAATCTAAGGGGCCTGCTATTTTTTCTCAAAAAAGAGAGGGGCTAAATGGTAATAAATTTGTATGCTACAAATTTAGGTCTATGAAAATTAATAAAATGTCTGATAAAATTCATGCTTCAGTTAATGATGATAGAGTGACTAAATTAGGTGCTTTTATGAGAAAAACTAGCATCGATGAATTGCCTCAATTTTTTAATGTTTTAAGAGGTGAGATGAGTGTGGTTGGTCCAAGACCACATTTAACTTCTTTATCCATCGAATATCAAAAAGATGTAGATGATTATCTTAGAAGGCATATTGTAAAACCTGGTATAACTGGTCTAGCTCAAGTTAGTGGCTATAGAGGCGAAATAAAAAAGAAGTCAGATATTAAAAATAGAGTACGGTTAGATATTTTTTATATTGAAAACTGGTCTTTTCTATTAGATGTCAAAATTATTTTAATGACTATTTTCAATGTTTTCAAAGGTGAAGAAAATGCGTATTAATGTTTGTAAATAAAAACATAACAGCCTCTATAGTAATATACAGGGAAAATTTTAAAGTTCTTGAGAAGGCAATGGGTAGTTTTTTAGACTCAACACTATCAAAAAAACTTTATATAATAGATAATTCTCCTTCAAATGAATTCAAAAATAAAATCCAGAACGATTCTGTTGAATATATTTATTCTAATAAAAATATAGGATTTGGTATGGGTCATAATAGTATTTTACACAAACTTACGAGTAAGAATAAGTATCATTTGATTTTAAATCCTGACGTAAGCTTTCATCCGGAGATACTTGAAAAATTAGTGCTTAAGATGGAGAGTAGCGAGTCTCTTTCCATGATAGCTCCAAGAGTTTTAAACACTAACAATAAATTATTGTACACAGCCAGAAGATATCCGAATTTATTTGAGCTAATTTTTAGATTTTTAGGAATTTTTAAAAAATTTACTAGCACTGGTGAATATAAAAATCAAAATCATAAAAAATCTTTTTCACCAGATTTTGTTCAAGGTAGCTTTATGTTATTCAAAACAGATGATTTATTGCAATTAAACGGTTTTGATAATCGTTTTTTCATGTACATGGAAGATGTAGATATTTGTAGGAGAATAGATCAATTAGGTAAAAAAAAATTATTCTATCCTAAAGTGGAAATTATTCATACCCACAGAAAAGGCTCTACAAAAAGCATAAAACTTTTTATAATTCATATTTCATCTATTATAAAATATTTTATGAAATGGGGTTTTAACAGAGCTTAAATTAATTAGAGAAAACTATCTTTGTAAAAGATTAAACTACAACATGAACATACTTATTTTAGGCTCTGGAGGAAGAGAGCATTCATTTACTCACAAACTTATTCAAAGTAAAAAAGTAACCCATATTTTTGTTGCTCCAGGAAATGCAGGAACTCAAAAAATTGCCACTAATATCGATGTAAATCCTACAGATTTTGAATCTGTAAAAAAAGCGGTAATAGCTCATGACATTCAATTGGTTATTGTAGGTCCAGAAGCTCCGTTAGTAAATGGAGTTCATGATTTTTTTCTTGCAGACGATGAATTAAAATCTATTCCTGTAATAGGTCCTAAGAAAGATGGAGCTTTGCTAGAAGGAAGTAAAGATTTTTCTAAAGAGTTTATGTTTAAGCATGGAATTCCCACTGCTAAATATCAGTCATTTACAAAAGAAAACTTACAACAAGGTAAATTGTTTTTGGAAAGTTTAACACCACCATACGTGCTAAAAGCAGATGGACTTGCCGCAGGAAAAGGTGTGTTAATTTTAGATTCTTTAGAGGAGGCAAAATCTGAGTTAGAAGAGATGGTCTCAAATCAAAAATTTGGAGATGCATCTTCAACTGTGGTCATTGAAGAATTTTTAAAAGGAATAGAACTGTCTGTATTTGTTCTTACAGATGGTAAAAGCTATAAGATATTACCATCTGCCAAAGATTATAAGAGAATTGGAGAGGGAGATAAAGGATTGAACACAGGAGGTATGGGAGCAATCTCACCTGTACCGTTTGCTGATCAAATTTTTTTAAATAAAGTTGAAGAGTTAGTTGTGAAGCCAACAATTTTAGGATTGCAAAAAGACGGGATAGATTACAGAGGGTTTATTTTTATTGGATTAATGAATGATAATGGAAACCCCTCAGTTGTTGAGTACAACGTTAGAATGGGAGATCCAGAAACTGAAGTTGTTTTGCCAAGAATTCAATCAGATTTATTTGATCTTTTTGATGGCGTTGCCAATCAAAATTTAGAGGAGAAAGAATTTTCTGTGACAGATAAAATTGCAACTACTGTTATGTTAGTTTCGGGAGGATATCCAGAGTCATATCAAAAAGGAGCTGTTATTTCAGGTCTTGATAACCACAAAGATTCTATTATTTTTCATGCAGGAACTAAGATAAAAGATGAAACTATTGTAACCAGCGGTGGAAGAGTACTAGCTGTAACATCTTTAGCAGATACTATCCAAGAAGCATTGGATCAATCATATAAAACAATAGATAGTATTCATTTTGAAAAAATGAATTATAGAAAAGATATAGGCTTTGATTTAGTATGATAAAATAGTTCATTTTATTCTAAATGGGATATATTAAAACCGTCAAATCAGATGAAGAAAATAATTATTGCACCATTAAATTGGGGATTAGGTCATGCCACCCGATGTGTTCCAATAATTAAAGAACTTCAGAAAAGTAATTTTACACCAGTTATTACTTCAGACGGTACTGCACTTCAATTTTTAATCAAAGAGTTCCCATCTTTAGAATTTTTTGAATTACCATCCTATAAAATTTCTTACGGTAGAAACTTAAAATGGTCATTAATACGTAAAATACCAACAATTGTAAGAGCAGTTCACAAAGAACGCCTACTCATTCAAGAATATGTTCATCAAAATCCTGATGTTGTCGGAATTATTTCTGACAATAGATTTGGCTGTTACTACACTAAAATCCCATCTGTATATATTACTCATCAGCTAAATGTTCTTTCAGGTTTTTTAACACCGGTTACAAGTTATTTTCATCATCGAATCATTAGAAAATTTAATGAATGTTGGATTCCTGATGAAGAAAACTCTGTATACTCATGTAAATTATCCAGATCTTCCAAGAATTTAAATCAAAAGTACATAGGTATTTTAAGTAGATTTAAAAAACAAGAATTACCACAAGATATCGATGTGTTGATTCTTTTATCTGGACCAGAGCCCAATAGAGCTCAGTTAGAAATTAAGTTAACATCTATTTTTAAAACTTCTTCTAAAAAAGTATATCTAATTCAAGGGGTAGTAGAAAAAACACAAAAAATCACCAAGATAAATCAACTAACTATTGTTAATTTTATGCTCACGAATGAATTAGATAAAATTTTAAATTCATCAAAATTGGTTATTTGTAGATCAGGGTATTCATCTGTTCTAGACTTAGTCTCTTTGAATAAAAAAGCACTATTAATTCCTACTAAATTTCAAAATGAGCAAGAATATTTAGCAAAACACCTTTATGAAAAAAAGTATTTTTCTTATGTCAAAGAAAAAGAAGTAAATAAAAAAATAGTAGATGTTTTACCGAAATTAACCCCTGTTAATTTCAAAAAAAAAGTATTTAATTCAGCGCTATTTCACCTTTTTCATGGTAAATGAAAATTCAGATCCTTTTTTAAAAGTGCTATTAATGAGCACCGTTTCATTATGAGCTTCAACTATATGTTTAACAATAGATAAGCCTAATCCAGATCCTCCCTGTTCTCTAGATCTACTTTGATCAACTCTATAAAAACGTTCAAATAAACGAGAGATATGTTCTTCTTTAATTCCTTCTCCGTTATCAACAACTTTAATAATAAATTTCTTTTTGTCAAAAGATTCAATACCTACACTGGTTAATCCATTCAATTTTCCGTATTTAATTGAGTTTACAATTAAATTGATAAGAACTTGCTCAATTCGCTCTTTATCTCCATTTACAAATACCGGATAATCATAAACTTTATCGAATTGTAGGGTAATATTTCTTTTTTTAGCCTTCATTTCAAATAAATCAAAAACATTCTGAATGAGATCTATAATATTAAAAACTTCATAATTCATCTTTAAACCTTCAGTTTCTAATTTTGCAATCATATCTAAATCTTTTACAATTGCAACCAATCTGTCAACACCTTTGTTAGCTCTTTCTAAGTACTTATCTCTTATCAATTTATCATTTATCGCCCCTTCTATTAGTGTTAAAATATAGCCTTGTACAGTAAATAAAGGAGTCTTTAGTTCATGAGACACATTTCCTAAAAAGTCTTTTCTAAAAGAATCTCGTTCTGTAAGATTTTTAATTTCAATTCTTTTACCCTGAACATAATTTTTAACACTATTGGATAAAGAATCTATATCTGAAGTTGTTGAGGCTCTTATAAATTCATCATCATTTAGGATGGAAACTTCATCATATATTTTTTTTATTCTGTTATAAATGAATCGTTCAGTTCTAAATTGAATTATAAAAAAAGAAATTATAAATATTGCGGGAAAAAAAACAAGAATACTAAGTAACTTTTTTTCTTCGGAGGAAAGAAAATAAACGAGCGCAAAAGTTAATACAATAGAAATAGTAAGGTATACTGATGATAATAGAGAAAAAGAGTATGTCTTTTTTAGCTTCATAAGTAGTTCAACTTATTTATCTTCAATATCAATTACAAATTTATAACCAACTCCTTTTATGGTTTTAAAATGATTGTCTCCAATTTTTTCTCTCAATTTTCTGATATGAACATCAATAGTCCTTCCACCAACTACCACTTCATTTCCCCAAACGCTGTCTAAAATAGTTTCTCTTTTAAAGACTTTTCCTGGTTTAGAGGTTAATAAAGAGAACAACTCAAATTCTTTTCTAGGCAAAAATATTTTTTTATCACCTTTAAAAATCAAATACTCGTCTCTGTTAATGGTAATATCACCTATTTTAACAGAAGAATCCTCTTGACTTTCAGCTTTTAACCTTCTTAAAAGTGATTTTACTTTGCTAATTAAAACTTTTGGTTTTATAGGTTTAGTAATATAATCATCAGCACCTGCATCAAAACCAGCAACTTGAGAGTAATCTTCATTTCTGGCTGTTAGAAAGGCTATTAAAGTATTTTCTAGACTTTTTATCGCTCTTATTTTTTCACAAGTTTCAATGCCATCCATTTCTGGCATCATAATGTCTAGTAAAATTAAATTTGGAGTGATTTTTTTTGCTGACTTAAGAGCTTCAAGGCCATTGTTTGCTGTGTAAACTTGATATCCTTCATTTTTTAAATTGTACCCTACAATTTCTAATATATCAGGTTCGTCGTCAACTAAAAGAATTTTAACATCACGTTTGTTCATCATTATTTTATAAATAAGGTTATACCAAAAATAGCGAATCTAAACTAAATACCAGTTGCTTAACAATCATTTAACCCTGTAACATTCAATTAACATTGCTCTAACCTAACAGTAATAACCCCCTAACCTTTACTTTACAAAATAGCGTCAATTTTGCATAAAATTATAATAAGAACATTCAATGAAAAATTTTTTAATTGTTTTTGCTCTATTCATTTGTCAAATGATGTTTGCACAAGGTAAAGGTGTAATTAAAGGTCAATTGTTAGACAAGGAAATGGATAATGAGCCTCTCTCTTTTGCTAGTGTTTTTCTAAAAGGAACCATTATTGGTACAGAAACAGATTTAGATGGAAATTTCCTATTATCTGTTGATTCTGGAGACTATATTTTAGTATTTGACTTTTTAGGATACAAGACATTAGAAGTTCCTGTATTAGTTAAGTCTGGAGAAACAGTAATTATTAATAGAACTTTGGAGGCTGCAGAAGGAGTTGCTCTTGAAGAGGTACAACTAAAAGCAAATACAAGTAAGCAAAAAGAAAGTGCTCTGCTAATGGACCAAAGAAAAGCGGTTACAATAGATCAAAAAATTGGAGTAGAAGAGTTAAGTAAAAAAGGGGTAAGTAATGTAGCCACCGCCTTAACTAAAACTACAGGAATCTCTAAACAACAGGGTTCTGGTGCTATTTTTGTTAGAGGTCTTGGAGATCGATATAATGTTACCACGTTAAATGGATTGCCACTTCCCTCAAACAATCCTTCAAATAAAAATATTGATTTAAATATTTTCTCAACAGATATCATTGAGTTCATTTCAATAGATAAAACGTTTAATCCAAAAAACTTTGGAGATTTTAGCGGGGCAAACGTAGACATTTCATCAAAAAAATATACAGGAAAAGGGTTTTTTGAAATAGCAATTGGTTCCGGTATAAATTCAGAAGCAAATTCTCAAGATACATTTTATTTAAATGATGGACCAAACACGTCAGGGTTTTATGATATTGGAATTCCTTCTTTCCCTTTAAATAACTACAATTTTAACACTAGTTGGAATAGAACAGAGTCTAATGCTCCTATCAATAAGAGTGTATCAATAAAATTAGGAGATTCATATGAATTAGGGGAAGAGACTAAATTAAGTGTATTTGGTGTGGCATCATTTGATAGTGGATTTAAATTTAATGAAGGAATTTCTCGCGGAAGTGTTAATACATCTGGAGTAGCAAGGAGAGATTATGATTTTCTAAGATATGCATACGAAACCAATACTACCGCTATGGGTAATCTAAGATTAAAGCATAAAGCCCATGAGATAAAGTACAATGCCTTAATGATAAATACTTCAAGTCAAAAGCAAGAAGAGTATTCAGGGATTCACGATGTTTTTGATTACGCTCCAGAAGGAGGAGCCTTTTTACAAAGAGCTGTTTTTGATAGAACAGAACTTTTTGTACATCAATTATTAGGTACTCACAAACTAGCTCAAAAAATAGATATAAACTGGGGAGGAGCATATAATTATGTTAAAAGTTCAACGCCTAATAGAAGACAATATTTATTAACACCAGACGATTGGAATATTCCTGAAGGACCAAAGTCATTTAAAGAAACCTTAAATGATTCAGACAACCATAAATTATTTCTTGATATAGAAGAAGAGGAGTTAGCGGCTAATTTTTCTGCGATGTATAAATTCAAAAAGAATGCTGATGATGATTATTTAGGGAAATTAACTCTAGGATACAGCGGAAGGTATAAAAGTGTAGACTTTGAAGCTACTCAATTTAATTTTAGAATAAACAACAGTGGTGGAAGTGCTGCTGTACAACCAATCATTTCAGATATTTATGATTTAGATAGTTATTTTAATCAAGATAACTTCACCAATGGATTATTTGATATTAGAACTTTTAGAGGAGGATTAGGAACAGGAATTGATGTTTTATTGCCACAATCTTATGGTGGTCGTCAAGATATTCATGCAGGATTTACAACACTTGAATATGCTTTTTCGTCAAAATTTACTGCAATTTTTGGACTTAGAGTTGAGCAAATTAATCAAACATTAAATTTTAATACCTCGCTTACTTCTGGGTTTAATGAACTTGATCAAACAGAGGTACTTCCCTCAGCATCATTTAAATATGAACTTAATGAACAACAAAATTTAAAGTTAGCATTAAGTAAAACCTACACCTTACCTCAGTTTAAAGAAAGAGCACCTTTTCAATATGATGAAACACCAACCTTATCAACTATAGGTAACCCTGCTTTATATACATCAACAAACTATAATTTTGATCTTAAATGGGATTTCTTTCCTAAATCAGAAGAAATAATTTCAGTTGGAGTTTTTTCTAGATTTATTAACGATCCCATTAATAAAATAACCATAAACTCTGCTTCTAACGATGTTAGTTGGGTAAACTCTGGAGATCAAGCCACTGCTTTTGGAGCAGAGTTAGAACTAAGAAAAAATTTCTTTGTAAGAGAGCTAGATACTGAAGATAAAGTGTTAAAAACTAAACTTTCTGGGGGGCTAAATATCTCATATTTAAATACAAATCAAGACTTGAGTCAAGAGAAGGTTATTAATGAAACATCAGCCGCTGGGTTTCCATTAAGTGTAGATTTTTCTTTCTCAGAGAGTGCCTTAACAGGTGCGTCAGAGTTGTTATTAAATGCAGATATTTCATATTTAAAAGAATACAAGGAGCATAAAAGTATTCAAGGAACGCTATCATTTAATTACTTTTCAGATAGAATTTTTGCTTTAGCAACTGAAGCAGGAAGAGGAAATATTATGGATTCTGGTATTCCAACTTTAGATTTTATACTAAAAGCAAAACTTAACAAACATCTTGGTATCGGATTGTCTGCGAAAAATATTTTAAACCCTACTATTAAAAGAACTCAAGAAGTTCAGGATGTTAT
>Ga0209309_10002894_pt1 | contig 15206 bp, 9 predicted proteins | sample COGITO_mtgs_1204_2_FD_184807 | JGI IMG/M metagenome (GOLD analysis project Ga0209309, IMG submission 184807) | Pelagic marine microbial communities from North Sea - COGITO_mtgs_120412 (SPAdes) (version 2) | ecosystem: Environmental > Aquatic > Marine > Epipelagic ... | reverse complement strand
GAGTGGTGCTGCCCACGTTTTTAGAAATTTGATTTGCTGAAATGAGTATGGACATTTAATTAGTGCCTATCTGCAGTAAAAAGTGAGTTCTTTGTTTAGCTCTTCAAATTCTTCAAGCGTCACTTTTTCGTAAACGATAGTTCCAGGTCGGCTGCCTGTGCCACCACGACCCGTTACATTTTCTAGATTGATGACAAGTAGTCTATCGGTAAAAGTGGCCTGAAGATTTCTGTTAAAAGGATTTAGAGACCTCTGCAGAACAGGATCTAAAAATTCAAAAAAAGAGCCGAACTGTATTCTTGCTGCTTTTGAGGATTGTAGATCACGAATCTTGAGCTTATCACCAACAATATTTGTAAAGAGATTGTCGGTTGAGTGCTTGAGGCCGTAAAGGCTGAACTCAAATAAAGACACTCGAGATTTAAACCCGCTGCACGTAACAGGTTTGGCCCCATTGGTTTTCTTTTCCATGTTTTCTAATTCGAAAATGTCATCAGAAAGCACATATATGTCAGCTTTCTGATTTTGCGCTTGAGGCCCTCTGACAACGTCAACGGTGTTGCCTACAACCTCTTCACACGCTGGAAGCAGTAAAATAGCAAATGCTGCAAAAATAATTTGTTTCAAACTTTCTCCTGGTTTTAAGTGAACAGCCTATCAGGCTATAATAAAAAAGGTAAAGAGAATCTACCTGCAGTGCCTGTCCAAAAGAGAGTTGAGACGGCTCAGTTCAGACAGGTCGGTTTTTCTGTACGACAAGAACCTAAGTGGTCTGCTCGCTGGTGATCCGTCCTTTAATTCAAACTCGGCAATATTGAGTTCTGAACTTTCAGGGGGGAAATAAGCGCTCACCTCAACAGTTTTGATGTCTACTCCTAATGTTTTAGCAGTTTCCTTCGAATAGACCAGGTGGTAGCTACCCTCAGGATTTTCAGACCCATTTATCTTTTCGAGGCTTCCTATTCTTTCTCGGCGTTCACCAATAGAAACTATGCGAGGCTCAATGAATATCGGACTTACAGCTCCTCTTCTGTAAATTTTAATAGAATTGAAGGAGTAAGAGAGATCATCGTTCTTAAAAGAGAAACAATTAGACTTAGGTGAATTTGAATCAATCATATTATTAAGCACATTATAGTGGTTGGTTTCAATATACTCACCCTCTTCTTTAGCGGTGACCACATTGCTTGTTTCACCACAAGCGGTAAGCCCTAAGATTAAAATAAGCGTTAAAAATGATTTTTTCATATTTTCCTTTGGTTGGGCTGAAAACTAATGGCGGCATGAAGCTTAGTAAAATTGAACTGCGTCAAAAAGCCTTATTGGACTGAGAGAGGCTAAAAAATTAAACGAAACATAACATTTGTGACTTTGTTTTTTATCAGCCACCGCCATATGTTACCTGGCACCTTACGGTTGCTGTTTAGAGACTTTAGTGAGAGAAAAACACTTATAAAATCGAATTAAAAACCACAGGTTTGAAACCGTCAAATTTGTGCAAATGAGGGCCTGGCACCTATGAGTTCTTTTAAAAATTACGACAACTTATCTGAAATTGTAGCGCTCTGTAAGGGACGCGGTTTTGTATTTCAAAGTAGTGAAATTTACGGAGGTTTAAACTCCTGTTGGGATTATGGTCCGTTGGGCTCACTGCTAAAGCGCAACGTCAAAGAACTTTGGTGGAAAGAGATGACCCGCAGACGCGATGTTGTCGGAATTGATGCTTCGATCTTAATGCACCCCAAAACTTGGGAAGCTTCTGGTCACTTAGATGGTTTCACAGACCCTTTAGTGGATTGCAAATCCTGTAAAACAAGATTTAGAGAAGATCACGCTCCTTTAAACGACGCTGGTGAAAAAACCTGTCCGTCATGTAAGTCTACAGATTTGACCGAGACTAGAAACTTCAACCTTATGTTTAAAACAAACATGGGGCCCGTTGCTGGAGAGGGTTCTGAAGTTTTTCTTAGGCCTGAAACAGCCCAGGGCATTTTTGTAAACTTCGACAATGTTCGTGGCTCTACAAGAAAAAAAATCCCGTTTGGCATCGCACAAATCGGTAAGTCTTTTCGAAATGAAATCACCCCTGGAAACTTTATTTTTAGAACCCGCGAATTTGAACAGATGGAGATGCAGTATTTTGTCACTCCTGGGGAAGACGAAAAATGGTTTGAATTTTGGAAGCGTGAGCGTTTTGACTTTTTAATCAACAAGACGGGCCTAAGAAAAGAAAACATCAGATGGGAAGAGCATGGATCAGGCGAACTTGCTCACTACGCTAAAGCAGCCTTTGATGTAGAGTTTAAATTTCCATTTTGGCTGGGCGAGTTAGAGGGCGTTCACAACCGTTCTGATTTTGACCTTAAACAACATCAAGAGTTTTCCGGAAAGAAACTTGAGTACTTTGATGAGGTGAAAAAAGAAAAGTACATTCCTTTTGTAATCGAGACAGCAATTGGTGCTGACAGATTAACTCTTGCGGTGATTTGCGATGGAATGGTTAAGGAGCACGATGCTGAAGGCAAAGAAGTGAGAAATCTTTTTAAGGTCGCTCCAGAAATTGCACCTTACAAAGCTGCGTTTTTACCGCTTTCAAAAAAAGAACCGCTTTTAGAGACGGCCCATAAACTTTTTGATGAGCTTAGCGAAAACTTCTCGGTCGACTACGATGAGTCTGGAAGCATTGGTAAGCGCTATAGAAGACAAGATGAAATCGGGACACCTTTTTGTGTAACAGTAGATTTTGAAACTGCTGAAGACGGCAAAGTCACTGTTAGACACAGAGACTATATGACTCAGCAAAGAGTGAGTATGGAAAGATTAGACCAGTTCATAGAAGAGGGTTTAAAAGATTTTAAAGACTTTGGTGGATAAACCAGATCTTTTTGATTTAAGACTTTAAAGTATAAGTTAAGTTGTAAGCTAGATTATAAGAAAACAAAAAATGGAGAAACAAAATAAAATGAACGCATCGACAACATCAACCAAAAATGCGCATCAAAAGTACCTCTACTTTTTTTCGAAAGAAAAAACAGACGGAGATGCAAAACTAAAAAATCTATTGGGCGGCAAAGGTGCTAACCTTGCAGAAATGTCCAACCTCGGAGTTCCTGTGCCTCCAGGTTTCACTTTGTCGACAGAGCTCTGTGCTGATTTTCAAAAAGAGGGCGCCTTAAACGAAGCCACAAAAAAAGAAATGATGGCGGGTGTAGAACAAGTTGGTAAAATTGTAGACAAAGCCTTCAACGATCCTACCAACCCATTATTGGTGAGTGTGAGATCAGGTGCTCCAGTGAGCATGCCTGGAATGATGGACACAATCTTAAACCTTGGTTTAAATGACACAACAACGGAGGGTCTGGCTAGAAAGTCTGACAACCCACGATTTGCTTACGACTCTTACCGCAGGTTCATTCAAATGTACGCGAGTGTTGTGATGGGTGTGAACCATTCTTTACTTGAAGTTTATTTAGAAGATATGAAATCTGATAAAAACTACACTGCTGACACGGACCTTACTGTTGATGATTTAAAATCTTTGATTGAGCGTTACAAAGCAGAAATTTTACAAAACACAGGAGCCAACTTTCCAGAAGACCCATGGGAACAACTTTGGGGTGCGGTTGAAGCTGTGTTTAAATCTTGGAACAACTCAAGAGCAGTGACCTACAGAGAATTAAACAGCATCGATGCTTCCATCGGAACAGCTGTAAATGTTCAGGCTATGGTTTTTGGAAACCTTGGTGAGACCAGTGCAACAGGCGTTGCTTTTACAAGAGACCCCTCAACAGGCCGCAATGTTTTTTACGGAGAGTATCTTAAAAATGCTCAAGGTGAAGATGTTGTTGCGGGACTTAGAACTCCTCAACCAATATCAAAAGACTCTGAGCAGTCTGGACAGGTGAGTTTAGAGTCGCTCATGCCTGAGACATACACTCAGCTTGAGGACATTTATAAAAAACTAGAGCTTCATTATAGAGACATGCAAGATCTTGAGTTTACCATCGAAGACGGCAGACTTTGGATGTTACAAACCAGAACTGGAAAAAGAACTGCTAAGGCCGCTTTTAAAATAGGTTTAGACATGTTGGATGAAGGCATTATTGATGAAATTGAACTTTTAGAAAGAATTGAGCCTGCAAGTTTAGATCAGCTTTTGCATCCGGCACTTGATCCTGACGCGCCTAAAACTTTAGTGGCTAAGGGGCTTCCTGCAAGTCCGGGTGGTGTTTGCGGTAAAGTTGTTTTCACAAGCGAAGAAGCCACTCTTATGAAAGCAAAAGGTGAGAAGTGTATACTTGTCAGAGTAGAGACTTCCCCTGACGACATTGAGGGAATGATTGCAGCAGAAGGTGTTCTGACAACCAGAGGTGGCATGACCTCTCACGCAGCAGTTGTGGCGCGTGGAATGGGTAAGTGTTGTGTGGCTGGCTGTGAACAAATGTCTGTTGATGTAAAAAAAGAAGAAATCAAAGCAGATGGCTTTGTGATTTCAAAACATGAGTTCATCACATTAGACGGTTCAACTGGCGAAGTCTTTTTAGGTAAGGTTGCTACGAAAGAACCTGAGCTAGATGGAGACTTTGAAAGAGTTATGGCTATTGCCGACAAATACAGAAGAATGGAGGTGCGTGCTAATGCTGACAACCCTCATGACTCAGAAGTTGCAAAACGTTTTGGAGCAGAAGGAATTGGGCTTTGCAGAACCGAACATATGTTCTTTGGTGGAGACCGCATTGATGCTGTAAGAGAAATGATTCTTTCTGAGGACTCCTTTGAAAGAAAAGACGCGCTTGCGAAACTAAAGCCGTATCAAAAAGAAGACTTCATTGGAATTTTCAAAGTGATGAAAGAGCTCCCTGTAACAATTCGCCTGCTGGATCCGCCACTTCATGAGTTCTTACCTCACACAAAAGAAGAAATCGCAGACCTCGCCGGTAAACTTAAAATGGATGTGGAAAAAGTTGAGCGTAGAGTGGAGAGTTTACGAGAAGTGAATCCAATGCTTGGTCACCGCGGCTGCAGACTTGGAGTCACCTACCCCGAAATTTATGAGATGCAGGTTGAGGCCATTGCTGAAGCTGCACTTGAGGTTTCAAAAGATATTAATGTTGATGTGGAGATCATGATCCCCCTTGTTTCTACAGCAGGGGAGCTGAAAAGACTAAGGACTCTGACTAAGCTTACATTTGAAAAAATCGTTCAAGGCTCTGAGAAAATCACTTATAAAATAGGCACAATGATTGAGCTTCCTAGGGCTGCTTTAACAGCAGATGAGGTGGCCGAGCATGCTGACTTTTTCAGCTTTGGAACAAATGACCTAACTCAAACAACTTTGGGCATCTCAAGAGATGACTCTGGGAAGTTCATGGCTACTTATGTGGCAGATGGGCTTTTTGACTATGATCCCTTTGTATCAATTGATAGAAAAGGGGTTGGCAAATTGGTCTCTCTTGGGGTTCAATTAGGTAGGTCGCAAAAAGCCGGACTTAAGGTCGGTGTCTGTGGCGAACATGGGGGAGATCCAAAGAGCATCGAGTTCTTAGAGACCATTGGTCTGGACTATGTAAGTTGCTCACCTTACCGTGTTCCCATCGCAAGACTTGCTGCCGCTAGAGCTACGTTGAACGAGCAAAAGAAAAAATGATTCTTTAGCTCCAAAAACACTTTAGCAAAACAGACCGAGGCTTTAATTATTTAAAGCCTTTGTTTTTTGAAAAGAGTATTAGGGCGAAGTTTTACTGAATCGATCCAAAGGACGTGCGCAAGTGAGAATTAAAAAATTAGAACTCTTAGGTTTCAAATCTTTTAAAGACAGAACAGTGATTTCATTTGATGAAGGCATCACAGGTATCGTAGGACCAAATGGTTGCGGTAAATCAAATATTGTTGATGCACTGGTTTGGGTAATGGGTGAGATGTCAGCTAAGCATTTGCGTGGTTCTAAAATGGAAGACGTGATTTTTGCTGGTTCTCAAGACTACGCACCAACTGGAATGGCTGAGGTTTCTTTAACTTTAGAAAATGATGGCGGCTCTTTTCCAGTTCGCTATCTAAACCATTCTGAAGTCATGGTGACTAGACGTCTTCATAGGGGTGGCGAGTCTGAGTACTTCATCAACAAAGAAGCTTGCCGTTTAAGAGACATTCAAGAAATTTTTATGGACACGGGCGCGGGTTCAAAAGGTTTTTCTATTATCGAACAGGGACAGATTGGTAAGATCATCACATCAAAGCCTTCTGAAAGGCGTAGTCTTATTGAAGAAGCTGCCGGCATCACTAAATTTAAAGTCAGAAAAAAAGAGTCTGAAAGAAAACTCAAAGCAACTGATCAAAACCTTGTAAGACTTGCAGACATCATCCGCGAGCTTAAAAGACAGTTGGACTCTTTAGAGCGTCAGGCGCAAAAAGCTGAGCGTTATAGAAAATTAAAAAATGAGCTTAGAGACAAAGAGCTTTGGCTTGCAGCCCTTGAAGTCAGTGGTGGCCAAGGCGGTTACGGCGAGTTGAAAGCACAGATTGAAGAGCTCACAGAAAAAGAAAGTTTTTTTCAAACTGAAATTTCAAAACTTCAGGCTCAAATTCAAGAAGAGCGCGTAAACTCCGTTGAAAAAGAAAAAGAATTAGAAGTTAAACAATTTGAATTCAAAAACCTATCTGAAAAAGTCATCACTTCTGAAAATGAAGTTAGAGAGCTTGAATTTGAAATTGAGCAAACAAAAAGAAGTACTGAAATCAAAGGTTCTGTTAAAGAGCAAAATCAAGCAAGATTAAGTGTTCTTCAAACTGAAAAAACGGAAGTTGAAACTAAATATTTTGATGTTAAAGAAAAGTTTGAAATCATAGACGAACAGTACTCTACACTTGACGAGCAGTTTCAAACTCATCAGGCTGAAATCAACGAAAAAGAAGACATCCTAACAACTTCTAGAAAATCTCAATTAGAACTTCACCAGGGTGTTTCTCACTTGCAAGCAATGTCTCAGGGAATGACAGATAAAATTGAGCACATCAATGAGGAGCTTGTTTCAAAAAATGAAATGAAACTTGAAGTAGAGTCTAAAAACGAAGATTTCTTTAAGCGCTTTAAAGAACTCACTAAAGAGCACGAAGAGCAAAAACAAATGAAGCTTGAGATTGTTAAAGACACTGAGACCATCTCTGAAAATTTAAACACTCTTAAAAAGAACCAAGAAGAGATTACTGTAAAGCGTGAAGAGGAAAACGGACTCTACAGCAAAGCCTACTCTAAACTTGAAAGCTTAAAAGAGCTTCAAGAGCAGTTCGAAGGTTACCAAGAAGGTGTTAAAAACCTTCTACTTGCTAAAAAAGACGGGAGTGTGAATCTTTCTTCTGCTCCGCTCTCTGATTGGTTAAGAGCACCACAGGGTTATGAGCAAGCACTCGAGACTTGCTTAGGTGATGGTCTTCAAGGGCTTTTTGGAGCCTCTACTTTAGGTGAACTCTCGGGTTCAGTTGATTATTTAAATGCTGAGTCAAAGGGCCGCGTACAGTTTTTTGTTAATGAGATTTCTCAAGCAGGTGAGGCGCCATCAGGTGTTCAAACTTTAGCTGACCACATGTCTAAAGAAGACTCTGATGTAAAAAAACTTTTGAGTTCATTCTACTTAGTAGAAGATATGGACTCTGCTAAAAATATTTTAAGATCTCATCAAGGTTTTTGCATCACTAAAAAAGGTGAAATGCTCAACTCATTAGGTCAGTACTTTGCAGGATCTGCAGGTAACGACACGGGTCTTTTACAAAGAAAACAAAACATTGAAGACCTCACTAAAGAAGTGGCGGAGAGAAAAACCAGCCTTGATTCTTTAGAAAAAGAGATTGTTAAGAACAAACAAAAAATTCATCAAATTGCTGAAGATCTTGAAGCTGCTAAAGGAAAAGACAACGAGCAAGAGCTTAGAGTTTTTGAAATCAAAAAAGATTTAGAGCGTGCTGACTACGAAAAGCAAAAAGCTGAATCTGAAATTGAAAAAATTCAAACTTCGGTGATGGAGTTCCAGGAAAAATTGCAGAAAGCAATGGAGACTCAAGAAGAACAGCTCACAACAATGAGAGACCTTGAAGCCAAGCGTGATGAGCAAGAAAAAATATCTCTTGAAGCTGAAGAGGCTTTGATTTCTTTAAAAGACAACTACTCAGATCTTCAAATGGAAGTGACAGACAAAAAAGTTAAGCACGGCTCACTTAAAGTTGAACTTGAATCTTTAGAGCAAAGACTTGAGTCGCTTCGTTCAAACGAAGAGCAGTTGATGAGTGAGATTGGAAGCCTAGAAGAGGAGTCTGCAAACTCTGCTGACTTCATCTCTAGTTACTCAACGGAGCTGGGAACTAAAAAAGCTCAACTCGAAAGAGATATGGAGCTTAGAGCTGAGCTAGAGAACACAGTTTCTAAAATGAGAGACGATTATGAGATTTTAACTGCGACCGAGCGCGAACTTGGTCAACAGGTGACTGAGCATACAATTGAAAAATCAAAAGTGGATTCAAAATTAGGTGAGCTACAGGTTAAGTCAGAACAGGTCAGACTTGGAATGCAGTCTAGAGTGGATCAGATGTTTGAGCGCTACAACGTTGATCTGACTGAAAAATCAAATGAGTATGTGGATCTGTTTGAACGAGAAGAAGAAGGTGCAATTGTTGATGATGTGGTTTCACTAAAAGACAAAGTCGGCCGCATGGGTGAAGTGAACCTTTCGGCAATCAGCGAATTTGATGACATCAAAAAAAGATATGCTTTTTTAAGTGAGCAGCAGGCTGATCTCTTAAAAGCCAAAGGCCAACTTGAAAAAGTAATTGTAAGAATTGATAGAATCTGTTCAAGAAGATTTAGAGATACGTTTGAAGCTGTTAACGAAAGATTTAGAAAGGTGTTCCCAGTCCTGTTCGGTGGTGGTGAGGCAAGACTGATCCTTGTTGAAAACGGTGAAGACGATCAAGAGCCAGGTATTGATATTGAAGCAAAGCCTCCAGGTAAAAAAGCGCAGAACGTATCACTTCTTTCAGGTGGAGAAAAAGCTTTAACAGCTGTTTCACTCATCTTCTCAATCTTCCTAGTCAAGCCGTCTCCATACTGTCTACTAGATGAGGTTGATGCACCACTCGATGATGCCAACGTATTTAGATTCAATGATTTAGTTAAAGAAATGGCTAAGCGTTCGCAAATCATCCTTGTTACACACAACAAAAACACTATGGCTGTGAACAACAAGCTCTACGGTGTGACTCAGGAAGAACGTGGTGTGTCTAAGATGGTTTCTGTAGATTTAGATGGAAACTTTTTAAGTGAAGTGAAAAGCGATAGCCCTAAAGTGTCAGACCCCCATTTACAAGACGAGAGCCCTAGCTAAAGCCAAACATTAGTCTAGTTAAAAAATAAGCACTCCAGGGTGCTTATTTTTTTGTGATAGCCTGTAACCCACAGCCAGGGAGGGTTATGAGAGTTTTTAAAATCATTACAGCAGTAGTCGCATCAGGTTTAATTTTCTATGCAGGAGCAAATACTGAGGCGAGCACGACAAGACAAATCACCAAGACCAAAGCTATAAGTGTCGCTTACAGGTCACCTGCTTCAGTCTATAAATACGCTCACAAAGCATGTCAAAAACACTGGCAAAAAGACATTGCAAACATCACTTCACTGCGTCCAAGTTTGTCTGTTGAAATCGTGATTGTGAACACAAGCCCTAGAACAGTGTCTGCACTTTGTGTTTCTAAAAAATACGTTAATGATGATGTTACAAAAGTCGCTAAGCGCTAAAGATTCAAAAACTTTAGTTAAGGGAAATTAGGGGGGAAATTAGGGGACAATTTTTGTCACCATTTTTGTGAAATGTACTAACAAAATTTGATTTAGCTGGAAATTACATGTGGTTAGGCATTTCAAACCTCTTTAAATTTATCGGTTATGGCACTTAAATTGAAGGCCTAAGGGTGGAGACCGCCACCTATGAGAATCAGCCTTCTACTCATTTTAATATGCATTCTAGCCTCAGGCTGTAATCAATCGAACAGCATGAAGCCTGATACAGTTTTACTTGATCAAAGTAGAAACAATTTGGGAGAGCGTCCAGTTAACTTTGACACCCTAACGAGTGCTCCAAAAGAAAACCCATTTAGAATACAAGAAGTTGAGCATCTTGAAGAACTTGTTGAAAGTTTGCAGGTTTCAAGGGCTGAGATGAGAGAGGCCGTATTTACCGGTAATAACTCCGTTGCGATGTTAAACGGACCTTTTGCCAAAGCTCTTGAGTCCGGCCAGACGGTTCAGCCTGGAGACCGCATACAAATTTTTTGGCCGACAGATGTTGTAAATGATTATATTAAAGTGAAAACAAATACAGACAGGGTGGTTTGGTTAAAATATGTAGATTCTAAATCTGAACCTCAAATTATTCTTTTGGAGGATTTTGTAATACCACAAGTCTTTATTAAAGACTCTAGACTTGTTGTTATCTCTGAAAAAACTGAGAAAGTAGATGAGCCTACAATTGTACTCACCTCTGATGAAAAAGTAAAAAACATCACCTATGTTGAAATTGATGTGGACCAAGAAGTTAATGAAGATAAAGAACCAGATGAAAACAGAGTGGAAATTGAAAATCAAAACAAGCGCCCAGTTTCGATTGAAGTTGACCTGACTCCAAATTTTGGTGAACCAAAATCAGAAATCACTATAGTTGATGCCCCAACTCGAAACCCACATTTTGATGAGATAAGCGAGTCTAAACCTCAAGCTGTTGTTCGACCTAGAGCTCGCCCTGTAAATATTGATCACAAAGATGCTAAAGGGCTTAGTGAATTTGCCCCGCGCAAGAGCCCTAGGCCTGTAGCGCGCCCTGCAAAGCCACCTTTACTTGAGGCTTCTGGTATGGACCCTGAACAGTTGCTTGCTGACTTAGGAATAGAAGAAACTAAGATCTCTAGAAATGAGTCTGTTTACATTAGAAACGGTCAAAAGAGAATCTCTGAAGTTTTTAGTGATGGCCACAAGACCTTTTCAGGCTGCACCTTTGATCTTGCCCAAGGTTCACAAAGCAGCAAATGCTATAGAAAATTAGTCTTGTCCAAAGAGTACACGCGCTTTCTTGAAAAAGAAGGCCTGGCCTGTGCTAATGATGCTGCAAAATTAGTTTTTAATGAGAAGCCTTTAAAAGTGATGCTGCGTACAAACGGAGGCTCTGTGAACAGATCCGGAAATACTAGATCTTTGCATCCCGTGGGCCGAGCACTTGATGTTTTTAAAGTCTATTTATATTTTAAAAAATCTTCTAGTCCTGAAGAAATAGTATTTCATAAGAATAAGATCATTGGCAGTTCGGATTCAGTACGACGCAACTATAATTTTTACTGGGCTTTTGAAAGCTGTTGGACCAAAAAAATTAAAGAACACAAACAAGCCAAATCTTGCGGCATTAGAGGTTCGGGGGCGCTTACGTATAAAACCAATTTAGATCATTACGATCATATGCACATTTCACTTCCTGTTTGCAAAGGCGTGAAAAAAGAATTTAACCTTTTCGACTCTTAATTTAAGGATGTACACAATGATTAAACTAATCACCGTTTTTATAACTTTAAATTTAGCAAGTTCACTCGCTTTTTCACAAACGGCATCAAATCTGAATAGCCGCTATCAGCCCGACACTTATACTAAATACGACATCGATCTAAAATCAGAAAAATTAAGTGTAACAGTTTTTAAAGTAAACAGAGATGAACCACATTTAAACCCTTTGCATTTTGATTTGTATTTTCAATGTGCCCAAAACAAATCCTACTACAAGTTGAAGAGAGATTTTGGAGAGTATAAAGGTGAAATCACTTACTGTGGCAACGACAAACCGTTAGTTGAAAAGATTGATGGAAAGGTCTACTTAAGTCTCCCTGCAAGATTAGCAGAACCTGAAACGGGTTGTCCTAAAAAAGTAAATAGAAAAGAAATTTTCTCAGTTGCAGATCTAGTTAAACACTGTAGTCAGGCTGTCACAGTTAAGAGTGAATGATCTTTTTATTTTTTCGAATTGTAATATAAATATTTAGTCGTTTCGTAAAGTCCGCGTCCAAGGCGGTCTCTGTAGTCCGCGTTCTGTTTGTAGTCTTCAGACTCGGTACTAAGATCTTTGGCATAGTCTTCTGTGGTGTAGGGATAGAGCCCTTTAAGACCATCGACCACATTTCCTTCGCTGATATAGTTTTCGTCATGTAGGCGTAGGCTTACTGGTGGAGAAAAGCTGCTTATCGTCATTGCAAAGCGTTCTTTATCATACCTTGGATCAAAAAGATTTCGGCCAAGACTTTTGTTTACATAAGATTTACCGGCCAGAGCGGTGATAGAGGGCATAAAGTCAGGTTGGTAGGCGATTTTTTTCAAAACTCTAGGCTCGAGTTTTAAACTGGGTGAATAAAAAATTAATGGGATGTGCATTATAGGAAGTCTGAATCTTTTTTGGCCGGCGGAGACGTCTTTAGAGGCAAAGTGCGCTAGACCGTGGTCAGCATAAATAACGAAAAGAGTGTTTTTAAAGTAACTCTCTTTTTCGGCTTGTTTAAAAAACTCACCTAGTGCGTAGTCTGAAAACTTTAAGGAATTAAACTCATCGTTGTCTACAAAGCCATTGTCTTTTATTTCTTGCTCAGAAAGTTCAGTGACTTCAAAATCGCCTTTATCTGAAGGGATTGTATAAGGACGGTGATATCCAGCTGTTTGAATAAAGGTAAACTGTTTTTTATCTAGAGGTTGATCTTTAAGGTAATCATTTGCTTCTTTAAAAAGTTTTAAATCAGATATTCCCCAAACATCGTTTTTTCCAGAATTGAAGTCTTTTTCTTCAAATATAGTAACGTCCTTTAAACTTTGGGAAACAAAGCCTCGAATATTTCCCCAGCTTGCGCTTCCTCCAATAAAATAGGATTTGTTGTAATCATCAAAAGCGTTAGCAGCTGAATATTGGCTGACCAGCAAAGGATTTCTTGAAGCTGTTTCTCTAGAGTTCACGTCAGGCAAGCCGGTAAGAACCCCAAAAATAGAACGCGCTGTACCAGTACTGGTCACATAAGCGTTTTCAAAAAAAAGGGACTTGGGAATAAGCTTGTCCAAATTTGGAGTGGCATCAATTTTTTGACCAAAATGAGAAAGTTTAAATGAAGCAAGAGACTCCATCATGATGACGACTACGTTTGGCGGATTGTCAAAAGCACCGTATACAGCACGTATTTGCCTGGCGAAATTTAGGTTTTCTTTATCTGGTGATTCAACTCCTAGATAGTTTGCAACTATGTCGTAGTTTTTTTTAACCTCATCAATATCAAAGTTTTTTTCTTTAAAGGCATAGGTGTCATAAAAGTACAAAAGGGGGTTGAGCGCCATAGCTGAAACAAATGAGTTTGCGCTAAAAAATGCCTCACTCCATCTTAATGGATATTGAGAAAATTTGCCGTGGGCTAAGCCAGCAATTAATAAGAACAATACAATTTTAATTTTTACTGGGGTGTAGAGAATTTTCTCGCCACTTACAAAAATCTTTTTATTAAAAACTAAAAATTTAAGAATCATAAAGAACAAAACACCCACTAATAGTGAAAGTAGAAGTCCTGAAAAAACAGGGTAACTTTCAGTGGCCATTTGTAAGCTGATTGAGGGGTTCTTTAAAAAAACCACCGATGAAGCATCGAGTCTGTTTTTTAAATAATCGTAGAAACCAAGGTCTAAAAGGTTGAAGCCTGTGTAAAGAATAAAAACAACAGTGTAGAAAGTTTGAAGCCAGAAGCAGCCGTTTTGTTGTTTGCGGGAAAACATCAGGCGTTCTTTTTCTTCTATAAAATAATTTATAAACTTCAAGCTGTAACCAATAAACCAATAGGGCAGACTTAGAAGTATTGAGGCTCTCAAATCAAACTTAATGCCAATAAGCAAAGCTTTTCTAAGCTGCTCACCTGTATATTCGCCAGCTCCGCTGTCGTTGAACATTATAAAGAAGGCCACTCTGAAAATAAGAGAAAGCACAAAAAAAGCGAAAATGAGCTTTAGAAAAGAAGAGATTTCTTTTGATAAGGTTCTTTGTTCATACATCTAAGAGTCTTTATAAGATAAAGGTCTCAAGTCATCAATTGGTATTGTAAAGTTCTTATGTCTTTATCTTGCTTTAGGGCTATGCTAATCAAATGGCATGAATGAAATTAATGAAATTCTGCTCTTAGGCGGAACATTTGGATTTGGTATACTTGGTACAGTTGCTTATTATTTTGCCCGATTTTATATATTTAAAGGCAGGGGGCAGGATCGAGATCCATCCCCTCAGGACAAAGCTGAACCTAAAGAGACTCTGTTGCCGGGTCAGTCAGCCAAAAAAACAATTTCTTTGTCTGATGCATTGTCAAAATCAAGGAAAAGCATTTGGAGATCGAAGACCGACCTGCCGCTAGACTCACTAGAGAGTTTTGAAGAGTCTTTGTATATGGCGGACTTAGGCCCGCAAACGGTCAACTTCCTTACTGAGCGCGTAGGAGAGCAGATCAAAAACGAAAAATTTGATTTAGAAAAAGTTAAGACTATATTTAAAGAAGAAATGACTAATATTTTTGCAGATGATGCTCCTGAAGAAATGGTTGCTAACCTGATTAAATCCAAACAAATTGAGCCGCATGTCATAGCTATTGTCGGAGTAAACGGAGCTGGGAAAACGACAACTATTGGTAAGTTGGCTCATAAATTTAGCTTAGAAGGGAAAAAAGTCATGGTCGCTGCTGGTGACACTTTTCGTGCTGCAGCAGAAAATCAGCTTAATATTTGGGCTGATCGAACCAATGCATTGATATTCAAAGCCCCACCTCAAACAAAAGATCCTGGGGCTGTCGCTTTTCAGGCCTATGAAAAGGCCAAAAAAGAAGGCGTTGATATTCTGCTTATTGATACAGCTGGAAGGCTACACACCCAAGAAAATCTGATGGGCGAACTTGAAAAAGTAAAAAGGGTGCTTGCAAAGCAAAACCCCGGTGCGCCTCAAGACGTTTGGATGATTTTAGACTCAAACACTGGAGTAAACGCACTTTATCAAGCTGAGGCCTTTAACAAAGTTCTGGGTTTAACAGGTGTCATTATGACTAAGGTTGATGGTTCGGCCAAAGCTGGAATGGCGCTTGGCGTAAGGCAGTCTTTAGGAGTTCCTATTTTAATGCTTGGTGTG
>Ga0209309_10002893_pt1 | contig 15207 bp, 9 predicted proteins | sample COGITO_mtgs_1204_2_FD_184807 | JGI IMG/M metagenome (GOLD analysis project Ga0209309, IMG submission 184807) | Pelagic marine microbial communities from North Sea - COGITO_mtgs_120412 (SPAdes) (version 2) | ecosystem: Environmental > Aquatic > Marine > Epipelagic ... | reverse complement strand
TCGGAAGGACACGTCCATCGGGTTTTCTTCCGTCGTGATCGTTATCGATTCTTCCTCGTCGTCTAAATCATCGTCGTCTTCACCGGCTTTATTACTCCTCATTCTTATTCGTATCGCTGTTTAAAGTAGTCCAGGAGTAAAGTTTTAATGAGGAAGCGTTGGAAATTCAGCTGTCCAAAACCACGGCACAAAAAAGAATTCGATTTCTATTTATACCATGGGCACAGTGGCCGAGCTCGATCTCTCCCGAGAACGAGAGAAAGAAGACGACGACGACGATCTGAAACTGCTCTCAAGCAGCAGCGCGACGACTTCGAGCGAACAACAACAAAAATATCCTCTCTCCATCGTCTGGTGTGCCATTCCAATCCTCTCGGACATTTTCCCATTCGTCGGTCACGTCGGCATCACCAATTCGGATGGTTGGATATACGATTTCATCGGCGATGGAACCATACACCAATCCGCGAGCAATAATTTATCGTTCAATCGAGTGATGCGAGTGATTCCGTTGAATAGTATAAATTGCAAGCATCCGATTGATGAGAGTTTAAGGAGGGTGATGATGCATTACACGAGAACGAACGAACGGTATAACTTGTTCGGGCAGAACTGCCACGACTTTGTCGGCATCGTTTTGAACCTCTCGGAATACGAGGGGAAAGATGATTGGAATTTAGTAGACGTGGCTTTGTTAGTGTGGGGGGTGAGAGGGAACGGTGGGAGTTTTGTAGATCCGAACGCGGCGTATCGAACGTTTGGGCCGGCGTTCCTGGCGTTCCTGGCATCGGTTGCGTTTGGTTTCGCGAGAGCTTTCGGGCGCGCGGTGTTAGGTTTGTACGCAGCGGTAGTTGGATGGTTCGTGTTGTACGTGTTTGTGTTGAACAGAAGAAGGAGTTGTTCGATACGAGCCGGGTCAATTCCGTTCATTAGGAATAGTAACAACAACGACAACGACAACGCGAGCAGTCAAGGAGGAGACGTTTAGACGATACAGTTTTTAGAAGGTACGTCGCGTCGTTAAAAGAGTCCGTGAAGATTCCAATCACCAGCTACTAGAACCGATCGATATCATTTCTTTGATGATATTTTGAGGATGACTGTGTTCATTTCTGAGACTCTCTCGTTCTTTATTGTTCTTTTAACATCGGGAGTTTCGCGTTGCTAGGTATGATGGTATTGGTGAAATATCTCCAATTCCTCCCAGTTTCAGCGTATCTTTTTCCCCTAATTAAATCATTTGTCTCCATTTATTATCTCTCTCTTTTGCAGAAGAAGAAGGAAAGAAAACAGAGCAGAAAATGGCGGCGAAATCGAACGACCCGTGTCAAATATGCGATCGATTCTTCACGTTTCTGTTTACATCCTTGATTGGGTTTTTCACGTGGTTCTTTAAAGGGACTTTGGATGGAAATAGTCCATATTCTTTAATTGCTTTTCCAATCGTGTTGTTATGGCATTCGATTTTTATTTACGCGATACCGACTGTCGTCATATACGTAAAACGAGCCTACAGAGTGTTTTTAAGTTTCCTGTGTAAACCGTTCGGTGGGTACGTTCTGGATGACTCGCCTCATTTCCACACGACCGCGCTTGTTTTAGGAAAATACAAAGAAAAAGACGGCGTGGAGAGTTTGAAAGAGCTGTTGGAGGAACAAGGCTGTAAGACGTACGAGGAGTGGCACAAGACGATTGAACTCGTACGATTTAAAGATTTAGGGCCAATTGGGAGTAAGAAAGTGAGCGAAGAGAACAACAACACGTTTTTGTTCAAGAACGGCATCGACCCATCAGACATCGGCCAAGGCTCGCTCGGAGACTGTTGGTTACTCGCAGCGATAGCATGCCTCGCCGAACATCCAGACGCCTTGAGAAAACTGTTTATTGATAGAGAAATTAACCCCAGAGGGTATTATAAACTCCGTTTATTTCACGCGGCGAGAGAAAAATGGGTCACAGTTGGCGTTGATGACCGATTTCCAGTTAAAGTTGCAACCACGAAGCTCTTAAAGAAGAAGAAATTGTTGTTTTTAAGAGAAACCGACAACGAGTTGTGGGTTTGTTTACTGCAGAAGGCGTTTGCAAAGATTTTTGGAGGGTATGCGCAACTCGATGGAGGACATTCTGTCGTCGCATGGAATTTCCTAACCGGGGGTAATTGTATGATCCTCAAACGCGAAGCAAACGAGACGGTTTGGGATAAGACTGAGTTTACGTTTGGTTCCAAGAAATCGTTCAAGGATTCGTATTGTATTCGTGTGGGTCGCTCCTCGGTATTTTATCGTCCTACCTCAGATCCAGAGTTTAAGAAAAAAACAGAGGACCAAGTTTTCGACATCTTGAGAGCGTATGCGAAAGCGAGATGTTTGTTAGGCGCGAGTGTCAATAAACGCGACGACGAAGAGGTGGAAGCGAAAAGAGAGACTGGATTAATCGCGCAACACGCGTATTCTATTCTCGAATGTCGTCGACCGGGGATGAAGAGCATGGACAAGGTATACGACAAAGGCAAAACGGGAGTCAAACTCGTCAAATTACGAAACCCGTGGGGCGACGAGCACGAATGGAAAGGCGCCTGGTCCGACGGTTCCAAAGAATGGACAGAAAATCCAACCTTTGCTGAGGAATTAAACTACGTCTCTAAAGCCAACGACGGCGTCTTTTGGATGGAATGGTCTGACTTCAACGAAAATTTTACAAAGATTCAAATATGTGACCGAGACGCGAACAAAGATCTCTCCTTGGAAATTTTCGAAAACCACCCAAAATGTGGTCCTTGTTTAGGTTGCGCTTTTGGGTGCGCTTCGTTTTGGTGCAAGTGCAACGGTTGTCGAGTTATTTATTTTGGAAACGAGAAAGGGGATGCCATGAAGTCTGGCGCTGGATGCACGAAAATTTGTACCGCCGTGTGATGACGAGAGAATTGCACGAGAGAGAGAGAGAGAGAGTAACGCGCGCATGAAATTTGTATGTAATAATAGCAGGTACTAGTAGTAACATCATCTAAACATCTCGCGTTTGAGTGCGCGTTTCTCGCTCTCTGCATCGCATGTGGCAAGAAAAACTTTATAAAAACACACGCGCACGACGAACTTATTACATTAAAATCATGGGCACAAACGCTTTAGCGGCATCCTCACATCTCTCGAGCACGAGTACACGGCAGCATCCTCGTTTTCATCTTCGTCGCGCTGCGAAAACGCATTCGTCCTCCTCTCTGTACCGTCCGTGTCGTGGCACTTTTCATCGGGGGCGTATCTTTTGCGCTTCCGATGATGATGAAAACAACAACAACAACAAAAACGTGCTCTCCTTCCTGTGTCCGTTGCTAAAACTCATCGGCGGTGGCGATGCCGCTAAACCGAGAAACAGAACGTTAGAAGTTGCCACTTCTGGGTTCGCCTCTATCGCGCGAATTCAATACGGGAAGACTGTTTTAGAAGAATGCATTCAGAGGAGGAAACAACAACCGAAGTTTATTTTATACGAATTCGAGGCGTGCCCGTTTTGCCGTCGCGTGAGAGAAACACTCTCGATGTTAGATTTAGATTGCGAGATACGACCGTGTCCGAAAGACGGTCGATTTAGAAAAGAAGTATTAGAGAGAGGCGGGAAAGAAACATTCCCGTATTTCGTGGACGAAACATCCGGAAAGGAGATGTACGAGAGCGCTGATATTGTAAACTATTTATACGAGAAGTACGGTAACGGAGCGCGAGTGCCGGAGAATTATTTCACAAGCACGCTCATCACGGGATGGATGCCGACACTTTTTCGTGCCGGTAGAGGAATGACGAAATACGAGCCGAGAAAGGAAGGCTTCGTGAAGCCGCAGTCCGGAAACATCGAGCTGTTTAATTACGAGAACAATCAGTTCGCGCGATTGTGCCGAGAGGCGTTGTGTGAGTTAGAATTACCGTATACGTTGCGCAATGTGGGCGCTGGGTCGCCAAAAAGAGAAACGTTGACCGAAGCTGGTGGGAAATCTGTCCCATTTCTTATCGACGGAGATGTGAAGATTGGCGAGAGCGATGAGATTGTCGCGTATTTGTTTGAAAAGTACGGTGGCGGATACGTCCCAGAAAAACAAGGAGCGTAATATACTTATTCTCCTTTTCCACTACCGGTACTGCTAATATCTACTTTATCTAGTTTCTTTTGTAATGCCGCAGCAACTTTAGCCTTCCATTCCGCGCTTTCGTAATATCCGTCGTCATCTGCTTCTGCTTCACCTTCACCTTCTTCTTCTTCTTCTTCCTCCTCCTCTTCCTTCGCTAACGCTACAAACTCCGGCGCATCTGCTTTCCAAAGTGCTTCGCCATCTGGTAACCCTCTAAACAAAACGCACTCGTTCAACAATCTCTCGCACGTCGGGCGTTCGTTCCAATCATACGTGATGCACTGTCTACAAAAATCCTCGAGTTTTATATCGAACCTTGTTCTATTTCCTTCTCCTCCGGCGTCGTCCACGTCGTCGACAATCTCGTACGTCAAAACCTCCGGTTCTTTCTCAATCGCCTGCATGGTCAAATACTCCGTCTCCCTGCGAAACGGATTCTTTCCACTGACTAACTTATACGCGGTCAAACCTAACGACCACACGTCGCACGCGTACGTCGCTTTCGCTTTCGCCTGTAAAATCTCTGGTGCGCAATATTCCGCCGATCCCACAAACGAGTACCCTCTCTCCTTCTTTTTCACCATCTTCTCTTCAATCTCTCCCGTTTCTTCATTCATAACTCTTCTCTTGATAAACTCTTCCTTATATTCCACGTTCAAATCTAAACACGAGCCGAAATCGCACAATTTCACGTGTCCATCCGACCCTAATATTATATTTTCCGGTTTCACGTCTCGATGCGCCACGCGCAAAGTTTCGTGGCAATACCGCAACGCCTCCGTCACTTCCTTAATGTAAAACGTCACCTGTTCTACACTCAACCGTCCAATGCCAAAATTTCGCGTTCGTTTCATCAGCATCGCTAAATCGCCTTCCGGTGAACACTCCATGGCTAAATATAACGAATAATAATCGTGAAACGTAAAATAGAGTTTACACACTCCCGGAAACTCCGCTCTGTTCATCACGTCTCTCTCTTTCGTCACGTACGCCATCTTCTCCTCTTTCGCGATGAACTTTTTATCCATAACTTTCAAAGCGATCGGTCGTTTCAGAAATTCCTCTTTTATCTTCGTTCTCTTGTTCTCGTTCAAGCGAATCGTATCAAACTTCACCATTCGAACTTCGCTGAAACTCCCATCCCCTAAGTGTCTCACGGTGACAAAATCGGAGACTGAAAATGCCAGTTGGAGTTGTTCTTTCACAGCAGGTAAAGATGGACTATATTTTATATACTTTCCATCGATTGGTTTCACAGTAGTAGTAGTAGTAGTATCAGTATTCCTCCTCCTCCTCGCATCGTCATCATCATCACCGCCGTCCGAGGAGGACACCAACAAAGCGGGTTCTTCTTCGTTCGTCATTAGAGTATTGATTTTTTCTCGCGTCTCTTCGTTGTTTTTTCCTCAAATTTTCCTCAATTTTGCCTCGAAACGAAAAGTCAAACCCCCACCCGCAAAAACTTGAACATCATTAGAAGGAGCAATAGCAGAGCATACGCACCAAACAAAAATGACGACGACGACGACGGAAACGACGACGTTTAATAAAAGGACGTACTCGAGTTCCGCGGTTCGAATAGGGAACTGGCGAGAAGACGAGGCTTTAGAATTGGTACGTTTAAAAGACGATGGTTTGTTCTTGTTTGTTTGTTTCGTACTCGTAGGGGAATTTTGAAAATTTTCTCTCTCTCCCTGACGCTCTCTTATAAACAACAACACTCCGGAGACGTGAGCGTTCACGACTCACTATCTTCTTCTCATTAACATGAACGATGATACACACAGGCGAAACTCGAGGCGTACAAAGAGGCGAAAAAAAATGGCACTCGACACGTGGACGTGTTGCTCGAGAGAAGAGAACGGTGTTTGCGAGAACTTTTGCTCTTCAACAAAAATTCTTCCTCTTCTTCTTTTGATACAACGACGACGAGAAAGGATGATGACGAGGAAAAGAAGAGAGTTGAATTCGGGTCGATGATTCAACTCGCCAACGGGGCTTCGAATTATGAGGATGTGATGAAGTTATATCCAGCCGATTGCGATTTTGCGAAGAAGAAGACAGGATTGGAGAAGGTGGAACACGAGTGCACGGTGGCGCCGTCGCGGGATGCAGAGGCGATGCCGAACGCGATGAATACGTTTTTCGTGAGAAAAGGGAGACCACCAAGGAACGACGTCAGTGGTAGAAGTAGTAAAAGTTGTGACGAAACGCTTGTGAGATTTGGGGACCGGATCATTTTGAGCGCGAATCCGATGCTCTTCGATAAAGAAGAAGAGGAAACGCCGGCGCGTTATTCGATTAAAGATTTAGTCTGTTCGACGGTTTCAAAGGAGTTCAACGAGTATCTCTACGGAGGTCGAAAGAATGCAACGAGAAAAACGTTCACCGTTTTTCGCGAATCAAATTTAGCGAGAGAGAATGAGTTCGAAATCGTTTCGTGGCAAAGCGTTGGCAACAACAACAATACGAGCAGCGCTTCTTCCACGATAGGAGGAGAAGACGCGCATCCACCGGTGAATACCAACGATGTCTTTATGCTCAAGCATTGTGGTCGTGGCGGCTATTTGCGGTGTCGCGATCACGAAAACTGGTCGACGCCGGATTTTGGGGTCGTAAAACCAGTCGTCAGCGATGAAAACGACGCGTTGTTGAGTAAGCGACGCTTTGACGCTTCGTATTTGTGGAGATTCCGAGCGATTTTTTCATAAATGCATATAGGAGTAGAATTATTATCTGTATAAATATTTGCGCGCTTTAGTATAGAATTGCGTTTACATTATGCTACAACAAGAGGGATTACGGTCAGCGTCCCGAGCGGCTTTTGCTGCGGCGATGGACCGCGTTCGACCGGTGAAATAATCGTCTCGCATGGGTAAAGACGTTCGCTCGCCGTCCTCGCTCACAAACATCATATCGCCCGTCTGTCTGTCGTATAGACAATAGGTTTCTAAAGTATCCGTATCGCTCCATGTTATTGATTTCTTCATCGTCACTTCTCCTTTCTTCACGGAAATATCCCGATCCTTTCGAGAGCTTGGAAAATTCTTCAAGACGCCAAAGGATGGTACTCGTAGCATCTCTCGTTTTGCCGCCAAGACGGAACCGTGTCGTTCTACTTTATATTCTTCAATGCTTAATTCATACGTCTCTTCAGCTAGCGCGCCCGTTTCTGCGCTTTGCTGGTCTTTGCTATCTTCGCTGTTGTTCTTATTATTTTTACCACCTCCTTTCTTTCCTCTTTGCATGAGCTTATCCTGCGCATCTTTCTGCATTTTTAAAGCGCTCTTCAGCAAAACTTTCTCGGCGAGTTCAATCGTATCCGAGGAGGATAAATTTGAATGCACCGATCCGTCCTCAAAGTCATCCATCTCACCAACAACGCCATCAGAACCCAATTCAAAAGTCGACATATCTTTTGTTTGCTGCTCCCGTAACACTTTCAACTCAGTCGCTAACAATCGAGTAAACTCTTTCGTTTTCACTTGCCCGTTGCCGCTGGTATCGGCTTGCGCCATCATGGCGACGATGTCCGCCTCAGAACTCTTAACGCCCAACCGTTTCATCACCGTCTTCACGCTATCTACGGTGACGTATCCGGTATCCATCTCGTCCAAAATATGTGTCGCGTGTAAAACAGCGTGTTGATCAAAGTGTGCAAAGACCGTCATCGCTTGCGCCACGTTCGCGTGCGCGTTGTGCAACACTTTCGAGAGCGTCCCGACAGACACGTCTGCGTTTTCTTGCCTCGCTTTATCGAGCAAAGCTTCAATAGCCATCGTATCCACACCAACCGACCGTAACCTTCCCACGTTGAACCTCACCTCTCTCTCCGTGATTCTCCCGTCCGCGTTTTCGTCCCAAAACGCCACGTTCAGCAACACCGCGAATTCCGACAACGAGCACGTCTCTTCCGCCCGGTCGTCCACGCTCGACTCGTCGTCCGACGGCACGCGGTAACTAAAATTCGCCACCGAATCGTGTCTTTGCAGCGTCGATTTCATTTGCGGTTGCGCACTCGTCGGTGAGTCTGCGAACAACGACGACGCCACCGCCGACGAAGTTGTTCGTAACCGCAAGGGCGACGTCGCGTTTTCCGGTGGCGTTTCCACTAAAGGCCTCTCGATTTTTGGCGAATCTTCATCCGTCTTCTCTCCGTCGTCGTCGTCGTTACCATCGTCTTTGTTTTCTTCTCTTGCTTCTTCTCCTTCGTCGTCGTCTTCGTCTTCCGGCTCTTCTTTCCTCGACCCTTTCTTCTTCTTCTTTTTCTTCGTTCGAGCGACGAGATACCCGCCGGCGATTTCCCCGTTTTCATTCTCCTCGTCCGAATCCGGAAAGTAGTTCATCTGGGTGAGCAAGTGCATCGCTCGCGCCATGATATGATGATGCTCTCTCTCTCTCTCTCTCTCTCTCTCTCTCTCTGTGTGTGTGTGTGTGTGTTTTCCGACCGATCGACTCGCGCTTCCGATAGCAAGCGAGCAAGCGACGGAGAAGAAAAAGTGTGACTCGATGAGATATATAAAAACCTCGTTAAAGCGATTTGGATAGACCAAAAAGCGTTCGGCTTTTTTTTTTCATACTTTTCGTGTGAAAAGTGAAAAATGAAAAAGAACAGACGGAGGGAAACAACTCTGCTCTTTCTGCGAAAAGGAGAGTTTTTTAAACGCGAGAGAATTTTCGTACGCTTTGCGCCTTTTGTTTGCTCTTCAGAGAGAGAGAGAGAGAGAAAAAGAGAAACGAAGAAGACGCGCTTCACCCCAGCGAAAAGCGTTCTTTGTTTCGTCGTTCTCCCTCGTTTTCTTCCTCTTGACTCCTTCGAGTATTTATTTTTAAAGAGAGAAGAAGAAGAACAGAGTTTGGGAGAAGAGAGAAATTCATCGACATGATCGAAGAAGCGCGAAAAGAACAACAAGAGGAAGAGGAGAAGAAGAATGCGACTGACAGTGCTGAGGACCAAGACCCCGCGACGACGAAGACTTTGAGCAAAGAAGAAGATGAAGATGAAGAAGACTACTCGACGTTAGAGGAAGTCACCAAAGAACTGTCCGACTTAAACAGTCGACCGGCGTGGTTCGACCCGCACGTTTTCGAGAAGGATGATTTCAACCCAGACGTCTACATCGACGAGATGTCTCCGTTTGTGACTCCGGAAGATTTAGCCGTGGAAGTGGAGAAATACGCGGACGACTTGCAGAACAAGTTAGTGGAAATGGTCAATCGAGATTATAAAGATTTTGTGGCGCTGACGACGGATTTAGTGGACGTGGACGCGTACGTGAAGGACATAAAAGAACCTTTGGAAGTTTTAAAAGGAGAAGTGGAAGAAGCGCGGGACGTGGTGAAGAAAGAGTTGGAGAAGTTGCAAAACGCGTTAGATAGGAGAGACGAGTTGGCGAGAGAGAGGGAATCGCTGGAGTTGATCATGGAAGCGACGACGGTGTGTAGTAAAGTGGAACGATTGTTGGAGGAGTTTGGGACGTCCGGGGACGGAGACGACGGAAAGAGAAAGAAGAGTAGTAATTTAAATAATAGTAAGGCGGAGTTTGTAGGAGGAGATGGAGGAGGAGGAGGAGGAAGAGAAGAAGGATTCGAGGACGACGGGGACGAGATCGTTCTCGTGGCAACCAACGTGGACATCGATATGGACGTGGATGGGGAAGGATTAGAATTCTTGCGCCCTTCGAAGACGTTTTTAGCCTCGGCTGAGAGAGCAGAAAGAAACGCGTCTTCCTCGGATAATAATACTTTGGCGGACGAAAATAGCGCGTTATCACCGAGAAAAGGTGGTTCATCTTCGGATGCGACGACGAGTAGTAGTAATAATGATAGAAGTGACGGACATAATTCTGCGGAAGAGAGGGCGCGAATTTTGTCGCGCGTCGCCGGCGAAGTGAACAGATTGAAGTTCTTCCTTTCTCAAGGTAAAGATTCGCAACAAATCAGAGCACTCAGCGACCGCGTGAAAAGTTGCGACGAGACGCTGCTGAAAGAACTCAACGGCGCATTCGCGGCTGCGTTGTTAGGCGCGAGCGAAGAGAGCAAAAAAGGTGGCATTCCCGGGACGAAACTAAAATCGGCTGCGTCTGTGAAGTTTCTATTGGAAGCGTACCAAGCCGTCGGACGCGCGAGCGATGCAGAGAAAACAGTCAGGAATGCTTTGGTAAAACCACTTGTATCAGAAGTCACCGACAGCGCTCCAGCACCGGCTGGTATCGGTGCTCGCGAGGACGTTTCGGAAATCTTGAAGAATTGCTCGGGAAAAGCGGTCGACGCGGTGTCTTTTCTTCTCGATATCGCCAAGGATGTTTCGTCGTCGGAATCGTCGTGCGATTTCTTAGGCGGCTCTGTTTTAGCTGAAATTGACGCGCAACTGCATGAAAAGCGACCGAGCTCTTTCTCTCCGGGCGTACCCGAGGCGTTCATCTCGAACTACGCCGCTTCGATGGCATTTATCGATGCTTTGCAGGCGAAAGCGAAGACGATATCGCAAGTTGCCGCGGATAAGTTCTTCGATTCAGATGCTTTGCGTACGTTTCATAAGCGATGGAATTTGAGCGTGTACTTTACGCTGCGCTTTCAAGAGATTGCCGGTGACGTAGACGCGACACTCACAAGACCGGGACTGGAAAGAGTGGGAAAAGGAGATGCGACGACGCCAACGGCAAAGTCACCGAAGAAAGACGGACCCCCGCAGTCCCCGAAATCGCCCAAAAAGCAACAAGAAATTAACGACGTACCTGGAGTATTCTCTCTTGCCGCTTCTGACGCGGCGTTCCGAAATGCCATGCGGTGCTTTGCCGACGACGTGTACGTACCGGCGCAGGCGGACAAGTTTGTTCGTCTGGCAGCGCAAATCGTGTCGCGCTATCGCGCGTGGGTTTCGGTTGGAACTGAATACCTGGAAGAAACTGCGCTTATTAACGCTGCCGCGGAGAAGAGTGAGAATACTTCGGATGATGCGGGTGGTTCCTCCTCAGCAGCAACGGCGGCGAGACGGACGACGAGCTCGAACACGTGGGGCGCCACGGCTGGTTGCGAAGAACTCGCCACGGTTCGTTCGGAGGTTGAATTGTTCTCTAAAAAAGTAAAGGAAGATCTCGTTAAAGTTGCGGCAAAGAAAGTTGGTGGTGGTATTAAGGACCCTGAAGATCGCAATGCGGCTACAAACGCAACGAGCCAGTGCCTAGAACTTGGCGCGGTCACGCTCGATGAATTCCTGCCCAAAATTACGTCCGCCATTGCTCTCATCGTGACCGAAAGATGCACCGAAGCGTTGAAGCAACTGAAAGGCATCACGGCCACGTTTCGAATGACAAACAAACCAACCCCGAGCAAGCATTCGCACTTTGTGCCAATGTTGCTCCAGCCTCTTTCAAAATTCTGTGAAGAATCGCAACGAACGAGACGTCTGTCTCCCATAGCCGCGAAGGAGTTGACGAGAGAAGTCTGCGAAGGCGTGACGAAGAAATATGCGGAAATGGCGAGCGATTTAGTCGCTACTGTCCTGAAAACCGAAGCGAGTTTGAATCGCTTAAAAGACAGACAAGGCAAAGGTACGGCTGCTTCGGCTGATGCGACAAAGACGGGTGGTAAATTGAGCGACACGGATAAAATCTTAAAGCAGTTGCATCTCGATGTTGCTGAGTATGCGTCGCGATTAATTTCTGTGAACGTGCAACCGAGCTCGCTGGAGGCGTTTCCAGCGCTTTGGAAAGCGTTGGCTCCCGAGGACGAACCGTTGCCGGCATGATGCACCAAAGCAACTGCAACTATGTACGTTTATTAGAACTATTGCAATCTATAAGTTATTTCTATACAATCTATTATTGAAGACTATTTAGGACATACCAATCAAATCGCTCGGCTTTTCTTCGCGTACGTTCGACTCATAACTTCGATTGGGTATCTCCACTCGACTTTATCACTACCGACGTTAAACTCAAATCGAAGCACCCAAGCCAACTCCATTTTCGTCGTTCGAAACGATCCTGGAGCTTCTAACGGGACTGACGCCGAAAAGAACGTTCGACGAATGCGTTCTACGCACCGTTCAGAGCCTTCCGCCCATATCTTCCGCAAGACTGGCAACTTCGAAGAATCAGCACCTCCATTACTATTGCTACTGCTATTACTGCTACCACCACCTTCAATACTACTCAACGCAATCTCCTCCGTTTCCAAAGTCCAAGAATACGATTGAACTGGCATCGCTTCCATACTTTCTGGCTTTGTGTTTTCAAAATCAAATACGCACGAGACCAACTCCCCGCAGGCAACCACCGGTAATGGGTTCGCCGGCGTTATCTTACAAATAAACTTATTCCCTGTTGTAATCGCGTACGTTCTCTGTTGCGATTTCTGCATTTTCGACATCTCTAGAATTTCCCTCAAGCTTTCGTCTGCGTCGCCGCCTTGCAACGTCGCCTGGCGCAACTCTACGTCGTCGCCCCAAGTATCGGATGACCTGTCCGACCAAGACGGCAAAACACCTCTAGGCGTCACCGGTCCACTCCTGGCAGCTGGATTACTACTGCTATTATTATTATTATTGTTATTGTTATTATTATTAGATCCACTAACACTGTGATTGCCGCTGCTATTAAAACTCTCGCTTATTCTCAAATCCTCGAATCGAGGCGTCCCGCTCAAGCTTTTCGGCGGCTTTGGCCCGGCGTGCACTTTCAAAGGCATTTCAATCACAACCGGTTCCATCTCTCCTCTTAACTTGCACGAAAAGATCACGCAGTAATAGTACCGACAAATCTGACCTCTGTACGTCGGCGGTAACCCAGGCGGTATTTGAATCGTAAACTTTAAAACGTGTCGTTCGTTCGGCCTCAAGAGCACGTTCTCTAAAACGCTCCCAGGTGGCGAACGCGCGATGAACCGTTCGCCCGATTTCAACGAGTTATGCATCGCGTTACTACTGGTACTGGTACCACGCGGTGGTTGCACCCAAACCGGGTTCAGGCGTTCAATCCCTCGCCATTCGACCTCGATGGTTTCCACGAACGGGAGGAAGGAAACGTCGTCGTTGGTCTCGTTCGTTCTTTGAGTAGGTGATTGATGATGCGGCCCCCCGGAACGACTTCGCGCACCAGCAGTGGCGCCGTCGCCGCGGTGGTGAGTAGCATCGTACCCGTCCCCGAGAGAGACGACCAACTTCACGACGGATTCTTTTCCCGGAGTCACTCGCGCGCGATCGCCGAGGTCTGCGAACAGTTTTACTTTCGACGAAGAGGGGAACATTTTGAGGAGGATGTTCTGCAGTTTTTTCTTCTTTACGACTAAAAACAATCTATTACTAACTGTATAAGCTATTATTATTACCCGCTTTACACCAGATCCGCCCACCCGTTAGACGGAACGTCGCTCTCTTCTTCTTGTCCCACTTCTTGTTCTTCGTGGTCTTGTTCATCTACTTCTTCTTTACTGTCTTCGGTCGCGGCGTCCCCCTCTTCTTCCGCGTCGGCGTCTTTGTCGTTGTTGTCTTCTTCTCCTCCTTCTCCTCTTTCAGACGAAGCAGACGATGTCGATTTCGGAAAAGCGTCGTTACGAAAGTGCAAGTTACCACAGTTCATGGTCGTTTCCTCTCCGTCGTCGCAGTAGACCACTTTTTTTTCTCTGGCTAACGCTCGGAAAATAGCCACTTCTACGTCCATGCCGGTACTCACGATTTCCCTCGTCGGCGGGTACCGACCTTTCCCAGAATCAAAGTATCTGTACTTTTCCAGCTTTGAACCATCGGAGTGCGTTCGACCGAATCCATACAACGATACTCGATCGCACACTTGCATTAACGCGAACGCGGCGACAAATCCAACCGACGGCTGCGTGCCTTTCGTTTTCAAAGTAAAACCCATCTTCTCGAGCTTCCATCTGTACAATTGGAAAAAATCTCTCGCCGCCGCTTCCATTCTCGGCGTGACCACGATTAATTGCACGTCCGTTCGCCGCCATTTCTCCCTCAACGCTTGCGCCAGTCCGACTGATTGTAACGTGATACCTTTTGTCGCGCCGGTTAAAATTAAATTCGCCCCCCACTCCAACGGCAAATCCGCCGGCGATAACCCGCCTTTTTCTGGAAGCGAATACTTGTGGATCCACGGCTTCGATAAGGCTCTGAAATTAGACCGCTCTCCGACATCCTTCGTCTGAGTATGTTTATCCCCATTACCTTTCAACGGTGAATCCGCCCGCGCTTGGTTCAATCGCACGACCGAATCGTGCGACTCAATCGCGCTCGCAAAATTTCTCCCCACCACGTTTCCGCTCGACCCGACTAAAGCACAACTCGAATCCGATAACTTTGAATCCACATCTTTAAACCTTAACTTGATCGCATCAAAATCAATCGCTAAATACCTCTTTGGCAACGTTTCGAACCGAAATTTCTTCGCGTTCGATTGCGTGATAAACGCGTCGCGTTTGTGTAATCCAGTAGGTAAAATTTTCGGATCGATATCTATTCGCGGGAGCGCGTCCAAGGTAACTTTCACGTCGAGAATAGTACCTTTGATGGTTTCGTCTACATCTGGTTCGGTGAGGTTATACATTCGTCTGTATATCCCTCCATCCGAGGCTCTTTGCTCGCTATTGTTCGAACTACTACTACTGCTGCTACTGCTTCCACTGCTACTACTACTAGATTTTTTACCGCTGCCGCTCGAAGAAGACGCTCGTCGAGGGGTCGTCGTCGTCGTAGGCCTCGTCCTCCCTTCGCTATCTCTTTCGTGCTGCGGCGCCAAACTCTTTTGTTGCTCCTGCTGCTCTGATAATACGTTCTCGTTCTCGTTCCTACTCCTAAAAGAGAGGTCGTCCTCGGTTGTTCTCAACAAGACGTTCGGCAACGCGAACAGGATGAGACTGAACAAGAACAAACCGAGCGTGATTAAAGTGTCCCTCGATAGTCCTCCAAGTAATGCAGCTTTTCGTCGTCCACGCGGTTGGTGTTGGTGTTGTTTCGGGGAGAAGAGTCTGCCTCTCATCGTCGTCATCTCTTTCTTCTCTTTGCGCAGAAGAGTGTCGATGCTTGTTTGTGTGTGTGTGTTCTGATACTCTATGAAGCCGTTTTGAAATAAGAATGT
>Ga0209309_10002892_pt1 | contig 15207 bp, 15 predicted proteins | sample COGITO_mtgs_1204_2_FD_184807 | JGI IMG/M metagenome (GOLD analysis project Ga0209309, IMG submission 184807) | Pelagic marine microbial communities from North Sea - COGITO_mtgs_120412 (SPAdes) (version 2) | ecosystem: Environmental > Aquatic > Marine > Epipelagic ... | reverse complement strand
CATCAACGAATGGCACCGCAAATCCGCGCCGCAGATTTGCAGCGATATCGGCTATCACATGGCGATCACCGGCTGGGACGAGAATGTCTTTAACGAGATGAAGGACGCCGTCGACATGGGCGTCAATTCCTTCAAGCATTTCATGGCCTATAAAGGCGCGCTGATGATCGAGGATGACGAGATGTTCGCGTCCTTCAAACGCTGCGCCGAGCTGGGCGCGCTACCGATGGTCCACGCCGAAAACGGCGATCTGGTGGCAGAAATGCAGCAAAAATACTTCGATCAGGGCATCACCGGCCCCGAAGGCCACGCCTATTCCCGCCCTCCCGAATTTGAAGGCGAGGCGGCGAACCGTGCCATCTGCATCGCGGATGCGGCGGGCGTGCCGCTCTATATAGTGCATGTCAGCTGCGAGCAGGCGCACGAGGCGATCCGCCGCGCGCGCCAGAAGGGAATGCGCGTCTATGGCGAGCCGCTGGTGCAGTTCCTCACGCTGGACGAGAGCGAGTATTTCAACACCGACTGGGACCACGCCGCGCGCCGCGTCATGTCGCCCCCCTTCCGCTCGAAAGAGCATCAGGACGGGCTCTGGGCCGGGCTTCAGGCCGGATCCCTGCAAGTGGTCGCCACCGATCACGCCGCCTTCTCGACCGAGCAGAAACGCGCCGGACGGGACGATTTCCGTATCATCCCCAACGGCTCGAACGGGCTGGAAGAGCGCCTGCCGGTCCTGTGGACCACAGGCGTCGAGACGGGCCGCCTGACGCCCAATGAATTTGTCGCCGTCACATCAACAAACGTCGCCAAGATACTGAACATATATCCGAAAAAAGGCGCAATTGTCGAAGGGGCCGATGCCGATATCACCGTCTGGGATCCCAAGATCACCAAGACGATCAGCCCCGCCAACCATCACTCGATCCTCGATTACAACGTCTTCGAAGGCTTCGAGGTCACGGCAAACAGCCGCTTCACGCTCTCTCGCGGCGAGGTCATCTGGGCCTGGGGCCAGAACTCGCAGCCCCAGCCCGGCAGAGGCCGCTTCGTCCCGCGCCCGGCCTTTCCGTCGGCGCACACCGCGCTCAGCAAATGGAAGGCACTGACCGCCCCCAAGATGATCAAACGCGATCCGCTGAACATCCCGGCGGGGATTTGATGGTAGCCTATTCTGGCAAGGCGCAACCTTATCTCGATGCTATCGCGGACTCCTTTTTCAACTGTGACGTTTTCCGAAACTGGGTGCTTGAGGGGACGCGCGCTTTTGGGCCCTATTCTAATGCTAAGATACTGTCGGAAGAGCAAAAAGCGATACGCTGGGCTGGAAAGCCCACCAAACAGCCTTACTGGGCTAATTATTGGTGCGGCAGAGACAGGGCTTGTACCTGTCGGCTTGAAGGAAGCAAAAGCCTAGAGTCCGATGCAATCTTTTTTCTCCAAAACGAAACTGGACGCACGTTAGCGGTTCACATCGAATTTAAACATGCGTTTGAGCCTTTCAGCTACGGACAAGCCGAAGCCTATCCGCTTCGCGCCGCCTGTTTCGTCAAAACCCACACTCAGCGGAGAACGCTCAATGCGCATCATGATTGGACCAGCGTCCTATTCTGCGGCGATGAAGCCTTATTAGATTCGCGGCTCCAGCATTTCGATAAGGTAGTGCTGCATAGCGCAGCAAAAAAAATGATCAGGGCGTGGCCGCAATGAGCGTCATCTCGGCCAAAAACCTCTCCCTCACCTTCCAGACAAACGACGGTCCCATCCACGCCCTCAAAGACGTCTCGCTCGATGTGAACCGGGGCGATTTCGTCAGTTTCATCGGCCCGTCCGGCTGCGGCAAGACGACGTTCCTGCGTGTCATGGCGGACCTTGAGCAGCCAACCTCGGGCACGATCACCGTCAATGGCACCTCCCCCGAGGAGGCCCGGCGCGCCCGCGCCTACGGCTATGTCTTTCAGGCGGCCGGGCTCTATCCATGGCGCACGATCGGCGGCAACATCCGCCTGCCCCTCGAAATCATGGGCTACTCGCGCACAGAGCAGGCCCGCCGCGCCGCCGACGTGCTGGAACTGGTCGAACTCTCCGGCTTCGAGAAGAAATTTCCGTGGCAACTTTCAGGCGGTATGCAGCAACGCGCCTCCATCGCCCGCGCGCTGGCCTTCGACGCAGACCTGCTGCTGATGGACGAGCCCTTCGGCGCGCTCGACGAGATCGTCCGCGACCACCTGAACGAGCAATTGCTCAAACTCTGGGACCGTACCGGCAAGACGATCTGCTTTGTGACCCACTCGATTCCCGAGGCGGTCTACCTGAGCACGCGCATCGTCGTCATGTCCCCCCGCCCCGGCCGCATCGCCGACATCATCGACAGTCCCCTGCCCCGGCACCGCCCTCTGGATATCCGCGACAGCCAAGAGTTCATCGATGTCGCTCACCGCGTCCGCGAGGGGCTGCGTGCGGGGCACGGCGATGAGTGATCGCGGCGCCCCGCACCATGCCTTCGGCGGTCATAATGCCGACAGGACTTTCACCGTTCACGGTCATCGGCTCTCCAGCCTGTACCGTCCCGTCACAAGAACGCATAAACCTTTCATTGTTCCTAAAATACTCATGGCACCGCACCGGAAACATGCGTTTAAACCGAGTATTTTCGGAACGATGAAAGTCGGGCCGTCCGTATGAAGACCGTCGGTCCCGTCCTCGTCGTCATCGCGGCCATTCTTGCCCTTTGGTATGCAGCCGCCATTCCGCTGAATGCGCCTTGGGCCTATGACAAGGCCATGCGCGCGGATGTGACGCTGAGCGCCGCGGATCTGGTCGCCGACACCTGGAGTCAGGAAAAGCCCAAGCTACCCGCACCGCATCAGGTCGCTGCGGAAATCTGGGACACGACGGGTGCGATGGCCCTGCAAGGGCGCGGCTTTTCCAAGCGCTCGCTGATCTATCACAGCTGGGTCACGTTCAGCGCCACGGCGCTGGGGTTCGTACTGGGAACGGCGCTCGGCATATTGCTGGCGGTCGGAATCGTGCACAATCGCACCATGGACCAAAGCGTGATGCCATGGATCATCGCCAGTCAGACGGTGCCGATCATCGCCATCGCGCCAATGATCATCGTCGTCCTGAACGCGATCGGGATATCGGGTCTGCTGCCCAAGGCGATGATCTCGATGTATCTGTCGTTTTTTCCGGTCGTGGTGGGCATGGTCAAGGGGCTGCGCAGCCCCGATGCGATGCAACTGGACCAGATGCGCACCTGGAATGCCAGCCGGGCCACGACGTTCCGGTCCCTGCGCCTGCCCTGCTCGATGCCGTATTTCTTTGCCTCGCTCAAGATCGCGATGGCCGCGAGCCTGGTCGGCGCCATCATCGGCGAGTTGCCGACAGGCGCCGTTGCGGGCCTTGGCGCCCGCTTGCTGGCCGGTAGCTATTATGGTCAGACCGTTCAGATCTGGAGCGCGCTGCTCATGGCAGCCTTGCTGGCGGCGGTTCTGGTAGGCCTCATCGGCGCCGTCCAGCGCGTGGTTCTCGGCCGGATGGGGCTGGACCGATGAAGGCGCGGATCCGGAGCTACGGCACGCCCCGCGCTGCGCCGGTCCGTGCCTTCAGCCTCGTCGCGGTTGCGGCCCTTCTGGTCGGCGCCACCGTCGTCAGCGGCACCCTTGCCCTGCTTCTGGCCGTCTGGCTGGTCGCGTGGTGTCTCAACGCGTGGCTGGCCGGCACGAATACTGCACCTGCGCGCTTTCTGCTGCCGGTCATCTTCGGCGCGACCTTGCTGGCGCTTTGGGAAATCGCCGTGCGCGGCTTTGACATCAGCGCAGTCCTCGTGCCGGCGCCGACCGCGATCGCCGCGACCTTCGCCGCCTCGACCGGCTTGCTCTGGCAGGACTTCGTGCAGACAGTCATCAAGGGCGCGATGACCGGCTATGTCATCGGCTGCGGGGCGGCCTTTGTCGTGGCTATCGCTGTCGACAGGTTCCGGTTCCTGCGCCGCGGGCTGCTTCCCGTGGCCAATTTCATGGCAGCACTGCCCATCATCGGCCTCGCGCCGATCCTGGTGATGTGGTTCGGGTTCGACTGGCAGTCCAAGGCCGCCGTCGTCGTCGTCATGGTGTTCTTTCCGGTGCTGGTGAACACTGTCGAGGGCCTGGCAGATACCGGCGCCATGCAGCGCGATCTGATGCGCACATATGCGGCAAGCAAGTGGCAGTCCCTGTTCAAACTGCGCCTGCCCGCCGCCTTGCCGTTCATCTTCAACGGGCTCAAGATCGCGACGACGCTGGCGCTGATCGGTGCTATCGTGGCAGAGTTTTTCGGCTCGCCGACGCGGGGGATGGGATTCAGGATCTCGATTTCGGTTGGGCAGCTGGCGATGGATCTGGTCTGGGCGGAAATCGTCGTGGCGGCACTGGCCGGATCTGCATTCTACGGCGCCATCGCGCTGGCCGAAAAGGCGCTGACATTCTGGCATCCGTCACAGCGGAGCCGCTCAAGATAAAAGACGACTTAACAACAGGGAGAGAAAGCCATGAAGAACCTCACAGCCATGCTCGGTCTGGCCGGCGCCGCATTGATGGGCGCAAGTGCCGTCCATGCGGCGGACGACGTCACATTGCAGCTCAAATGGGTCACGCAAGCGCAGTTTGCCGGATATTACGTGGCCGAGGATCAAGGGTTCTATGACGAGGAGGATCTGAACGTCACGATCAAGCCGGGCGGCCCGGACATCGCGCCCGCGCAGGTCATCGCGGGCGGCGGCGCCGACGTGGTCGTCGACTGGATGCCTTCTGCCATGGCCAGCCGCGAAAAGGGTCTGGACCTTGTCAACATCGCGCAGCCGTTCAAGGCATCCGGCATGATGCTGACCTGCCGCAAGGATACCGGCGTCGAGACGCCCGACGATTTCGTGGGCAAGACGCTGGGCGTGTGGTTCAGCGGAAACGAGTATCCGTTTCTCAGCTGGATGAACAAGCTGGGTCTTGCCACAGATGGCTCGGAGGGCGGCGTCACGGTGCTCAAGCAGGGATTCAACGTCGATCCGCTGCTGCAGGGCCAGGCGGCGTGCATCTCGACGATGACCTATAACGAATATGGCCAGGTTCTGGATGCGGGCCTGACCGCAGATGAGCTGGTGGTGTTCAAATACGAGGATCAAGGCGTCTCGACGCTCGAAGACGGCCTCTACGTGCTGGGCGAGAACCTTGAGGATCCGGCCTTCGTAGACAAGATGGCGCGCTTTGTCCGCGCCTCGATGAAGGGCTGGAAATGGGCTGAGGAAAATCCCAAGGAGGCCGCGATGATCGTTCTGGACAATGACGCCAGCGGCGCGCAGACCGAAGAGCATCAGGTCCGCATGATGCAGGAAGTCGCCAAGCTGACGGCCGGCAGCAACGGCGCGCTGGACCCTGCGGATTTCGAACGGACGATCGCGTCGCTTCTGTCGGGTGGCTCGGACCCAGTGATCACGGCCGATCCCGGCGATGCCGCATGGACGCATGTCGTCACGGACGAGGCGCTGAACTGACCCCCTTTCGGGCAAAAAGACAGGGGCGGGTCCAGAGATGGGCGCGCCCCTTTCCCGATTGCTGCGCTCCGACTTGAGCGCGGAGCCTTCGGCTTGGATATTTAGCGCAAGAAGAAAGAGGGGCGGCGCGCGCCATAGTTCATCTTGGTTCAAATACTCAAAAGATCATTCGGTGGATCAGCCGGCGCGTGTGATCCGGGCGCCGAGAGCGCCCATCAGGGGCTCGAAAATCGGAAAGGATGTTCTGATCGGGCTGCCGTCATCGACCGTAACCGGCGCCTTGGTCGCCATTCCGAGGATGAGGAACGACATGGCAATGCGGTGATCAAGATGGCTGGCACAGGTGGCGCCGCCCGCTACGTTGCCCTGGCCCAGACCATGCACTGTCCACCAGTCCTGGCCCTCGTCCACCGTGACGCCATTGGCGCGCAGGCCGGTGGCCATCGCCTCGATCCGGTCGGATTCCTTCACGCGAAGTTCGGCGACGCCGCGCATGACGGTCGGGCCATCGGCAAAGGCCGCGACGACCGACAGCACAGGATACTCGTCGATCATCGACGCGGCACGGGCGGGATCGACCTCGATCCCTGCCAGATCCGGAGAAAACCGCGCGCGCAGATCGGCTACAGGCTCGCCGCCCTCGACGCGCTCGTCCTCGTAGGTCAGATCGGCGCCCATCTCTCGCAAGGTGGTAAAGAGGCCTGCGCGCGTCGGGTTCAGTCCGATATTCGGCACAAGAACGTCGGATCCGGGCACGATCAGCGCGGCGCAGACGGGAAACGCGGCAGAGCTGGGGTCGCGCGGCACCTCGATGGTTTGAGGACGCAGCTCGGGCTGGCCAGTCAGGGTTATGACCCGGCCCTCGCTTGTCTGCTCGGTGCGGATGGTGGCGCCGAAACCGGCGAGCATACGTTCAGAATGGTCGCGCGTCGCCTCCCGTTCGATCACGACCGTCTCGCCGGGCGCGTTGAGACCGGCGAGCAGGACGGCCGATTTGACCTGCGCGGACGCCACGGGCGTTGCATAGCGCACCGGCACGGGATCCGCCGCGCCGACGATCGTCATCGGCAGGCGTCCTCCCGCTCTGCCGTAGCTGCGCGCGCCGAAGAGTGCCAGGGGGTCCGTCACGCGCGCCATCGGCCGTTTATTCAGCGACGCATCGCCGGTGAAGGTGGCCGTGATGCCCGATGTCGCCATCGCGCCCATGATCAGGCGCACGCCGGTGCCTGAATTGCCGCAATCGATGACGTCCGCCGGCTCGCCAAAACCGCCAACGCCGACGCCGTGGACGGACCATGCCCCCTGCCCGTGCCCGATCACATCCGCGCCGAACGCCCGCATGGCGCGCGCCGTGTCCAGCACGTCCTCGCCCTCCAGCAGACCTGTGATGCGCGTCTCGCCGACGGCCATCGCGCCAAGGATCAGCGCGCGGTGCGATATGGACTTGTCGCCGGGCACGTCCGCCTTGCCGGTCAGCGGGCCGCATTTGGCCGAACTCATGGGAATGGGATTGCCGTGGGCTGACATGCGCGTGTCCTCAAGGATGCTCTGTTTCGCACCTGATAGCGCACCCGCACGCGGCGGTCCATCGCGGCCTCAGGCGTCCTGTTAAGACGCCCCGCCCAGCGACAGCGTATGCGCCCGGAGCCACGTCATGAAGCCGCGCGGATCGCTTTGCAGCATCTCCATCCGCGCGTCCGAGACCGGCGCGCCGACCACCGGCTTTTGCGGGCGATTGCAGCTGTGCACGACCTCGTGCAGCAAAAGGCCCTGCCGCAGCGTGGACGAAACGCGGTTGGCCATCTGATACCAACGGCTGTTGGCGCCGGGGAAGAAGATCGGCAAGACCCTGGCGCCGGAGCGGCGGATCATCTGAGCGGTAAAGACGTTCCATTCGCGTTCGATTGCGGGGCCGAACATGGTGTCCGATGAGGCGACGACACCCGACGGGAATACGCTGATCAGGCCGCCCTTCTTGAGATGGGCCATCGCGCCTGCGCGCATCTCGACCGATTTGCGCTGTGCATCGGGTTCGTGCGGGAACGGGACGGAGATCATGTAGCTCGCCGCCACCTCGTCGATGCCGGTCAGAAGGGCGCGCGTCAGGATCTTGTAGTCGGTGCGGCGGCGCCCGATCAGATCGGCCAGGATCATCCCGTCGACCAATCCGTGAGGATGGTTGGCCACGGCGACGACCGGACCCGTCACGGGAATATTGTCCAGCTCATTCTCGGGGGTCAGCAGGTCGATGCCCATCGTATCGAGCGATGCGCGCCAGAAAGGCTGGCCCGTAGGCGCGCCCCGCCGCTCGAAATCGCGGATCATGCGAACGATCGACAGCTTGCCGGTCATCCACTCGATCCCGCGGATGGTGGCGGCGGTCAGAGGGGCGTCGAACGAATTTGAATAGGTCAGGCTGCGTCTGTCATATTTCGGGAAGGTCATGGTCGTGCTGTTGCCCTGACCGGAGGCCGCCGTTTCAGAGTGGTCCGGCCGGCCGGACCGGGTGTTTTCCGGGTGTCCGTCTTCGCTGTGCTCGATTGCCAAAATGGACCGTTCCAATCCGTCGCTCAGCGCGGGGCGCGCTACATGTCTTCGCCAAAGCGGGCTGCAACCAGGGCCGCCATCGCATCGGCCAGCGCCTCGGCATCGGGACCCCGGGTTTCGACGTCAATAGTGGTTCCCATCGCGGCTGCCAACATCAAAAGGCCCATGATGCTGTCCCCGCTGGCCGATTGACCGTCATGCGACACCTCCGCCGTGGCATCGAAGCCCTCGACCACCTCGACAAGCTTGGCCGAGGCGCGGGCATGAAGTCCCTTGACGTTGACGATATCCAACTTGCGCGTCACCGGTCCGGTCATAGGCTCAATCTTCCACTGAAATATTCTGGCTGTCGATGTATTTACGCGCCGCATAAAGCGCATCGCGCACCGCATCCGGCAAGGGCTTGTCCCGGCTTTTCGCCAGCTTGATCAGCATCGGCAAATTCGCGCCATAGAGCATACGGCGGTCCCCGCTGCGGCAGGCGGGCAGCGACAGGTTCGCGGGCGATCCGCCGAACATGTCGGTGACGACGGCCACTCCGGCGCCGCGGTCGACCTCGCGCGCGGCCTCGGTGATCTCGGACGCTTTGGCGTCGCGGTCGTCGCCGCTTTCGACCGAAATGGCGCGAATGCCGTTTTGCGGCCCGACGACATGCTCGATCGCGGCCAGATACTCTCGTGCCAATCCGCCGTGTGCTACGATGACGATCCCGATCAACGCCTTGTAATCCTTATCTGCCCGCGCACATCACGGGGCTTTCGCGCTGCCCGAGCGGCGCTCAAGTTCGCGGTGCCTAATTGACACCGGACGCCCCTCTTTCGCAAGGGTGCGCGCCAAAGTTTCCGCCATGGCAACCGAGCGGTGCTGCCCCCCGGTGCAGCCCAGCGCGATCGACAGATACGACTTGCCCTCGGCCTCGAAGGCGGGGAGCAAAAGGTGCAGCAAACCCTCCAGCCGGGCGTGGAATTCCGCAAATCTGGGATCGGCGGCAACGTATTCGGCCACCTCGGATGCGCGGCCGTCCAGAGCCCTCAGCCGCGGCTCCCAATAGGGGTTTTGCAGGAACCGGCAATCGAACACCATGTCGACACCGCGCGGCAACCCGCGCTTGTAGGAGAACGAATGCACCGACACCGCAAGGCGCGCGCCTCCCCCGGGCGTGACCCAATGCTCAAGTTCCGCGCGCAGCTCTTGCGGACTCAGCTCGGACGTGTCGATCAGAATATCGGCGCGGGTGCGCACGGCCCGCAGAAGATCCATCTCGCGCGCGATGCCGATCTGCACGGTTTCCGCCGGGGCCAGCGGATGACGGCGGCGCGTCTCGGAAAAGCGGCGCAGCAGCACATCCGCGCTGCAATCCACGAAAAGCAGCTGAACATGCCGGTCCCCCTGCGCGCAGAGCCCGTCGACCGCAGCGATCACTGCCTCGGCGGAAAAGTCCCGGTTGCGCGGATCGACCCCCAGCGCCATGGGCCGGCCCGGTGGCATCCCGGTGCCTTCCGGCGCGGTCAGCAGGCGCGGCAGCAGACTGAGCGGCAGATTGTCGATCGCCTCATACCCCATATCCTCAAGCGCACGAATGGCCGTGCTGCGCCCGGCGCCGGACGGGCCGGTCACCAGAACCACGGGCGGCTGCGTGCGGACGGGCGGCGGGGATGACTGGGATGGCTGGGAGATCATGGCGTCGGCGTCCTCGTTGGCGGCACTGTCATGCACTGCGCCCATGCAGAAGATATAGGTAGAGTGCAGCCGGAAAATGACCTGCGGCACTGGCGCGCAGCAAAGGTAGCGCGATACCCATGATCGTCTCGGTCTCCTCGGGGGGCAGGCGCGGCGTGGCGCGGTCGCTCAACTGGACAATCACGGCGGCGGGGGTCGGACCAGAGCAGGGCGCGTTCAGTATGCCAAGGCCCCGCGCCTCGATCTGGCCGCGGATCGCCGGCGGCGCATCCAGCATCAGCAGATCCCCCTTGCGCGACACCCAAGTGCAATCATCGGCGACCAGCGCAGCGCCATAGGCCAGCAATTGCAGGGCAAGCGATGATTTCCCGCTTCCCGAGGGCCCCGTTATCAGGGCGGCGCGGCCTGCTACCGCGACGCTGGTCGCGTGCAGCGCCTGCACGTTTTCGGGCGTCGAGGGCACCGCGCTAAATCGGCAATCCGACGACAAATCGGGCCCCCAATGGATCAGACGTGATATCGGCATCGGTCGGCCGGATGTTCTCGGCCCAGACGACGCCGCCATGCGCTTCGACGATCTGCTTGGAAATCGCCAGGCCAAGGCCGGAGTTGTTCCCGAAATCACTTTCGCTGCGCTGGGAATAGAAGCGCTCAAAAATCTTGGTCAGCGCCTGTTCCGGGATACCGGGACCGGTATCCTCGACGACGATCAGCACGCGATTATCGCGACGCCGCACCCACAGACGGATCGCGTCGCCATCCTCACAAAAACTGATCGCGTTCGATATGAGATTGACAAAGACCTGCGCCAGCCGTGCCTCAAGGCCGGTTATGACAATCGGTTGATCCGGAAAGTCGGTGATGAAATCGATGCCCCTCTCGCCGGCCTGCCGGCCCAGATGCTGGCCCAGATTGCGCATCATCGCCAGCAGATCGAACGCCTCCTCCTCTTCCTTGACGAGTTCGCTGTCAAGGCGCGATGCGTTCGAGATATCGCTGACCAGCCGGTCGAGCCGCCGCACGTCGTGGTCGATCACATCCAGCAGCGTCTCGCGCTGATCCTCGCGCTTTGCGACGCGCATCGTGCCGACCGCGCTGCGCAGGCTGGCCAGCGGGTTCTTGATCTCATGAGCAACGTCGGCTGCAAACTGCTCGTTTCCGTCGATCCGGTTGTAGAGGGCCGAAACCATGCCGCGCAGCGCGCCGGAAAGGCGTCCGATTTCATCGGGGCGGGCGGTCAGATCGGGAATGCGGATGCGGCCCGAGCCGTGCCCGCCCCGGTTGCGCGCCCTGCCGATTTCCGCGGCAGCGGCCAGATCGGCCAGTGGATGCGCAATGGTCGAGGCCAGAATGAGACTTAGGCCGATCGACACGAGGGTCGCGATGATGAACATCTGCAGAACGCGTTCATGCTCGGGCATCACCAGCTTGTCGATCTCGCCCGCGGCGCTGATCAGCGTTATGACGGCCACCGCCTTGCCCTCGTGCAGGACCGGAGCGGAGACGACAAAGACCGCGCCGCCGCCCGCATCGCTTGTCGTGACCTGGGTGCCCTTGGTCAGCGCCGCCTCGACCTGCGCGCGCGCCGCTGGTTCGAGGCCGGACAAAGGCGCCACCACGCCTCGGTTGAACGGTGCCGACAGCCAGCCCCAGAGGGTCGCCAGCGCATCGGTGATGATCGTGGACTGGCTTTCGGCGGCGCCCACCGGACGATCCGCAGCGCCTGTGATCCGTCCCGCCAGACGGCCCGAGGCGTCAAAGACAAACACCTCGGCGCCAGCCTGCACATCCAGCGCCGCCAGCGTCGCGTCCACATCTATCGCGCCGCCGGTGATCAGATCCACCGGCGCACGGGCCGGCATCTGCACCTCGAACACGTTCGCGACCAGTTCCGCCTCACCGACAAGGCCGCTCATCCGTTGCAGGGCAAGCCCGTCACGCGATGAGTTGAGATACAAGATGCCGGCGACGAGGATGTTCAGCGCGATCAGGTTGAAGATGATGATCTTGCGCGTCAGCGGCGACTCGCGAAGCGAGAAAAAGCCGCGCCTTGTCCGGCGCGCGCTCAGTTCTTCTTGTCCGGCGGTATCGGGGGCGACGAAATCATCGCCGAGAACCACATCGACGTCCTGTCCCGGTGCCGCATCGCGCACGTCAATCCTCCCGGCCAGCGCCATGGCTATTCTTCGTTGTATCTGTATCCGATACCATACAGCGTTTCGATGGCCGAGAACTCGCTGTCGACCTGGCGGAGCTTCTTGCGCAGCCGCTTGATATGGCTGTCGATCGTCCGGTCATCCACATAGACCTGATCGTCATAGGCCACATCCATAAGCTGGTCGCGGCTCTTGACGAAGCCGGGGCGCTGCGCCAGCGCCTCTAGCAGCAGAAATTCGGTCACGGTTAGCGACACGTCCGACCCCTTCCACGTCACGGCATGGCGCAAGGGATCCATTCGCAGTTGCCCGCACTCTATGACCTTGCCGTCTTCGGTATCGGCAAGGGTCACAATACCGTCCAAGGCATCCTGCCGGCGCAAAAGCGCGCGGATACGTTCGACCAGAAGGCGCTGGGAAAACGGTTTCTTGACGTAATCGTCAGCCCCCATGCGCAGGCCCAGAACCTCGTCGATCTCGTCGTCCTTGGAGGTCAGAAGGATCACCGGCATCTGCGACTTCTGGCGCAGACGCTGCAGCAGATCCATGCCATCCATGCGCGGCATCTTGATGTCCAGCACGGCCATATCCGGCAATTTCCTGGAAAATGCATCGAAGGCCTGCTGGCCATCATTATACGTCTCGACCTCAAAGCCTTCGGCCTCGAGCGTCATGGAAACGGATGTCAGAATATTCCTGTCATCGTCCACAAGGGCGATTTTGGACATTAAGGTATTCCTTGTACTGCTCAGATTGCCTGATTTTTCCTCGAACTATGCCGCCTTTTGAGCATACCGATCAATCCCAATTCGCGAATCACGTCAGCTCGCATCACCATTTGGGCCCTATTTGCATAACGAACGCCTAACACGCGCGATATTTCTGCCCCCTGCCCGCCGGCGAGCATCGCAGTGACGCAAAACCGGACCGGCGCAATTGCGCTGCCGGCACATTGGTTGCGCTAACGACCCGCAAGCTGCCTGTTCAACCCCCGAAACGGCATGCTAAGAGGCCCGCGAGGCCCCGGTACGGCGCCCGAGATCATCACGTTGCAACCAGCGCGCGCCGCGTCCGCAGGGCGTCCAAGACCAGTAATCGGAGAGAGATTGTCATGACATCTGGACGGGTAAATCCGAAATTCTGCCTTGAAGATCAGGGGATCGAGGGGCTGGAGAATGTTCATTACAATCTGATCGAACCGGCGCTGATCGAAGCGGCTCTGAAGAACGGCGAGGGCACGCTGGGACGCGGCGGTGCGTTTCTGGTCACGACCGGCAAGTTCACGGGCCGCTCGCCCAAGGACAAGCATGTGGTCGCCACCGACAGCGTCCGCGACAGTATCTGGTGGGACAACAACGCCGCGATGTCGCCCGAAGGCTTCGATGCGCTCTACGAGGACATGATTCAGCATATGAAGGGGCGCACGTATTATGTGCAGGACCTCGTCGGGGGCGCCGACCCCGCGCATGCGATCAAGGTGCGCATGGTGACCGAACTGGCGTGGCACGGCCTCTTTATCCGCCACCTGCTGCGCCGTCCCGAGGCCGAGGCGCTGGAAAATTTCATCGCCGATTTCACGGTCATCAACTGCCCCAGCTTCCAGGCCGATCCGGCGCGGCATGACTGCCGCTCCGAGACGGTCATCGCGATGAACTTCGACCGCAAGATCATCCTGATCGGCGGCACGGAATACGCCGGTGAGAACAAGAAATCAGTCTTCTCGCTGCTGAATTACCTGCTGCCCGAAAAGGACGTGATGCCGATGCACTGCTCGGCCAACCACGCACGCGGCAACCCGGTCGACACCGCGATTTTCTTTGGCTTGTCGGGCACCGGCAAGACGACGCTCAGCGCCGACCCGGACCGCACGCTGATCGGCGACGACGAACATGGCTGGTCGGATCGCGGCACCTTCAACTTCGAGGGCGGCTGCTACGCCAAGACCATCAACCTCAATCCCGAGGCCGAACCCGAGATCTATGCGACAACCTCGAAATTCGGGACCGTGATCGAGAACATGATCTTTGACGATGAAACGCGCGAGCTGGATTTCGACGATGCGTCGCTGACGGCCAACATGCGGTGTGCTTACCCGCTGGATTATATCTCGAACGCCAGCGAGACGGCGATGGGCGGACATCCCAAGAACATCATCATGCTGACCTGCGATGCGTTCGGCGTGCTGCCCCCCATCGCGCGGCTGACACCGGCGCAGGCGATGTATCATTTCCTGTCGGGCTTCACCTCCAAGGTTGCCGGCACCGAGCGCGGCGTGACCGAGCCCGAGCCCACGTTCTCGACCTGCTTCGGCGCGCCCTTCATGCCGCGCCGGCCCGAGGTCTACGGCAACCTGCTGCGCGCCAAGATCGCGCGGCACGGCGCCACCTGCTGGCTGGTCAACACCGGCTGGACGGGGGGCGCCTACGGCACCGGCTCGCGGATGCCGATCAAGGCGACACGCGCCCTGCTGACGGCCGCACTGGACGGATCGCTGGGCGACGTCAAGTTCCGCACCGATGCCAATTTCGGCTTCGAGGTGCCCGTAGATGCGCCCGGCGTGCCTACCGTCCTGCTGGATCCGCGCCGCACTTGGGACAAGCCCGACAGCTATGACCGCCAGGCGGCAAAGCTGGTCAGGATGTTCGCCGAAAACTTCGAGCAGTATCTGCCGCATATCGACGAAGACGTCAAAGCCGCCGCTATCGGCTGAGGCGCGCCTGACAACCCATCGGCCGGAGAAGTGCGCCATCAAAAGCGCTTCGCCGGGCCGGAAGGCGTGCGGGGCTTTGCGCTGGGACGGAATGCGAGGCTGCGCCTCAGGTCGAATGCGGGGCTTCGCCCCGGACCCCAGGATATTTTCAGCAAGAAGAAAGGGAGACGGTCTTTTCTTCTTGCTGAAAATATCCTCGCCGAAGGCATCTTTCGGCTTTGCCGGGCCGGCTATCCCAGCAAATAGAGCATGCCGTAGAGGGCGCCGGCGCCCGCGATGATTGCTGCCACGACATTGCGCGTGATGAGACCGACGAGGATCGTGACGCAGGCGGCGGTAATGCGCGGCAGGTCCAGTGCGCCGCCGGTCGCGGACGGCCAGACGACCATGGGCGCCACGAGGCCAGGAAGGACGGCCACGGCGGTGTAGCGAAGGTGGCGCAGCACCCACGCCGGCAGGGCACGATCCCCGATGAGGCCAAGAAAGAGGAACCGCAATCCAAAGCTGCCGGCGCCGAGGCACGCGATCGTGATCCAGATGTCGAGGGTGGCGATGTCCCTCATGGCGCGCTTTCCTTACGGGCCATCATCAGC
>Ga0209309_10002885_pt1 | contig 15240 bp, 17 predicted proteins | sample COGITO_mtgs_1204_2_FD_184807 | JGI IMG/M metagenome (GOLD analysis project Ga0209309, IMG submission 184807) | Pelagic marine microbial communities from North Sea - COGITO_mtgs_120412 (SPAdes) (version 2) | ecosystem: Environmental > Aquatic > Marine > Epipelagic ... | reverse complement strand
CTACCAACACGACAAGTTAAACCAATGACAAGACCTTGGCGATTTCGTATACAACTAATACGGTGTAAAGTACGCTCAATACCAGCACGATTATCATCTGCAAAGCGACTCAAACGTTTTATTGAATAATCTAAATCCTGCCAAGTAATCACTTGTTGTGATAAATACTCTGGATGCGTTGGAAAGCGTGCTTCTGGCCTTCGACCTAAATCCATAACGATTTCGATCAAAATATCTTTGTCAGGATGTTCATTAATACTTTGCTGAATTGATTTTGGTAAAATACGAATCAATCTATCTAAATCTTGCTCGATAATCATATTCAAATTTTTAAACGGTTATTACCCGTTAATTATAATTAACATTACTATAATTAATAAATCAAATTAAATGGGTTGCCTGGGACTCGAACCCAGAACTTATCGGTTAAAAGCCGAGTACTCTACCATTGAGTTAGCAACCCTGAATTAATACAACGAGTATTCTATCACAAAAAAAATGGTAGGAAAAGTAAAAATTTAAGTTACTTTTTTATCTCTTTACTATAATATGAGATATATTAATATACTAATTAATATACTAATTATTTAGAGCACTTTCTTTAATGCGTGGATAATTTAATTAGAGAGTATCTTAATAAGATAAAATATTTACAATTTAAACACTTATGATTAATTGGCAAATAATTGGTCAACTACTTTCAGCAGCGTTAATTTTACTATCAGGTCCGATTGTAATTTTATTATTAGCACTTAAAAAAGGTAATCTTTAAAAAAAGAAGAGGAATTTAAACTTCAAATTAAATTCCTCTGCTAAATTTTTTTAATCAAAAATCCTTTACAAAATTTGGCGAAGACTATAATATAAATACATATGAGTCAAGGGTGATTAGCTCAGTGGTAGAGCATCTGCCTTACAAGCAGATGGTCACTGGTTCGAATCCAGTATCGCCCATTATATTTAATAAATAATATTACTTTTATTAGAGTAGGATTAGCGTTTAATTTTTTGATTTGTATTATCAGCAATTAAAAGACCACGTAATCTGATATTTTCCCAACCAATACCCAATAATGCCATTAAAATTAAAATTTGACTAAAAAGTAAAATTGGGTCTAAACGCCAACCGTGAATCATTAAGATAGAGCCATAAATTAACCCAAGACTTGTATAAAACATGTCAACATCACGTGCTAACTCAAATTTTACAGTACGAACAAGGTACAGAGCTAAAAATGAAACTATAATCAACAATCCGACTATTATACTTGGACCACAATTTAAATTTATCATTCCAAAACTAGTCTCGTAGTAATTGATCGTTTGAGCTTACCCAAATTAAAGCGGCTGAGATTGGAACTACTACAATAAATAGTCCTGCTGCTAGACTTAAGATAAAAGATAATAATGAAGGTGTCATGATACTTTAAAATTAAATAATTTTTATAATGTTCCTAGATTAATTATAGCACCAAATAATATTATCTGACAAAATTATTTCTTGTCTAACCTCAGTAATATTAACTTACGATCTATTTAGAGAATTAAAGTATAAACTCGACAAAATTCTATAGTCGTATATTAGTTACTTGGATAAGTTTAGGATGAAATAATTTAAGTGTGAAAAATTATCTTAAAATGTTTCTGGGATACTATAGGTGGATTTTTGACGATATTTTAGACTTAGTAAAAAATTTAAATTTATAGACATAGTTTATGAAAGTACAATTAACAATTTTTACTCAATTTTTATTAGGGATTGTTCAAGGCAAAAAAAAATGTAAAGTAAGTCATGAATGACTTACTTTACATAAGGTTAATTACTAGCGTTAGCTATTAATTATAATTAGCCGTTTACTGCAGGAGCAGAAACTGCTACAGGAAGAACTTCACCAGCAGCTAAGTCTAGTGGGAAGTTGTGAGCGTTACGCTCGTGCATTACTTCCATACCTAGGTCAGCACGGTTGATGATGTCAGCCCATGTGTTGATAACACGACCTTCTGAGTCAACTACAGATTGGTTGAAGTTGAAACCGTTAAGGTTGAATGCCATTGTAGAAACACCAAGAGCAGTTAGCCAGATACCAACTACAGGCCATGCAGCTAAGAAGAAGTGTAGAGCACGTGAGTTGTTGAATGATGCGTATTGGAAGATTAGACGACCAAAGTAACCGTGTGCAGCTACGATGTTGTAAGTTTCTTCTTCTTGACCAAACTTGTAACCGTTGTTTGATGACTCAGACTCAGTTGTTTCACGGATTAGTGAAGAAGTCACTAGTGAACCGTGCATTGCTGAGAATAGAGAACCACCGAATACACCAGCAACACCAGCCATATGGAATGGGTGCATTAAGATGTTGTGCTCAGCTTGGAATACAAGCATGAAGTTGAAAGTACCAGAGATACCTAGAGGCATACCATCAGAGAATGAACCTTGACCAATTGGGTATACAAGGAATACAGCTGAAGCAGCAGCTACAGGAGCTGAGAATGCTACGAAGATCCAAGGACGCATACCAAGACGGTAAGATAATTCCCACTCACGACCCATCCAGCAAGCAACACCTGGAAGGAAGTGTAAAACGATTAGTTGGTAAGGACCACCGTTGTATAGCCACTCATCTACAGATGCAGCTTCCCATACAGGGTAGAAGTGAACACCAATTGCATTTGATGAAGGAATTACAGCACCAGAGATGATGTTGTTACCGTACATTAATGAACCAGCTACTGGCTCACGGATACCATCGATATCTACTGGAGGTGCAGCGATAAAAGCGATGATGTAGCAAGTTGTTGCAGATAAAAGTAGAGGGATCATTAAAACACCAAACCAACCGATGTATAAACGGTTGTCAGTTGAAGTGATCCAAGAGCAGAAACGCTCCCATAAGCTTACGCTTTCGCGTCTTTCTAGAGTTGCAGTCATTTTATTAAATTCCTTTGTTAATTTTTTATAAATATTTTTTATTATTCTCGGATTCGCTCCGACTAATAATATTATAAGGATAAAATTTATAGATGTTACTAAATTAAGCTTATAAATTTTTATAAAAATTTAATTAATTTATATTTAGATTAAATCAGTGCTTGTTTTGACTATTACAATCAGACTTTTTAATAGTAATGTTTTAAAAATTAAAATACTAAAAAATATTCTAATATTGCCAATTTGCTAAATACGAATTATAATAGCTTATATGTTATTCAGGCTCTGTAGCTCAGTGGTTAGAGCAGGGGACTCATAAGCCCAAGGTCACAGGTTCAAATCCCGTCAGAGCCAATTATTCTGAATTTTTATAAAAAAATTCTTGATGACTTATTCGAAATTTACTAATATATATTCGAATTTAAGTATTCGTTTCAAAAATAAAATTTATTCAAAATATACCTAAGTATGAAATATACCTTATCTGTATTAGTAGAGGATGAGTCTGGTGTTTTAAGTCGAATTTCAGGTTTATTTGCACGACGTGGTTTTAATATCGAAAGTTTAGCTGTTGGTCCAGCGGAACAAATTTCTATTTCTCGTATTACAATGGTTCTACCTGGTGATAACAGAACAATTGAACAATTAACGAAACAGTTGTACAAGCTTATTAATGTCTTAAAAGTACAAGATATTACAGATTTACCGTGTGTAGAACGTGAGTTAATGTTATTGAAAGTTCATACTACAAGATCTACGCGTGCAGAAATTTTAGAAATTGCTAATATTTTTCGTGCAAAAACTGTAGATTTAGCGAGTAATTCCTTAACCTTGGAAGTCACTGGTGATCCAGGTAAAATGGCGGCATTTGAACAATTGTTATCAAAATTTGGTATTATTGAGATAGCTAGAACAGGTAAAGTTTCTCTAATTCGTGAATCCCAAGTTAATACAGAATTTTTACGAGTAAAGCGTTAATGGATATATTATAAAATTAGGGGCAGAGGGACTTGAACCCTCACAGCCTTGTCGGCCAACGGATTTTAAGTCCGTCGTGTCTACCATTCCACCATGCCCCCAAATTTTCCAGGTGTTTACGTAGGCGACATATATATTTGATATCGGTAAAATGGATAATATTTTACCAAATATTAAGATGCCGCCTTTTCATTTTCACTGTGTAAAATTTTAGTGAACTTAGTGTGCAATTGAACTTAGTAAGAAATATGCAAAAGCAGCGCCACCAAAGGAACCTACTGTAAAACCTCCAGTAAACTCTCGCCATCCCTTTTGGGACTGAATTCCTTCTGCCTTATCTGCCATACTAAATGTTGCATTTCCGTATATTGTTAATCCAACAGTTAAAATACAAATAAGACCCGCAGTAGACATAAAAGCGGCTAATAAGTAGATATCTGAATTTCTTAGTGGCCCAAGTTTCACAAAAGGTCCCATCAAAAAGTAACCATGTGCCATACCAACTTCTAAACCACGAAGAACAGGAGTTAATCCTGCTCTATAAGCAGGTAAGTTGCCTAAAATTGCTCTGGTAGCAGCAGATGTCGTAATTGGTGTTGATAAATGTCCTACAAACGGGTCATTCTTATAAGGTTTTACAAAATTTGCCATAAGTTGATTTTATTATAAATAATCTAATACTAATAAGTTAAGTGTATGTTAATTAACAAAAAACAAATACCTAATTAATTAGCTTAATAACTAAATTAATTGGTTACCACGGCGATATTGTAGATAGGCTGCGACAAACAAACCTGCTAAAGATACAGGAATCATTCCTAGAACAATACCAAAAAGAAAGGGTTCGATCATAATTTTATTGTTTATTGAAGTATAATATCCTATAATTATAATCAATTTATGAAAAAAGATAAATCATAAATTTTATTATTTAACAAACTATATTATTTAATTAGTAATTGCGACGAATTTATTGAAAATGAAGAGCCGTAATTTAGATAAGGATAGAATTATACGGGACTGACGGGACTCGAACCCGCAACGTCCGCCGTGACAGGGCGGTGCTCTAACCAATTGAACTACAATCCCATTGCTTAGACGATATGTTACTTAAATAGTTAAGTTTTGTCAATAGGAGAAAGAGGGATTCGAACCCTCGGTATCTATTATTAGATACAACAGATTAGCAATCTGCCGCTTTCGACCACTCAGCCATTTCTCCTAGTTAAATAAGCTATACTTAAATATATCAAAAAAATTTTAATCTATCAATTAAATTTATGCGTTTATAATAAGTTTACGATACGGCTATTAAATTTATAAATAAAAAATTAATCAACTTATGATAACTATACTAGTTTCTAAACTACCCGATGCATATGTGGTTTTTAGCCCGGTTGTTGACGTTTTGCCGTCAATTCCCATTTTCTTTCTACTATTAGCTTTTGTTTGGCAAGCCTCTGTAGGTTTTAGATAAAATAATAGAAAATGCGTAATAATAAAAGTATTATTAGGACGTAGTAAGTTAATACAATTTTTGTGTAAAATAATTTAAATTGAAATCATTAAGGTAAAATATTATGTCTGGTGGATCTACTGGAGAACGCCCGTTCTCAGATATTATTACAAGTGTACGTTATTGGATTATCCATAGTATCACAATTCCGTCACTATTTGTTTCAGGGTTCCTTTTTATAGCGACTGGTTTAGCATACGATGTATTTGGTACACCTCGTCCAAATGAATACTTCACGCAAGATCGTCAACAAGTTCCTCTAGTTAATGATCGTTTTAGTGTTCGAGAAGAGCTAGAAGATTTAACTAAAGGTTTATAATTTAAAGGATTTTTATGATAAAAAATACGAACCAACCCGTTGCTTATCCAATTTTTACATTTCGTTGGCTAACAATTCACGCTTTAGCTGTACCAACTGTTTTCTTTTTAGGCGCTATTACGTCTATGCAGTTTATTCAAAGATAGGAGAATATTAATTATGTCAGGACCAAATCCCAACAGACAACCGGTTGAATTAAGTCGTACTTCATTATACTGGGGACTTCTTTTAATTTTTGTATTAGCCGTTTTATTTTCAAGTTATTTCTTTAATTAAATCTTAGGAGGATATTATTTATGGCAGGTACAGGACGTATACCTCTTTGGCTAGTAGGTCTAGTAGGTGGTTTAGCTGTTATCGCAATGTTATCTGTGTTTATATATGGATCTTATTCGGGCCTAGGTTCGTCGCTTTAGGTCTCGTAACAATTTAAAAAAGTTAAACGATATTTATCGTTTAGCTTTTTTTTGTGCATTATGTTTTCTATTTTTTTAATTACTATTTGTATACTTACGATAATTAACTAATATTTATACAGAGTTAATGTTCGTGCTAGGAGGAAATTAAAATTTTTCAATTTAACGAGGATTAAAAATGGAGATTTAAAAATCCAACTTAAATGTTTATTTATCTCATTTTAGGTTTCGTAAGATCATTCAAGTACTACTAGTTTATAAAAATTCTAACATACTAAACATATTATTTTTCTAGAGTATATTTGGATAAATTACTAAACCGTTCAATTTAATAATAGCTTTTACGTTATGCTTATTTTTTGGGAAAATGTTTTAAGATTTCCACGCTTTTTTATTACAAGTTTTAGTGGTCTAATAATAATCCTATTGACACCTTTCATTACATTTGCAAAGAAAAATTTACTAACACAAATTTTTTTTGTTTGCTTTTTAACTCTCTTTTTAACATCTTTGGTTTTTATTTTCCAGGAAATGTTAAATTTATAATTTGTAGGAAACTTATTATACTATGCCATATGAAACACCTATTAGTTTAAAAAAAACCGGTGGTTTTGCTCTTTTTGATAGCTTAGTACAAAATGGTACACGTTATATCTTTGGTTACCCAGGAGGCGCCATTTTACCTTTATATGATGAATTATATTTTTGGGAAGAACAAAATTTAATTAAACATATTTTATCACGTCATGAACAAGGTGCAATACATGCAGCAGACGCATATGCTCGTGTTACGGGAAATGTTGGTGTCTGTTTTGCAACATCGGGCCCTGGCGCTACAAATTTAGTTACAGGTATAGCAACAGCACAAATGGATTCTGTACCGTTAGTCATTGTTACAGGGCAGGTTGGCCGTGCTTTTATCGGTACGGATGCTTTTCAAGAAACAGATATCTTTGGTATTACATTACCAATTGTTAAGCATTCTTATGTTGTTCGTGACCCTAGTAAAATGGCCCAAATTGTAGCGGAAGCCTTTTATATTGCTCAAAATGGGCGACCTGGGCCAGTTTTAATAGATATACCTAAGGATGTTGGACTCGAAGAATTTGAAAATTATAGTCCAGTGAGACAGAAAGATATTGTTTTGCAAAAAGGTTACCGTTTTGAATTTAAAACAAAGCGTTGGCAAATACAGCAAACTTTAAAAATGATAAAACAGGCATCGCAACCTTTACTCTATGTAGGTGGTGGTGTTATTTCATCAAATGCAGCGCCAGAACTTGTTGAACTGGTTAATCTATTCCAGATACCAATTACATCGACATTGATGGGTAAAGGTTCTATTTCAAATTCCCACAAATTAGCTTTAGGTATGTTGGGGATGCATGGTACTGCCTATGCCAATTTTTCCGTTAGTGAATGTGATTTATTGATTGCGGTTGGAGCACGTTTTGATGATCGTGTAACAGGAAAACTCGATGATTTTGCTTGTCACGCACAAGTTATTCATATTGACATCGATCCTGCAGAGATTAGTAAAAATCGAATTCCTCAATTAGCTTTAATTGGTGATGTTAAAAAAATCTTAAAAGAAATTTTAAAAGAGCAGGTTTATGATTCAAATCTTGATTTGGATCAAACAATGCCGTGGAGAAAACGTATTAACCGTTGGAAGCAAACTTATCCTTTAATTGTGCCGAGCAGTAATAACACTTTATCTCCTCAAGAAGTTATTACGACCCTAAATAATGTAGTAAAAAATGCCTATTTTACAACAGATGTTGGCCAACATCAAATGTGGTCAGCACAATTTATACAATGTGGACCACGTCAATGGGCTTCTAGTGCAGGTTTAGGTACTATGGGTTATGGTTTACCAGCAGCTATTGGTATTCAAGTGGCTTATCCAAAAGAACAGGTTATTTGTATAACAGGTGATTCAAGTTTTCAAATGAATATTCAAGAATTAGGTACAGTAGCACAGTATAAATTACCTATTAAAATTGTAATAATTAATAATCGTTGGCAAGGAATGGTAAGACAATGGCAACAATCTTTTTATGGTGAACGATACTCACAATCAAGTATGGATAAAGGGGCGCCTAACTTTGTGATGGTGGCTGAATCTTATGGTATTAAAGCAGCTAAATTAGAAAAAACGGCTAATTTTGAGAATGAATTAAAAGAACTTCTCGAATATCCAGGACCAACTCTTATTGATGTAGTTGTAACGCAAGATGAAAATTGTTACCCAATGGTTGCACCTGGTAAGAGTAACTCTCAAATGATTGGTGTTTTTAAGCGTGATCTAAAGGTTGCTAATCATACATAAGATAGTTCCATCATTGGAAGAGATTTTTTAAAAAGCGGGTAACGCGATTCGAACGCGCGGCATCGACCTTGGCAAGGTCGCGCTCTACCACTGAGCTATACCCGCAAAATTTTCCTATTCATCACCCCTTATATATTATCAAAAACCAAAATAATTGCAAGTGATAATTAAATATTATTAAATATTATTTTTTTTCTTATAAGTGTGTTGCAAATATTATTTGTGTGATTTCCGATTTAAGTTATAATTCCTATGTTTCTTTTGTTTGATTGTAGATGGTTTCGCTCATTTTCTAAACATGCGACACGTCCTGCAAGTTGTGTAAATGATGCGTCAAACGGTTTACGCCAATTTTTAATTCAAATATCAATAAATTTAATTAATATTTTTTATTTGCGTTTTTGACAAGTCTTTGGTAATCTAATTGTTTATAAAGGGTCGATGCCCGAGGGGTTAAAGGGGGCGGATTGTAAATCCGCTGGCTTTGCCTACGTTGGTTCAAATCCAACTCGGCCTAATTAATGTTTACAGCACCTATTATAATTAAGTGTACAAATTAATCAGTTTATTCTGTACTTAATATTATTTTTTGTGTAAAAAATTACAATATTTACTTCTCTATTTTCAAATAGAATATTATTTTTATTGTAGAATTATTATGTCTTTTTCTTATAGCTTTAAAAGATTTTCAAAATGAAAAAAGAGCATATAATTTCTTAAAACTGGGGTAGGAGGACTTGAACCTCCGAATGGCGGAGTCAAAGTCCGCTGCCTTACCACTTGGCTATACCCCAAACATAAACCACTCAACTTAATATAATACAAAAAAGTTCTTAGGTCAAATCCAATCCTTTTAAGATTACCCATTTTTTTGATACGGTAAGACTAAATCTAAAAAACTAACTTTTAAGTTTAATTTTGCACGATTAGTACTACCACCTATTAGTAATTTATCTTTATACTGTGATAACCAAAACTGTGTATATGAAAGGTAACTTAACAAAGTACTTACCATTAAAATACCGAACCCCACATAAAGTAGAGGAATACCAGGATCTGATTTTATTTGAAGACCTGTTTCGGAAATAAATTCAATAATTTCAATTTCCTGAGTGGAATTGATTTTATCCCCTACATTGAATACTCCAAGGTTATTGCCGTTTTTTTCATAGAGCGAAAATGAGCCCTCGATATTATTACAAATAAAAATTAAACCATTATCTTTATCCTCTGTTAAAGAAGGTATCCAGGTAAACCATAAATTTTTTCCTGTATCTAAGGATGTTAGCGGCAATTGATATAATTTACTATTAATTTTAAGACGAATACCTATAATATTCCAATCTGTTTGATAAAATGTAAGTTCATTATATCGTAATGGGTCATTCACAGATATTGTTTTTCGATTTAATTCTTGACCATTGATATCAAGAACAGATAAATCTGAGTAAAACTGTTTAATATTACTCTTATTATCATACTCAATCCAAAAGTCGTTGACGCGGACAGGGTAATTAGGGACTTTGCTAAAAATATTCCTAGTAATTGTATTTTGAATTTGAAAAATTTCACCTTTCACAATTAATTCTTGAGCACTAAAACTACCTAATCCCGCAATAACGCCACCAAGTAAAATTAAGATCATACTAATATGGACAATAATGGGAGCAAAACGACCTAATATTCCTTTGTAACTATAAACATTTAAATTTTGTTGAAAAATAATAAAGTTTTGGTTTTTTAAGTTTTTTAGTAAATTAAAAAAAGAAATATGTTTTAAACTAGAGTTAAAATTTTGCTTCTCAAATTGGGGTGGCTTTGTTTGGAAGTAGCATTCGCGTGCAATTTTTAAAGCAGGGAATTGTTGAACAAATGTACAACTAATTAAACAAAGTCCAAAAAGACCTAATAAACCTATGTACCACCATGTACTATATACATGGTCTAACCCAAAAAATGATATAGTATTCCAACTTATTTCAAAAAAATCGGAAGTTTCTACGTAATTTAGTTTATAAAACTCAAGATTTTGATTTTGTTCGATAATTGTACCTAAAATACTAAAACTTGCAATTAAGATTAATAGTGTAATTGCAAGATTTAATTTTGCAAAATAACGAAAAAACACTAAATTCATTTAAATTTATAATTTTTTATTAATTTATGATGCCAACCGCACACGACCTGATAATGCCCAATTTTGTAATTTCTTTGTACGTTCAGGGTCAATTTGAGAAAGTGGTATAATTTGCTCAACCCCAAATAAAATATCAGATGTGGTAAATTCACGTTTTTCATTAAAAGCAAAATGCATACCTTCTATAATTGATTGCTGAATTTCGGCTCCCGAAAAACCATCTGTTTGATTACTTAATAAATCTATATCAAAATTACTTACGCTATTTGGCCTTAATTGAGTTAGAAAAACTTCAAAAATTTGTTTTCGTTCAATTTTTGATGGTAAATTTACAAAAAAGATTTCATCAAATCGACCTTTTCGGATAATTTCTAAAGGTAAAGCATAAAAGTTATTAGCCGTAGCAACAACAAAAACCTGGGATGTTTTTTCTGATAACCATGTAATGAACGTCGCGAGTACTCGGCTTGTTGTGCCATTATCTCCACTATTATTTTGTTCCATAAATGCTTTATCAATTTCATCAATCCACAAAATACAAGGGGCTAGAGCTTCCGCTATTTGAATCATCTGTCTTACACGACTTTCGGATTCACCTACAATACCACCAAATAATCGGCCAATATCTAGGCGTAAAAGAGGAAGTTGCCAATCATTAGCAATGGCTTTAGCAGTTAAGGATTTACCTGTTCCTTGAACTCCCGCAATTAAAAGCCCACGTGGTACAGGTAATCCATAAAGTTTAGCTTTTTCACCAAAGGATTCTTTTCGATTTGATAACCAAAGTTTTAAATTTTTTAAACCACCAACATCAGAAAATGTCGTTGTTGTTGCTTGGAACTCTAAAATTTGCGTTTGGCTAATAATTTGTCGTTTTTCAATTAAGACTAATTCAAGTGTTTTTTCATTAATAGTTGCATATTTTGCTATTGATTTTGACAAAGCACGACGTATTCGTTCTATAGATAAACCTTGACAACTACGTACAAGTATTTCTAAAAAATCATTATCAATAGATTGGTTCAATGAATTAAACAAACGTTTTAACTCATCACGAATCTCAGTAGTTGTAGGTAAAGTAAATTCAACACAAGTTATTAAATCGAATAATTCAATTGGAATTGTTACTTCAGTTGCTAAAATGACAAGTGTTTTTGGTTGTGTTTTAAGAATTCGGATTAGATTTCTTAATTTTCGAGAAATTGAAACATCAGACAAAAATTTATTAAAGTCTTTTAGAATAAAAATTGCAGGTGTATCGCCTGTTAATTTTTCTACTAATTCTAGAGCTTGAAGAGGATTTTTTGAGGCAAATCCTTTGTTATTAGGATTATTTATATAACCTTCGACAAAATCCCATGTATAAATTGATTTAATACCTGTCTTTTTGATACATTTACGTATGGTATATTCAATCCGATCTTCTTCTAAGCTTGAAATATATAAAATTGGGTAACGAGCTTTTAATAAAAGATTAAATTCTTCTGTAAATACCATTCTCTTATATTGAATTTAAAATTTTAACGACTAAGACGTTTACGACCTTTCTTACGACGTGCTTGGATAACTTTTTTTCCGCTGTGAGTTTTCATACGTGCGCGAAAACCTGATGTTCTAATAGCTTTTCTCGTTGTTCCTGTCAACAATTGACGACTCATATTGAATTCCTTTTTTTATTTTGTTTTTTTTCCGTTCTCAAAAATCTACTTTTTATAAAAATCTCGATTTCAAAATATTATAAACAGAATTATATTTTATTTCCCGAGTTGTATCAACAAATAAATTAAATGATTCATTTTTATATTCCATCAGAGGATTAAGCTGGCCATAACCACGCCAGCGAATTGCATCACGTAATATATCCATTTTTTCTAAATGGTTTTTCCAGGCAAGATCAACCTGATTTAATAAAACGGCTTTTTCTAACAAGCGAATAAAACCGGGTGCATAAATTTCGAATTCAGCTTCTTTTAAGTCATAACTTAACCATAATTGATTAACAAAAAAACTATAAAGTTGAGTTAAATCTAAATTAGCAACTTCTTCATAATTTACTACAAAATAGGGAACACCTAATATATAAGATAATTCTTTATTTAATTTTTTGAATTCAACTCTATCGATTTGAGAACCACGCTTAAGAGTTAAGGACTTTAAGTCAGATACTAATGAACTAATTAAATCTTCACCATAACAAAGCATCTCAGTACGTACATTTTTAAAACCTAAAATTATTTGGCGTTCTTTGAAGATAGCTTGTCGCTGTGTATTTAATACATCATCATAATCAAACAATTGTTTTCGTGTGTCGTAATAGAACGACTCTACTTTTTGTTGTGCTGAATCCAAGGCTTTTGTCAGAAATTCTCCTTCAAGAGGAACATCTTCTGTCAATTGAAATTGATTAATAAGTGTTTTTATTTTGTCCCCTCCATAAATTCTTAAAAGAGGATCGTCTAAACTTATAAAAAATCTCGAGCGGCCAGGGTCGCCTTGTCTTCCGGATCGTCCACGTAATTGGTTATCGATACGTTTTGATTCATGGCGTTCAGTACCAATTACATACAGACCCCCTAATCTCATTATTTCGTTCTTTTCTTTGTCAGATTTTATTTTATATTTTTCATAAAAATCTGTGTAAAAGATTTTAATTAAGGAGTAAAAATGGTTAGCTTTATTTTCGTAACCATTTTCCAAAATATTGACTAATATTAGTTCTATGAGCTCACGATTAGACTTTTTTACCATAATCAAAAATTGTACAAACTCATTTGATTGTGTTGATATTCCAGATTTTAATAAAAGTTCTGTAAGTCTTTGTGCTTCATTTAGGGTTTGTAAGTCGAATAATTCACTTGTGGTCTTGTTTGGAAATAGCAAGCAATAAGATAATCCATTTTTATATTGAAGTTTTTTAATTAAGTTGTATACGGCTTGTCGAGCCTTAAAATCGGAGTTACCACCTAAAATTATATCTGTACCACGACCTGCCATATTTGTTGAAACAGTTACGGCCTTAAGACACCCCGCTTGTGCAATAATTTCGGATTCACGTTGAACATTTTCTGGCTTTGCATTTAAAAGTTGGTGTGGTATACCTCTTCCTTGTAATAAGCCGGAAATAATTTCTGATTTTTCTATACTCGTTGTACCTAATAGTACAGGGCAACCTATTGAATAAGCATTTTCGCATTCATCTGCGACGGCTTTCCATTTTGATAGTTCATCTTGATATACGGCATCACCAAAGTCCTTTCGGATCATTGTTTTATTTGGTTTAACTGTTTCTACCTTAAGATTGTAAATATTTTCAAATTCAACTTCTGAAGTTCTAGCTGTACCAGTCATACCAGCTAATTTAGGATAGTTTAAGAAAAAATTCTGATAAGTGATTGAAGCAAGTGTTTCGGACCCTTTTTGAATAGGTTGCTTTTCTTTAGCCTCGATAGCCTGATGCAAACCATCACTCCAACGTCGATTAGCCATTATTCGACCTGTAAATTCGTCAACAATTTGAATTTCACGATTTTTTACAATATAGTTAACTTCTCTTGTGTATAGAACATGTGCTCGAATTGCATTTAAGATATAGGGTACCCAAGGATCTTCAAGTTTATATAAGTTGTCAATATTTAAAATCTTTTGAATTTGAATAATACCCTGACCTGTCAAAGTAACATTTTTTGCTTTTTCATCAACAGTATAGTGTAATTTAGGTTTTAAATAATTTTGAACTTCATCTGCCACGATGTATTTTTCTACAGGTCTATCTGAAATGCCTGAAATAATTAAAGGTGTTCGGGCTTCATCGATTAGAATAGAATCTATTTCATCAACAACGCAATAGTTATAAGGTTTTTGAACAAGTTCTGAAGGTTCTGTTGCCATATTATCACGAAGATAATCAAAGGCTAACTCGCTGTTAGTAACATAGGTTATATCAGCATTATAATTTTTTCGGCGTTCGACTGAATTCATATTTTCCTGAATTAAACCAACAGATAATCCTAAAAATTGGTACAATTGACTTAACGATTGTTGATCTCGTTTGGCTAAATAGTCATTAACTGTAACAACATGCACACCTTTTAATGACATTGCATTTAAAGAAACGGGAAGTGTAGCAGCAAGTGTTTTACCTTCGCCTGTCATCATTTCTGCAATTTTACCATCATGCAAAACTAAACCACCATATATTTGTGAATTAAAATGTCGTAAACCTAATTTTCGTTTACTAGCTTCACGTGTTAAAGCAAATGATTCACATAAGATTGAATCGTAATTTTTTTCTTGTCGATATTGCTTAATTAATTTTTGAACTTTTTCCTGAATTTGGAAATCTGATAAATTTTGAATTTCAAGTTCTAAATTATTGATAATATCAATTTGTTTTTCCCTATTTGAACTTTTTCCTACAGAACGAGAGAATGCGTTCTTTACAATTTGGAATTTCATCGTATAGATTCTTTAATTTAAGTATGCAAAATTTAAGCTATGCTAAATTTATTTTATAGTTTACTATTAAATGGAGCCGTTAATATTAAAAACATTTATTGATAGTATACCATCGAATTTTTATGTTTAAACCTCTTACAAAATTATATAGATTAATT
>Ga0209309_10002878_pt1 | contig 15270 bp, 7 predicted proteins | sample COGITO_mtgs_1204_2_FD_184807 | JGI IMG/M metagenome (GOLD analysis project Ga0209309, IMG submission 184807) | Pelagic marine microbial communities from North Sea - COGITO_mtgs_120412 (SPAdes) (version 2) | ecosystem: Environmental > Aquatic > Marine > Epipelagic ... | reverse complement strand
AGGAGTGTTCATTTTAAAAGTCGAAACTGACAAAAACGAGCATAATTTGCGCTTGGTAATTCAATAATTTAAAGGCTATAATTGAGTATGATAAATTGGAAATCCATCTTAGATTTTAATAAAAACGGAAACCCAACTCCAGACAAACGAGTAGAAAAGTCCGAATCGGAATGGCGAGAATTACTTACAGAAGAAGAGTTTAGAATTACAAGAGAACACGGAACTGAAGCAGCCGGAACAGGAGACCTTTGCTACAGTTACGATGCGGGGATTTACAATTGCAAATGCTGCAACACTCCCCTATTCGACTCTACCATTAAATACGAATCAAAATCGGGTTGGCCTAGTTTTACCCAGACCATCAAAGAAAACGCAATCAAGTACATTCAAGACTCCTCTTTTGGAATGATTCGAGTAGAAATTTTATGCAATACTTGTGACGCTCATCTTGGGCATGTATTTCCAGATGGTCCAGAACCTAGCGGTTTACGGTATTGCGTAAATTCTGCTTCCATAAAACAATAGCTTCAACTTAATTACTATCTTAACACTTACTAATTTTAAACGAAACATATTGAAACACATCGTTTTTATACCAATGGTAATTCTTTTAAGCTTTATCAGCTGTAAGAAAAAATCTACTCCTGAACCTGTTGTTACCCCAACTCCAGCAGCTGCACCAACTCCAAATTTCTATTTTAATGCTACCATAGATGGAAAAAGTGTAAATATTAATGATTTGTCAGTAACTACAGGTTCTGGTGCTGGTCAATCTGTCACTACTTCAGGACAGCATGAGCAAAGTATGGTACTTAGCAATCCTTTGCTAAGAGCTGAGGAAGCTGGAGTATTTATCACGAAAACATTTCCTGGTTCGGTAACGCTGTGTAGCGAAGTGGAATCCATGTTTAAGGTTGGCTCTTATAACTATGCTAATCCAAATGCTGGAATTGATGGAATTGGCGTTTATTATATTGACGCTGGTGGAATGTATTGGACGAGTTACCTAGACTCAAATAAAGTACAAGGTGGGAAATTTGAAATATTGACTCATACCACTAATAATGATAATTTTAGTAAGTACATCTCAACCGCGAAATTCTCTTGCACTCTTTTCGACCCTCTTGGTAATACCATGCAACTGACAAATGGAGAGATAAAAAGCCGAAGTGTTAATTGCGAAGGTTTAAATTAAATTTTGTATCGGATCTATCACAAACGAAGTTTATAGAAACGAACGCGAAATACAATTATACCTACTTTTGCCGCTTAAATTTTAATAATAGTATCATGAATAAAGGAACAGTAAAGTTTTTTAATGAAACCAAAGGATTCGGTTTTATTACAGAAACAGGAACGGACAAAGAGTATTTCGTACACGTATCAGGTTTGATCGACGAGATTAAAGAAGGTGACGAAGTAGAGTTCGAACTACAAGAAGGTAGAAAAGGTCTTAATGCAGTAAACGTAAAGCTTGCTTAATATATTTTTTTGAACCAAATCAAAAGCCTCGATTTATCGGGGCTTTTTTTTGCTCTAATAATTCGATTATGTTCAATTACCTTTGGAATCCTTTTCAAATTAAACATCTATGTCTGATAAAATAACATGCCCCAATTGTAGTCACGAATTTGATGTAGAAGAAGCTTTATCGGGCAAAATTGAAGCGCATTTAAAAAAGGAGTTTGAGCAAAAACTCGCCGAACAAACCAAACGTTTTGCTGGAGAGCGAGATAGTCTAGAAAAGGAACGCGAAGCTTTCCAAAAAGCAAAAGAACGCGAGAACGAATTGTTCAAAGAGAAGTTGAGCCAGCGATTAGAGCAAGAAAAAAAGAAAATAGAAGCGCAAACTCAAGAGTCGGTTTCGTTAAAAATGCAAGCGCTTGCGGAAGAAAACGAAAAACGGAAGAACGAAAACCTTCAATTGCGCCAAAAAGAAGTGGAGTTACTCAAAAAAGAACAAGCACTTATTGAGCAGCAAGAAAATTTAGCACTAAAATCAGAAAAGGACCTCCTTTCTCGCCAGCAAGAAATAGAAGAAAAGGCACGTAAAAAAGAACGCGAATCGTTTGAGTTGGAAAAGGTAAAACTGATGAAACAAATCGACGACAACAAAAAACTCGCTGAAGAAATGAAGCGCAAAGCCGAGCAAGGTTCTATGCAAATGCAAGGCGAAGTGCAGGAATTAGCCATCGAACAAATGCTCGCTCGACAATTTCCTTTTGACCAAATTGAGGAAGTACCAAAAGGAATACGCGGAGCTGATATTATTCAAAATGTGGTAAATTCATCGCAACAAGTATGTGGTAAAATTGTGTTTGAAAGCAAGCGCACCAAAGCTTTTGCTGGAGACTGGATTGATAAACTAAAACAAGATCAAATAACCTGCAAAGCAGATATTGCAGTTTTAGTAACGGAAACCATGCCGAAAGAAATGGATCGTTTTGGACAGAAAGATGGTGTTTGGGTATGCAGTTACCAAGAGGTGCAAAGTTTAGCGGTAGTATTGCGCGAAATTCTCATAAAAACCTATGCTGCTGCTGCTTCTCAAGAGAATAAGGGAGAGAAAATGGAATTGCTCTACACCTACCTTACGGGTAATGAGTTTATCCAAAATATTAAACGTATTGTAGAAAATTACGATGCAATGATTCATCAATTAAATTCAGAGAAAAAGGCCATGCATAAAATTTGGAGTCAGCGCGAAAAGCAAATTTGGGTAGTGCAAGAAAACATCTCGAGTTTGTTTGGTTCTATTAAAGGTATTGCTGGAAATTCACTGGCTTCTTCTGATGTGTTGGAGTTGCCGGATACTGAGGTAGAGTAATTTTCAATTGGTTAATTATCAATGTGGTAATTAGGTAGTCTTAAAATTTGGCACTATCTAATTTATTTACGAGAAACAAAGAATTGAAAATTGATGCATTCGAAATTGAGAATTATTTCCGATTTACTTTTTCTGAAAAACGAAAAACGAGCCTTCAGCATCTTTGAATTCAAATCCATTTTTAACGAAATAGTTCAGTACATCTGCTTCCGAATTGAAGGTCATTTTTTTGATTTTTTCCTTCTCATTAGTATAACTCACGTAGCTGATAGATGAAAAGTATTTCGGTGAATTACCAAAATCGACTAATGCAAATACCTTTGATGAAAAGGTTTTGCCCATTGGGTAAACGATAATAAATTCTTGAGCCTCAATGATCAATTCTTGCTATCCAATTACACCAATTGTGTCTGAGCTTTTATGGCAAACAACATTGATTTGAGCAACTAAAAAATGGCTGGTTACTAACAGAATTGAAAGGAAGATTGAGCGTATAACCATACTTTTACTAAAGTAATAAAATAAAAGGAACCTAGAATTGGCTTTAATTATTGGAAAGTAATACAAGGTCAGAAGTTCCAGATTTGCTAAACTACAAAGTAATTAAGTTGGAAAGATTCCCTCCCGATAGATATAGGGATTAACGGTAATGACGTATGGAAAAAAAGAGATGCTGATTTAAATTCAGCATGACCAAGTGATTTAAGTCAAAATACTTACGAAAGCTCAGCTGTAAGGCCTCTTCTCAGTAACTCATTGCAAATGGGTATCAGTTTGCGTTTTTCGCCCGATTTAACATCGCATTTGCCTTTGTAATGTACAATATTACTTACTTGTTCGGCTTGAATTGGATCGTGTTCACAAACCTCAACCAAAGTATCGATTACATAATCAAATGAATTGACGTGATCGTTAAATAAGATAACACGGTGGCCTTCCGTTTTTTTGGTAAGGGTTAATTCCTGCTCTAAAACTTTTTCACTCATAGTTTACAAATTTACTGCCCAGTTAAGCGAATTGCTTCTTGTAAATCAATTTTTTTACCGTTTTGCAAGGCTACAACAAAAGCACCACTTAATCCTTGATTTGAAACTTGTGTTTGCATTTGCTTCGCTTCGGCATAAGAACCGTAGTTTCCAGCTGTGTAATAAGTCATATCGCCATCGACTTTCGTGTCTAATCCAATATTTGAAAGACTCAAAATAACCTTAGCATCTTCAATTGGAACTTCTTGACGGTATGCTCCTACTTGAACTCTAAAGTTGATACCCGCCGCATTGTTTCCAGCAGAAGCATTTACAGTAACTGGCTGCTCTGTTGCAAAGCTAGTTCCGCCATTTGCTAATTTACTTGCCTCTTCCATAGAAACCCTGTTTCCATTATAAAAGGCTGTAACAAATGCATCAGACACTCCTAAAGATTGAATCTTGCCCTTAGCATCATTTGCTCTGTTGATATCGTTATATACACCTGATCCATATTTATAATAATCTCCAGCGCGATATTCTATCAGCGGCGAAATGCCAAACAATTCATTCGAAGTTATTTGATTTCTGAAAGCACCTACTTGAACGGTATACATAAGTCCTTCAATTTCTGAAAGCTGCTTTACTTCTCCAGAAACCGCAGAAGTTGGAACTACCGGAGTTGGTCTTCCGCCAGAAGCCAATGCATTACTTGTCGCTTCTGGAACTTTTTCTACACCTGTTTCAATGTCTTTTGCACGAGACAAAGAGATGCGCTCTCCATTCAAATAAGCAACTACAAATGCGTCTTCGTATCCAAGTGTTCTAATTTCATTGCGTTTAAGCTGAGCTTGATTTTTTTGTTGGAACAATCCAGCAGTATACCTTATCCAACCTGGACGAGATGTTTCACCACGCACTGGTGCGAACCCTTTATAAATATCTTGTGGTGGAGGATTTCTAAAGGCTCCAATTTGAACTTTATAAACCAAGCCCGTTGGCATAGTATTGTTCATAGGAATTGGATTGTCCGAGCTGTACAAACTCTCATTAAAATCAATCATTTTAAAGATAGCATCAGACAGTCGCTCTGGATAATTATCAATTCCTTGCACTACTCTATTAAATTTCTCAGGAGAATATCCAGTTTCGGTAGTTCCTTCGTTTTGAGAAGCTCCTGCATTTTCTTGTGATGAACCGCCAACATTTGCATTTGCAGCAATCAATTGGTCTTCGCCAGAACCGCTTAAAGAATAAGCTCCCTGTGTTTCAGCCAAATTGGCTAAGGCAATAAGCTTTTCGCCATTCTCTCCTTCTGCTGAACGTAAACCAATAATTGCTGCATTGTTCAGTTTAGTAAACTCGGCATATTTCTTTCGGGACTGACTTTCTTTTTGATTCATCAGCTTCGTGTTTTCCTCTTTGCTAGCAACTAATTCATCCATTTTATTGGACAATTCTTCCTTCTGAGCTTGATCATTGGCCGACTCCATGTCAGTTTCCACGTTTCGAATTTCAGCATCAATTACTTTATTCTGCGCTTCTAATGACAGTTTTTCGGAATAGAGTACTTGGGCTGCTTTGTAGGATTTTACAGCGTCTTTTCGAGTAGCATCGTATACTTTATACTCTTCTAAAGATTGCACTTCCTGCACTTCTGCTTGAGAAATTTGACGGGTAGGTTTTGGCAAAGTAACATCACCTTCTCCAACTTGATTAGCAAGTAACACATCCTCTTCTACACTCGCTAATTCCTTAGACAATTTTTTGAGGTTATTTGCTTCAAAGTCCAACTTATCAGCCTTGTGATTTAAATCATCAACTTCAGCTAATTTGATTTTTGTTTTCTTTTTACCTCTTACTTTTTCAACGGCTTTTGTTTCTGCCTCAGCTCTTATATCTTGAGCTTGAACAACAAGTGTTTCTGCCTTTTTCAATTCTTTTTCAGAGTCTTTTTCTTCACCGGGCTCCAATGCCAATATATTATCAGCAGCGCGCGCAACAGCTTGTTTGTTGTAAGCCAACAAAGCAACTTCCTGCTCTAATAAATCTAATGCCTGTTCTTCTTCCCTTAGCTCCGCCTCTAGCACCACTTTTTGTTTTCTTTTAGCTAAAGCATATTCCTTTTGCTTTTCTTGAACTGCTGTGGTCTCAGTTTCAATTAACTCTTTTTTAAGCGTTTCTTCCTTTTCAACTTTATCCGTATAATCGGTAACTACTGCCTCGACCGTTCCAGCATTCTGCACATCAAGCACATTGGCTAGTTTATCTTCTTTTTGATTTGGAATGATTTCGCCTTTATCTGAATAAGCAATTGAGGCCGCTCCTGCGCCTGGCGTTCCTGCATTAAAATCAGAATTTCCTTGATTATTGTTTGAAGCTGAACTAGCAGCATTCGAGCTTACATTTTGGTTTGTTGCACCACCAGCGTTTCCATTCCCTGAATTTGAATTCGATGAGGAATTTTTTTGGTTAGCACCTTGATCATTCGCTACACCATTATCAGCGGTAAGCGTGTTATCTTCAGCATTACTTCCAGTTCCAGTATTGCTTTCATTTTGATTATTGTTTGTATTTCCCGCTGGACTATTCTGTGTAACCGCAGCGGCTGTTTCAGTATTTCCTTGTGTTTGCGCAACTTCTCGACGTTGCTCTTCAACAGCAAGCATATCATCACTCAACTTTGCCTTCTCTTCAAATGAAGCATTTGTTTTTGAACGAAATTCTGCTGCAATTTCACCCGCGCTTTTATCTCCAGATGGGGTTGCCTTATCTAGTATTTCTTTTGAAGATTCCAGGTCATTTAATTTAGTATCTCTAAAATCCGTTAATGCTGAAATTCTTTCTTGAACAACTGAATATTTGTCTGCAGGAACATCGTCTTTAATACTTTCTAAATAAGCAAGCTCATTTTCTATATCCAATAACCAGCTTTGGTTTAACACATACGTATTGACCGATTTGGTGTACTCATCATAACCATCTTCTTCAGCCAATTTTGAAAACTCCTCCATATACGCAGCATGATAATTGGTTTTAATCTGCGTTTGTAAAGATTGGCTTGGGTTTTCTAATTCTGCTAAAGTGTTCTCAGGAATAAAAACAGAAGTTGAATTGCCCTCAGATGGCAACAATTCTGTATCAGCGGTTGATAAGGAGTCGCCCTCATTTAAATCTGGAAATAACGCCGCTTTATTATCTAATTCAGGTACATCTGTTGAAACTCCAGCATATTTTACAGGAACACTCGCTGCCAGCAAAGGAGCTGAAATCGCCGTATTCACCGTGTTTGTGGCCGCGTTACTGTTATTACTATTGTTAGAGTTGTTACTGTTGCTATTGTCAGGAACTGAGCCTGGGTTAGTTTCGTTAAAAACTTGGTCATCCGCTATACTATTACTATTATCGGCAGTCGACGAATTACCTTCAGAACTATTTCCGGATCCTTCATTGTTTTCATTCTGACTATTGTTAACGTTTTCTTGATTAGCTATTTCAGCATTTAATCCGTTTTCGGCTTCATTTTCTGCTGTTGAGTTGTCATTCCCAGAATTTTGTCGCGCTTGAGATTCGGCTTCATTTTGCGCAACTAACTCAGCCATTTCAGTTTTTCGTTGAGACTGAACATCATCTCTTCTTTGTTCCTCTATAGCAATCTCTTCTGAACTTAAGCGTCTTTTCCCTTCAAAGACGCGACTCATTTCCGAACGATAATCGCTTGCAATTTCTCCAGCATTTTGATTTTCTTGTGGAGTAGCCGCATCCAAATTAGCTTTTGAAGATTCAAGGTCATTCAGCTTAGTATCCTTAAAACCTTCTAGAACATTAATTCGCTCTTGCACTACCGTAAATTTATCTGCTGGCACATCATCCTGTATACTTTCTAAATACCCTATTTCCTTTTCAATGTCCAAAAGCCAGCTTTGATTCAACACATAGGTATTTACCGACTTAGTGTATTCATCTTCTTCTTCAGCTAATTCAAAAAACTCATCCAAATAAGTAGCGTGATAATTTGACTTCATTTGGGTGCGCAACGATTGATCTTCATTCTCCAAACTTGCAAGCGTATTCTCAGGAATAAAAGCCGTCGCAGTATTTCCTTCTGATGGCATCAATGCTTTATCAGATTCAGATAAAGTATCACCTTCTTCCATGTCAGGAAATAGCGCCATTTTTGAATCTATTTCAGGAACTGTTTTGTCAACGGTGGCATATTTTGTTGGAACGACTGCCACTGCCAATGGGGCTGAAACAATTTCATTCAACAAATCAACCTCATCTTGAGAGCTACTCGTTCTTTTTTGAGCAATCATTTCTTCCCCACTTTCATGCTCTACTGTGCCGATAACCTCAGCTGAGTTTTCATTTGCTCCTTGAACATCTTCATAGGCTTCAGCAGGGTCAAAACCGCCCCCTGATTCTTGATTTGACGTAGCAGCTGACCGAGCTTTTTCATTCGCTACTTTTTCCGCAATCGTTAACGCTTCGTCGGCATTAACGCTTGTATTTTCCTCTACAGCACTTCCTTCTGACCCAGCTGTTCCATTTGCGTTTTGAGCAGTTCCTTCTTCAGTTGATGCAGCGCTGGATTGTTCGCTCTCCTCTGAATTACTTGGCAAATTTTCAGCTGTCTTACTATTATCAGCTGCCTTATTAGTGCCACTAGCTATTAAACTACTTCCTGTAGACCTGTTTTCATTGACCGATCCAGCACCGTCTATTAAGTTTGGTGCAGCAGCTAACTCTGTATAGCTCTCATTTCTTTCCAGCTCTTCAATAATTGCATCATAGGCTTCTAATTCGGCTTCTTCTTCCTTAGCTTCAGCCTCTAACACCATTAATTCCTGTTCATCGATACGACTTTTTTCTACCATTGTTGCTAAGGCAGCTCGCTCATTAATCAATTCTTCCTCTATCGCTTTCTTTTCCTTTTTACTGGCCGACTCTAAAGCAGCTTCTTTCTGAGCAATAATTTGTTCTGAATCCTCAATTTCTGAATGCAATGCTGCTAACTCATCGGCAAAATGTTTGTGTTCCTTTTCTTCTTTTTTATGAGCTGCCTCCGCTTTTTCTCGTTCGTCGTATATGTTATATGCCTGATCGGCCTCAGCTTCTATTAATTCATTATAATCGCCTACCGCCTCGGCACCATCAGAAGTAGTTGAAGCATTTAAGCTCTTCTGTTTTTGGGTTCCAGTAACAATGGTTTGCTCTAAAGCAGTTTTGTTATTAGACAAACTAGCGGCAGCATTTCTTGCGACAGTAGCTTGACGATCTAATTTATTCGCCTTTTTAAGTTTATCCTGCGCATCAGCATATTCTGGCGAATTCAATCCATCCTCTGTTTCAATATCTATTAATGCCAACTCATTATTCGCCTCAGATTTTAATTGTTCTGCTTCAGTTGATTTTCTATCCGCAATATTTAAGGCCAACTCTCCTTGAAGAGCAATCATTTTAGCCGAGTTATCAGCAACTTTCAAATTGTCTTGCATTGCAGATTCAACCTCTTCCTTACTTGAAGAAGATGAAGGTTTAAGCACAACTGCCGCTCCAGCAACTGAGGTGGTACTGCCTAAACTATTTACTCCGGCTCCTGCAATGCCAGCAGCACTAGAGCCTGTGTTTGAAGCAATTCCAGAATTAGTGTTAGTCCCAGAGTTAGAAGTTTTCTGCGATGAAGTGCCAGTTTCTGACTCACCCGTCTGACCTGAAAAAGCTTCCGTGCTTCCGTTCTCTTCACTAACATCAGTTGCCGATAGTTCAGAACCGTCTTCATTGGACAATTTCGGAGCTGTATTCCCAGGATCTTCATTAATTAGGAGTTCCGGTCCATCTGTTTTTACTGTCGAATTGGATATGACTTTTTCATCTGAAATTGACGTGGCCGCTTTTCCAGCATGCTCTGCATTCTCAGCAATTGAAGAATTATCTTCGGTACCTGGCACCACAGAAGCGTCAGCAATTTCACCACCAACTGGAGTCGTAACTTTTGGCTTTCTATCCTTGAATTTATCTTTATTGATTTTAAGTTTTGCCTTTTCCTTAAAAAACTCTGCTGTGAGCTCTACATCCTCAGCTACTTCTTCGTCAACCAGATTTTTAATGATTAATTTTTCATTTTCAGTTCCTTGTCCCATTACCAACATTTCTTGCTTCAATGGCTTAAAAGTATTTCGGTCTTGCAGGTCAACTTCTCCTGAGTGAGTAACCTCACTACCTTCATAATCGACTAAAAATCTGAATTTCCCATCGTTTGGCAATTTAATTTTATACTTACCATATTGATCTGTCGGATATTCGCCAATTATTGCATTGGTCGAAGCATCCTCTACTTTTATGGTTGCATTTTTTGTAGTTTCTGATGAAAAGGTTCCAAAGATAAAAGTGAAATCTAATGGCACTCTTTCCATATTTATTTGATAGACACTAACCTCTCCAATAGGAGTCTGTCGTTCGGAAGCAAAGTATGCGGTTTCCCCGCTTAAGTTTGGAATAAACAGGTAATCATTTGCTGGTGTGTTAATTGCAAAATCTAAGTTTTGTGGCACAGTCCAACTTCCAGTACTTGTATCCAAACGCGATACAAAAATGTCATAGCCTCCTAAACTGTTATGACCTTCTGAGGCAAAGTATAAGGTGCTTGCATCTGCAGACATGTATGGGAAATCCTCATTAAATTCGGTGTTTATTGTTTTTCCAAGACTAATTGGCTTAGACCAAGAGCCATCATCATTTCGCACTGCATAATACAGGTCTTTTCCATCTTTATTCTCAAAAGTATGGCTACTGAAAAATATTTTTTGAGCATTTTTCGGAAAATAGAACAAGCCATTGATGTTGTTCTTCATTTCATAGGGTGATCTAAAGTCATCAGTTTTAACTAGTATTTGGCCTCCTTGCGCGCTTAGGTCATATACTTTGTAGAAATCTTTAGTCAGCGTATTTTTCTGATCGAGAACAATTAAATCGGTAATCTTTTTTAGTAAGGTTTTTCCGTTTTCGCATTGTCTTATTTGATTTTCAACCGTGTTTCTCTTAATTGTTGAATTGTTTGCCAAGTTTGTAAACTTCTTATAGTATTTAATGGCCTGATCAAATTCATAATTAAGGTGCAGTGCTTCAGCGTAATAGAAATATGCAATAGGCTCTACTTCCGGTCGACTAACTGAAAACTTAAGGTACTTAATGGGCTTTTCTTTATCTGCTGACCCATATAAAAGACTCGCTCCATATTTGTAATTGTAAGTTGGATCTTTGGGGTAATTACTTACCAGGGTTGAATATAAGGATATGGCTTCTTTGTAGTTTTTGGATTCAAACTGATCGTCGGCTCCTTTGATAAGTTGTTTTTCGTTTTTATAATCTTGGCCAAAAGTGACTCCAGAAACCGCGAACATTATCAGTACTAACAGGTACTTCAAATTCCAATTATCGATGAAATTATAAATCATTTGCAATAGTTATTATTGATCCTCATCTTCTAAGTTAAACTCTTCATAGCTATCAATACCGCCGGGCTTTGCCCTGTTGCGCCCCAATACATTTATATTGGCTTTGCTTTCACTTCTCCTAAGCAGACGCTCTATATTTTTTTGGTGCGTAATAAGTACCATAATTGCAATGAAAATCGAGAAAATCACTAAAGAAGGGATTTCGGATTTAAAGACCAAAATAATTAATAGAGGAAAGCATACCGCTGAAATCATAGAACCTAATGAAACGTACTTTGTTAATAAGAACACCAATAAAAATATACCAATGCAACTAAAAGCCGCTAATGGGTGGATAGCAATCATTATTCCAAGCAAGGTAGCAATGCCTTTTCCACCTCTAAACCCTACATAAACAGGAAAGATATGTCCAATTAAAACGCCAATCCCTAATACCAATTGATAATTAACAAAGTCTGATGTTCCTGGCTGATAGTCTACAAAATAAGAGGCTAAATAAACCGAAAATGTACCTTTAAGGATATCAAACAACAACACGGGTATACCTGCTTTTTTACCCAATACTCTAAAGGTGTTAGTAGCGCCAGCATTTCCTGAGCCAAATTCTCGAACATCTCTACCGTAAAAAACTCTACCAACCCAAACCGCAGTGGGAATTGAACCCAAGAGGTATGCTATTAATAGCCCTATTATTTCAAATATTTGTTCTTGCTCCATGCAGTTTGCAAAGAAAAAAAATAAACCGTACTAAAATTGACGGATTAGTTGATTAGCCTTGGCCTTTGTTGTAGGAATAAATTTATACTTAGCCTGTCCTTTTGAACGCTCTTGTTTTGTTTTTTTAGCCTCTTTTATAGCTACATTATATTTATCATTTGTGGACACTGTCTGCATTATTTCAACTGAATAGGTAAAGAAATAATAAGTTGTTTTATCTTTCTTTATCTGCAACATAAAACGATCACCTGAACGCTTAATTTTAATTTCAAACTTACCCTCCAATAGCCTATTCACTTGATTCTTATACGAATTCCCTAAGCCTATTTTACCTACACTTTGAAAGGCTATTTTTTGAGGATTCCAATACAAATCCATATTGGTTATAAATAGTAAAGCGGTCAACTCATTCGGAATTTTCTTCATTTTACCAGTAAGTCCTACGTCAGCTTTTATCTTGTTACCTGCCTCTTCTCCAACATAGGTTTTTAGACCATAACCGTAGGTAGCGTCATCATAATCAACTCTTTCATTTTCAGATTCTTCAAAATCTTTTGCCAAAATTTTCATCGCCTTATCTTCAAAAAAGAAATTGAGCAGCATAGAAGTTTCAAGCGTAACTGAATCGTTGTTAAGGTTATGTCGCAGTCTGCTTACTGGCCTTAGTTCCATTCGACCTAAATCAGCTCCCCATGAATGCTCGCCCTCAAATTTCACAATGCATTCTTCAGATTGTAAAACGAAATAATTTCCAGTCAAATTGGGAATGTTTATCTTTTGTTCACTACCTACCCTAAATTCTTTTTGTGCAAAATTGTAACCCATTACTCCTTCAACAGAAGAAATTATTGCATCTGTTGGTTTTGCGGGCAATGCACCAAAAAGAGAATACACCTTGCTGGGCAAGCTACCCATCATCTGCCCAACATGCACTCTTTTACCATTCTCAGTAGTCGTGTTGGAATCAATAGGGATTAATATCTCGTTAGGGTCAAGATACGCATTGAACTGTATCCATGGCGTGCTCAATTGATCGCAAGAATGAATAATTTGTGTAAGACCAGAGAAGGACAGCAGTTCCTTACTGGATTCTAAAGAGACGCCACCTTGAAACCTAAACCTAGAGTTTAAAAAGAACTCTTGAGTTTTAGGGATATTTCCACTCGCATTTGTTTGTAATTGGGTACTGACGAAAACATCGTTTAACTCTATAATTGCGACGTTTCCGTCAACATCTTTATAGTCATACTTTCCGCTACCTTTAAATGAAACCTTATTTGATACATCCATGGTAGCACCATAAATTTTATGAAATTTATTCTCTCGGTTGGCAATTACTTGAGCATTTTTTAAGGTTTTAATTTTTGCTGCTCGCAAAACTATAATTCTTCCGCTATCGGGAATTATTCGTGAATCTGCTACATCTAAATAGGGTACTTTATCGGCAGTAATAATCTCATTTTTTATATCGAACTTACAAGAACTAGAATAAAAGAAGAGACTGTCCTGATTGGGCTTATCGTGCTTGCTTATATCCACCAATTTAGCCCCTTCTATTTCTACCTCTCCATCAGCGCCTTCGTCCACGTTTCGTTTCTTAGCTGTTAGATCTAATATATCGTCGTCCATGTACCAAGTAAATGCATCCATCCGAGCCATGTACTCGTTTTTTCTAAAAATAATTTCTGATGATTCCTCACTATTCGCTGTAAAATGTCCAATCCTATCTTTGAAACTTACATGTGCGTTGATGTTTTTTGTATCAAACCCTAATTCACCTAGTGATCCTGTTTTTAGAGCAAAATCAGCCGTATCGGCAAAAAACTCGAAAAACTTAAAACGAATTTCATTGGATACTGTAATGGCTTTATCAAATTCGAACTTACCTCTTTTATCTCCTTTTCCAGTGCCAATTAAACTGTCTGGGTGATATATCAAAGTTCCATCAAACGTTTTATCAGCTTCATACATAGAGAATGGCGTGGCGTAATTTGCAACCGTCATGGTATCATGATAGGGGTGCCAATGCCAGTCAATATTAACTCCTTCAACGTTAGGGTATTCGGGTGGCCCCGGGTACTGCGACTCAATAACAAATTGCTCAGCAGTTGCGTATGCCGAATCTGGATGAAAGAAAAAGCTTTGTGATTCAGTAGTCGAGGTTATATAATCGACATATCCCGCGCCTTTTAATCCTTCATGACTCAACAAAATATCTGCGGTAAAGGTTCCTTTTCCATCATATATGGGCATTCCTTCATCTGGAGTTGGATGAATAAAACCTAAAGAAAAGTCGGTTTGTAAAGATAGTGTTTCCTCAAAATCTTCGAAAATACCCGCACTTTTAAATGTTCCAGCAAACTGGATACTGGAATTTTCAAAATTATCCAGACTGTCAAACTCAAAGGGTTCTAGCTTGAAATAAAAATCTTCTCTATTATAAACACCACCTTCAATTTCAGGTCGATCGTAATAAGTGTATGATTCGTTGTAACTAGTAAAAACTGGCCACCTTTTAATTGCTCGTTTCCCTGATTTATTATTGTATTTATCCACTTCTAATTTTCCATTAATGGCTTCAATTACCGTTTTAACTCGTTTCATAATTGGCTTTCCATACTCGTCCATTTCTTCAGTTTCTACATTAATTCTCATGGAATCAATTACAGGCATCTTGATTTGGAAGGAATCATATTCGAATTTAAAATCGCGACCAAAAAACTCCAAATTACCAGCCACAACTACCCCAGAAAAATCAAAATCTCTGTTTGGTCGCAAAAGAATCTCACAATTGAGTGGGAATATGGTCACGTTATGCGAATCACTCAAGTTTATACCTCGCACACCGTGTATTTGCATGTAAGAAGAGTCTAAATTAAAATCTGCATTATGCTCATTACCAACACATTGCCTATCGTTCCTTTTTGGCGGATCAGATACTATCTGAATAATATCATAATCTCTTTTCCTTAACCTTGCTTGCACATAATTGAACGTTTTGGGCAAAATAGTTACCATTTTACTGTCGTAATTGTACCGAACAAATCCCACATTAGAAAGTACCATCAATGAACGTTGGACTTCTACAAATGGCAAATGCCAACAAGCAGCAATATCGGAAGCCGTCATTTCAGTGCTACCCATTTCCTCAGAACATTTTTTTAGAATAACCAAAGGGTGACGGTTGTCCAATCCATACAATTCATCGTATCGATACGCTCTGTAATAATCTTTTGATTCAAATAATGCCGATCGATCCGTATTTCCAAGTAAGGGTTTTAAATGAAACATATTTCCATCTACA
>Ga0209309_10002873_pt1 | contig 15283 bp, 17 predicted proteins | sample COGITO_mtgs_1204_2_FD_184807 | JGI IMG/M metagenome (GOLD analysis project Ga0209309, IMG submission 184807) | Pelagic marine microbial communities from North Sea - COGITO_mtgs_120412 (SPAdes) (version 2) | ecosystem: Environmental > Aquatic > Marine > Epipelagic ... | reverse complement strand
CAAGGGTGGCGCGAACCTGCAAGGATTCAGTCAACTGATCCTCGGATTGTGCATAGATTGCAGTAGTGTATCCAAATCCGCGATCACAAAATTGCCCACCATTGTCGCGGACATCAACGGTGCGCAGCAGGTATTCGGCCAGCGTGTCGAAGTCGACGATATCAGCGTCATAGATCACTTGAACCACCTCACGATGACCCGTCCCGCCTGCGGTCACGTCACGATAGGTCGGGTTTACCAGCGTGCCACCGGCAAAGCCTGATGTGGTTTCAAGCACGCCGTCCAGCTTGTCAAAATCGCTTTCGACGCACCAGAAGCATCCTCCGGCGAAAACGGCCTCCTGACGGTTCTCAGCGAGGGCGGGCGCGGCAAGTGTAAGCAGCGCGGCGGTGGTGAGAGTAAGGCGGTTCATGGACAGCTCCTATGTCTGCGATCCTTAAAATTTGGCGTATCATTTCACCTAAGACAAGCAGCCCGACGCAGACGTGATGCCCGCGTGATCGGAGCAACGAAGTCTTAATCCTTGAGGCGCATCAAAGGCGAAACCGTCGAGAGGAACCAAAATGTCCATGGCCGCAATCACCCTTCAACTGCTGCTCGTGGGAGGGCTATTGCTGCTACCGCTGATCCCGTCCGAAAGGCAAACGGGAGCGATGCTGGTGTGGGGCAGCGCCGACATTGCCGCGATCACGACACGTTCCGGCGCACATTGGGGCGGGTTGAACGGCCCGCTTGGCACACGCGTGCTCAACGGCTCCGTGTCCGCCCTGCGTGCCGAGGGGGCGTTTGTGCTTCTCAACCTCGACAGACTAGCGACACTTTGTGGAGTACGGACATGACCTTGATGAGCATGCGTTTTGGCACAGCTGAAAAAATTGCCATTTTTACAATTGCGCACGTCCCGGTGATTGCGCTGATTGCATTTGTGATGGGCGGACCCGTTCTGTTGTACAGCGGGCTATCAGCCGCGTTCGCCCTACCCGCGCTAGTGCTTGCCAAGCGTAGAGAGTACGGGGCGCCCAGTTCGGTTGCACTGGCGCTGGTCGGCCAGCCGATGATCCTGCTGGCGTTGTTCGTCGGGCACCCGTTGCAAGTCGACATGCACATGTATTTCTTTGTCGTGCTGGCAATTGTGGGCACCATGGACAGTCGGCCCGCTATTTTAACGGCTGGGGCGGCTGTGGTGCTACATCACGCATTCCTGAACTATTACCTGCCCGCGCTGGTCTATCCCGGTGTCGGTGGGTGGGGCCGCACCACGCTGCACGCCATTTTTGTGGCTATGGAATGTGCCGCCCTCGTCATGGCGCATGAGTCACGAAAGCGTCTATCAAACCTTCGTGATATTGCGCGCGAGCAGGCGGAGCATGAGGCGACGACTGCGCGTGCTGCGCAAAAGCAACTTTCCGAAATAGCGGATCGCGCCAGTACGGAGCGTAGTCTGGTTATCGAACAGTTCGACCGCTCGTTCGCTGACCTGATTTCACAGGGTGCATCGGGGGATTTTTCTGCTCGCATCACTGACGGGTTTGAGGATGAGGTGTTTTCGCGCATCGCGGCAAAGCTCAACCATCTGTTCACCTCCGTAGAAAGCAGCGTGGATGAAGTTGAAGAGCATTTTCGTGCGCTGGCCGATGGAAAGCTTCAGCACCGGATGGATACCGCAGCAATTGGGCGCTTCGCTGACATCAGCAGGGCAGCAAATGGCGCAACACAGGCGCTGGAGGCTGTCCTGAGCGAGACAGACCGCGCAGTCCGCCTTACCCGCGAAACAGTCACCAAGGTTCTGTGTGACACCGACACCGTCTCTGAACGTGCCTCGCAACAGGCGGCTGCAATTGAGGAGACTGCGGCAACAACCCAGCAGTTTACAGAATCCCTCGAAATCGGTCAGGCGCTGCTGCGCGACGTTGGCGCAAAGGCGACACATCTGTCCAGTCGTGCAAGTGAGGGAGCTGAGGTAACAGCCGCCGCGGTCGCATCCGTCGGTAAAATCGCCCGTGGCTCTGGCGAGATGCGTGAAATCCTCGGTGTGATTGAGGCGATTTCTTTCCAAACCAACCTGTTAGCACTGAATGCTGCTGTCGAGGCCGCACGCGCTGGTGAGGCAGGTCGTGGGTTTGCCGTCGTTGCAACCGAGGTGCGCCGCCTTGCACAGCGCAGCGCCGATGCAGCCAGCGATATTTCTACGCTGATCGAGGATTCCAAAAGCAATATGGAAAGCGGTGTTGCCATGGTTGAACGCGCGGGGAGTATGCTGTCGGAGATTACCGAACAGACCGGAACCGTCGCTGCGCAGGTTTCCAAGGTCACGCGGACTGCCGAGGAGCAGACGATTGGCCTACGTGAGATTGATGCAGCCATCACGGCGATGGAAAGCAGCGTACAGTCCACAGCCAGCATCGCTGAGCGCACGACCCGCTCGATGGGAGAGTTGGCGGACCAGATCGCACTGGTAGAGCGTAACCTGAGCCGGTTCAGTATCACCCGCCAGCTCGACCTTGATACCGGTAAAGCTGCGAAGCCGGTGACCAGCCTCCCCCAAACAGTCGGCGCAAATGCGCTGGCCTATGAGGAAGACTGGTCAGACCTTTAACGCTTGTCGCGCGCTGCGAGCAGTTTCAATCGCAGCGCGTTGATCTTGATAAAGCCAGCGGCGTCCTGCTGGTCGTATGCACCAGCGTCATCCTCGAACGTCACGTGCTGTTCGGAATACAGGCTATCCTCGGACCAGCGCCCATCACAGCGTGCGCTACCCTTGTACAGCTTAAGGCGCACGGTACCGTTCACACGCGCCTGACTGTGGTCGATGGCAGCTTGCAGCATCTCACGCTCGGGGCTGTACCAGTAGCCGTTGTAGATCAGCTCTGCGTAGCGAGGCATCAGCTCATCCTTCAGGTGCGCCGCGCCGCGATCCAGCGTGATCGACTCAATGCCGCGATGCGCCTCAAGCAGCAATGTGCCGCCCGGCGTCTCGTAGATACCACGGGATTTCATGCCGACATAGCGACCCTCAACCAAGTCAAGACGACCGATGCCGTGCTTTCCGCCCAGCTCGTTCAACTTGGTTAGAAGGGTTGCCGGGCTCATCGCTTCGCCGTTGACGGCAACGGGGTCGCCGCGCTCGAAAGTGACTTCAACAAACTCTGGCGTGTTCGGCGCATCCTCAGGGCTGACGGTGCGTTGATAAACGTAGTCGGGCGCTGCCTCGGCAGGATCCTCAAGCACTTTACCCTCGGAGGAAGTGTGCAGAAGGTTTGCATCGACCGAGAATGGTGCCTCGCCGCGCTTGTCTTTAGCGATCGGGATCTGGTTCGCCTCAGCGAACTCCAGCAAACGTGTGCGGGATGTCAGATCCCACTCACGCCAAGGTGCGATAACCTTGATGTCGGGGTTCAGGGCATAGGCGCTCAACTCAAAGCGCACCTGATCGTTACCCTTACCGGTCGCACCGTGCGCGACGGCGTCAGCGCCCACTTCAGCGGCGATCTCAACCAAGCGCTTTGAAATCAGCGGCCGTGCGATGGATGTGCCTAGCAAGTACAGGCCTTCGTAAACCGCATTTGCCCGGAACATCGGGAAAACGAAATCGCGCACGAATTCTTCACGCACGTCCTCGATAAAGATGTTCTCAGGCTTGATGCCCAGCAGTTCAGCCTTGGCTCGTGCTGGTCCCAGCTCCTCGCCCTGCCCCAGATCGGCAGTGAACGTAACGACTTCACACCCGTATTCGGTCTGAAGCCATTTGAGGATGATGGATGTGTCCAGACCGCCTGAATAGGCTAGGACTACCTTCTTGGGTGCGCTCATTGCGATCTCCTCACGCGGGCTTATGGATTTAACTGCTCGCCTATCCGATCAGACGTTCCGGTTCAAGCGGACGACCGTAAAGCTGAGCGGTTAGACGGCACGAAGTTGTCGATCAGTCTGCCCTACGTTCAGGCCAAGATCGCACTGCGCCCTGGTCGATTTTCGCCAAGGTTTCCGCAGCACGCAAATCAACCTGAAGTTGCAGCGGCAAGTGGCTGTTTAATTAGCAAAAATTGGTGATCTAATTTTATCTGTAAGGTGCACGTGAGTCAGGTGTGAATGAAAATTGGGGCGCCCCAAAAACAGGGCGCCCCTAATGAATTGAAAATAAAATAAATATATGCTTCGGTATTAATAAGGTTCAGCAGAAAGTCTTAATGCACCCAAGCTGCCCCGCAATGGTTAACGAGGTATTGATGGAGGCGAGTGATTTGCCATTCGCATTACCCTAGGTTGCGTTGAGATATGTTAACTCAGCCTCAAGCAGATTAAGTTCTTGTTCTCTTCCTGCCGACACGCGGATGCACCGATTCTGTGGACTGACAAACGGCATCCGAACGAAGCATCCAGCCGCCACAAGCGAATCAAGAATCGCTTTTGCGCGTTCCACACCCTCACCGCAGTCGATCGTCACGAAGTTCGTGGCTGAAGGAATTGGCGTGTACCCAGCGGCCCGTGCGATGTCAGAAAGCATTTCCCGCGAGGCTGCCGTTTGCGAAACCACATCGGCCAGCCACTCCTGATCCTGCAATGCGGCCAGCGCACCTGCCTGCCCTATCCTGCTGACGCCGAAATGATTGCGCACTTTGCCAAACGCGCTGGCCAGGTCAGGGTGCGTCACAGCATAGCCGATCCGCGCCCCAGCCATACCGTAGGCTTTCGAGAACGTCCGCATCCGCACCACAGCGGGATTGGACGCATCAATAGCGGGCAGCGTCCCCTGAGGGGCAAACTCGCCATATGCTTCGTCGAGGCACAGCACGCAGCCGTCTGGCAGGCCATCAATCAGCCGCTGAACTGTCGCCGCATCGTGCCATGTTCCCATTGGATTATCGGGATTGGCAAAATATATCAGCTTCGCATCCACCTCACGCGCCTTGGCGAGCAGGGCGTCGGGGTCCTCGTGATCATCGCGGTAAGGCACCGTGTGCAGTACACCGCCGAAGCCTGCGACATGGTAGTTAAAGGTGGGATAAGCTCCCAGAGATGTGACGACCGCGTCGCCGGAACCGACCAGCAGCCGCACAAGGTAGCCGAGAAGTCCGTCGATCCCCTCCCCCACGACAATCGCGTCCATACCCACGTTCAGATGCACAGCGAGGGCCGCGCGCAGATCATAGCTTTCTGGATCGCCGTATTTCCAACTCTCAGCCGCAGCATCAGCCATGGCTGCAATCGCGCGAGGTGACGGGCCGAATGAACTTTCGTTGGCACCCAACCGCGCCGCGAAAACCTGCCCCCGCGCGCGCTCCTGCGTTTCAGGACCGACAAAAGGTACAGTCGATGGCAGCGACGCGGCCAGCGCGGTGTAGCGCGGGCCGCTCATGCGACGACCTTGCGCAGCTCCGGATGCATGACCCAAACGAAGGAACCGTCAGGACGCTCCTCACCCTTCCAGCCGACCAGACCGATGGCCGCATCCGCGCCCTTGTAGGCCAGCGTTTTGGGCAAATCCATGTCCAGCGCATCGGCGATTTCACGCCCCAGCATTCCGTATTGCAGGTTCACACCAGCAGGAGTCGGGTATCCAGCGGCGGCGGCCAGCTCGACTGCGGTCATCCCCGCATCACCGGCGGCGGCATGGGCCAGCGCCATTGCGTGCAACTTGGGCGCCAAATCAAGCGTTGCCCATGCCTCACCGTATTCCTTGGTCGTTGGAACGGTGAACTTGCCGATCTTGCGGCGCGCAGCCTCACGATCCCCGTCGCGCCGGTCGAGCATGTCGCACAGCACCTCGATCGCCTCGTCCGGCGTGTCGCCCTCAGCCTGTGCGACGGGGCCCTCAACACCATCAGCGAATGCGGTTGCCCGCGCGTGCTCACCGATGGTTGCTGTGCGGATGAAGTAGCGTCCGTATTGAACGTCCTCGTGCTGGTTCATGCGAGTGCCCTTACTCTGACTTGCGCAGCGCGCAGTTTATCGGCCTCGACCTCGGCTGCGGCCAGACGATCGCGCTGTTCGGCGACGACGTCCTCCGGAGCTTTGGCGAGGAACTTTTCGTTCTTGAGCTTGCCCTTTAGGCCGCCCATTTCCTTGGCGAGTTTGGCGAGCGCCTTTTCCAGACGCGCCTCCTCCGCCTTGACGTCCACCAGACCTGCAAGTGGCAGGCAGACAGTCGCACCAGCGAGGCCGAGCGTGACAGCGCCCTCAGGCACGGTTTCTGCGTAATCGACCGTTTCAACGCGTGCCAGTCGCTCAACCAAGCTGCGGTTATCCTCGAACCGCTGACGGGTTTGCGCATCGGCGTTGACCAGCACCAAGCCGGTTTTGGCGCTGCCTGGCACGTTCATTTCAGAACGAAGCGAGCGGATTTCCTCAATCAACGCACGGATCCAGCCGATTTCTGCTTCGGCATCCGCATCGCTAAGGTCAGCGTATTCAGGCCAATCTGTGGTCACCAGCATTTCGGGACGCTCCGCGATGCCCTTCCACAGTTCCTCGGTGATGAACGGCATGAAGGGGTGCAGCAGGATCAAGCACTGGTCGATGACCCATGCCATGGTCGCGCGTGTTTCCTCGGCCTGCTCGCCAGCGAACAGAGGCTTGGCGAATTCCACGTACCAATCGCAAACCGTACCCCAGACAAAGGCGTAGAGCGTGCTGGACGCATCGTTAAAGCGGTAGGCCGCCAGCGCTGCGTCCACCTCGGTCTTGGCTTTGGCGGTTTCGGCCATGATCCAGCGGTTCACCTTGGCCTGCGGGTCCGGCTGACCGACGGGCTTGGCGTCGTTCATCTCCGCAAAGCGGGTGGCGTTCCACAGTTTCGTGCCAAAGTTGCGATAGCCCTCGATCCGCTGCGTGGACAGCTTCAGGTCACGCCCCATCGCCGCCATGGACGACAGGGTAAAGCGCACAGCATCCGCGCCAAATTGGTCAATCAGGTCCAGCGGGTCGAGGACATTGCCCTTCGACTTCGACATCTTCTGGCCCTTTTCATCGCGAACCAGCGCGTGGACGTAAACAGTATGGAACGGCGCACGCGACTGCGGGTCCATCTGCTTGCCCATCATAATCATCCGGGCAACCCAGAAGAAGATGATGTCAAATCCGGTGACCAGGACAGAGGTGGGGTAGTATTTTTCCAACTCCGCCGTCTGTTCGGGCCAGCCCAGCGTTCCCATTGGCCAAAGGCCGGAGGAGAACCATGTGTCGAGAACGTCCGGATCGCGGGTCAGCTCAACGCCTGCCCCGGCCTTGGCCTGCGCCTCCTCCTCATTCACTGCACAGTACTGGTTGCCATCGGCATCGAACCAAACCGGAACCTGATGGCCCCACCACAACTGTCGGGAGATACACCACGGCTCGATGTTCTCCATCCAGTGGAAGTACACCTTGGCGTCCCGCTCGGGCAGGATTTGGGTCTCACCGGAACGAATAGCCTCCATCGCAGGACCGGCCAGCGTTTTGGCATCAACGAACCATTGATCGGTCAACATCGGCTCAATTACCACGCCGGAACGGTCCCCGAACGGCTGCATGATCGGCTTGCTATCAACGAGAGGAATGTGACTGGCGATAGGCTCCGCGTCCTCATCCGCATCAACTGCGGCGGGATTTGGGATCATCACGGCCAGACCCTCGGCGGTGATGGCCTCAATGATCTTTTTGCGAGCGTCGAACCGGTCCAGACCACGGTATTCGTCGGGAACAAGGTTGATTTGATCCACCTCCGCCTCGGAGGCGGTATCCCCCTCCAGCAAATGCTGCGCGGCGGCGGCGCTGTCGGCATAGCTCCACCCATCGTCACGCATGGCGGCAACGGTGTTCATCAGGCGGTACAGCGGAATGCCGCCCCGCTTGGCCACTTGGTAATCGTTGAAGTCATGCGCGCCGGTGATTTTTACAGCACCGGACCCGAACGCCATGTCGGGGTATTCGTCGGTAATGATCGGAATCAGGCGACGCGTTTCCTTGGGCCCTACGGGGATTTCGCACCGCTTTCCAACTATGGAGGCGTAACGCGCATCGTCGGGATGCACCGCAACCGCACCATCGCCCAGCATGGTTTCGGGACGTGTCGTCGCGATCGAGATATAGTCCCGCGTTTCGCGCAGCGTAACGGTGCCGTCCTCATCCTTCTCGACGTATTCATACGTCTCGCCACCGGCGAGGGGGTATTTGAAGTGCCACATGTGACCGGCAACGTCGCGGTTCTCGACCTCCAGATCCGAAATCGCGGTTTCGAATTTCGGGTCCCAGTTAACCAATCGTTTACCACGATAGATCAAACCTGCCTCATACATCTCAACAAAGGTCTTGATGACCGCATCAGGAAAGGTGCCGGACATGGTGAAAGCGTTACGATCCCAGTCACAGGACGCACCCAGCCGCTTGAGCTGTTCGATGATCGTGCCGCCGGATTCTTCTTTCCAGTCCCAGACCTTTTCCAGGAATTTCTCACGGCCCAGGTCGCGCCGACCCGGCTCGCCCCGCTCCGCCATCTGGCGTTCAACAACCATTTGCGTTGCGATGCCTGCATGGTCCTGTCCCGGCTGCCACAGCGTGTCGAAGCCACGCATCCGGTGCCAGCGCACAAGGATATCCTGAAGCGTATTATTAAACGCATGCCCCATGTGAAGCGAGCCCGTCACATTGGGCGGGGGAATCATTATGCAGAACGGATCTGCATCCGGCTTTGCGTTAGCGCCCGCTCGGAACGCTCCGGCCTGCTCCCAAGCGGTCGCAATTGCGGCCTCACTGGTGGTCGCGTCGAAATTCTTGTCCATCGCCATGCTTAGCATCCCTCATCCGGTCTCGGATGCGGTTTAACGCCCGGCGCGACTGAGGGGAAGCGGTCAGTTCAGCCCGCGCTCCTTGAAAGCCCGTACAATGTCCTTGCGAATGGATTTTCGCAGCGCGCGCACGAACTCACCGCCGAGCGCCTTGTCGATTTCGTCAGCCAAGATTGCGCGAATTTCGGACCGAAGCTGGCTCTCGTTGATTGAAGGTTGCTCCGCGATCACGTCCATCACGATTGCGCGGACTGCGTCTGTATCGAGGTCGTTTGCATCCGGCTCCGCACCGATCTCAGCGCGATCCGGCAAGGGGTCTGCATAGGCTTGAGGCGTCCAGACATCGTATTCCGCATCCGGAGCATCGGGCGCAGGGGTCCAGATGTCGTATTCAGCTGCCGTTGCGGCGATAGGATCAGGCGTGAAGTCTGCTTCGATTGGCTCTGATTTTTCACCATCCTCAGCAGCAATCCCGTCGCGGATCTCGGCGATAACCTCGGAGGCTGTTTCCGCCTCCACACCCGTTTCGATCGTCATCACCTCGGGTTGACTGGCGAACAAAGGCGTCACGTTGTCTGCGGGACGATCTTCGTCCACATCATCGATCTGCACGTGAGGCGCCTCCGGCACCTCCTCAACAGGTGGCGATGCGACGGGTGCGTCCAGCCGGAGGGCCGAATCCTGACCCAGCTTTAGCGGAGCGGTGTCGCTGGGTGTGTCCAACCGCAGCGGAGCGGCTTGCTCACGCTGCAACGGCTGAAGGTCGGCGTCATCCTCAACCTGTCGCCCCGCATCGAGACGGAGAGGTGGACCGTCACTGGTCGGCTTCGCGGAAAGCCCAGCCTCCTCGGCCTGAACCCGCGCGCGAATTGCTGCCAGAACGTCCTTAACGCTACGTCCTGTGTCGTTCTTACCATCACTCATCGGAATACCCCTCAGTTGCGACCCAGAACCCTGTCGAGCACAGCACCGCGGTTCGGTGCGAAGGGACCATCTTCGACTGCTTCAAAGTAGATAGTTGGCTCGTAAGCGTCCACTGGCAAGCCAAGATGCGACACCGTCAGCAACCCCATCGCAGACAATAGAGTGTAACCAGCAACATATTCATCCCGCTGGGAAGACACCAAATTCGATTGTGCGTTCAGCAAATCCTGCTCGGTATCCAACACGTCGAGGGTTGTGCGCGCGCCCAGGCGGGCCTCCTCAACGATACCCTCGAATGCAACCCGCGCGGCGGTGATCTGCTGTCGGCTAGAAGTGATCTGCGATCGGGCCACGCGCACGTTCGTCCATGCGATCGAAACCTGACGCTGCACCAAACGCGCCGTGTCGTTCAACTGGGCCTGAGATTGTTCCAACTGCGCAACACGCTGTCGAACGGCACTGGACAAGGCACCGCCCTGATACAACGGAAGGACGACACTGGCGCCAATTTGCGAAGACCGGCTGGACGCTTGACCGCCACCAGTCGCCACGTCAAAGGAATTGCCGTAGGCGACGCTGCCGTTCAGCTCAACGGTTGGGCGGAAATTGGCCCGCGCCTGCGCCACCAAAAACTCGGCAGCGCGAATTTGCGCCCGACCAGACACCAGCGAGGGGTGGTTCGCGTTTGCAATCTCAAGCGCCTCAACCTCACTGCCCGGCAGGTCGGGAAGGCTGGGGGGCGGCGCCAAATTCGCAGGCTCCAGCCCGACAACGGCGGTATAGGCATCGCGGGATCGCTCCAACGCGCCCTGATTCGAAACCAAATTTGTTTGCGCCGCGGCCAGACGTGCACGCGCCTGACTGACATCGGTTCGCGTCACCTCACCCACCTCAAACCGGTCAGATGCCGCCTGTAGCTGACGGCTGATCACACGCACGTTGTTCTGGGCCAGCGACACAAATTGCAAATCGCGTCGCACGTCTAGATAGGCAGTGACGGTATCAAGCAGAACGCCCTGCTCCTGCACCGTCAGCTGCGCGCGCTGACTGTTTACATTGGCCAGCGCCGCATCAACTGCCGCAGCAGTTTGCCCACCATCGAAAATCGTCCAGTTACCGCTGACGCCCACACTCTCACTGTCGGTGAAATCATCGCGGCCGCCGAAAAAACGGTCATTATTTGTGGCAAGCGTTGTGCTGGCCGTGGCGGACACGCGTGGCCGCAACCCTGCCCGCGCCTGAGGGACCGACTCATCCGTGGCCCGCAGCCCTGCCCGCGCAACATCCAATGTCGGCGAGTTGTTGTAAGCCTGAACCAACGCATCCGTCAGCGTCTCAGCCTGCACAGCCCCGACCATACCTACCATCAGTGCTGCAACTGAAAGACCAGAGGCAAGCCGCCCTGCAATGCGCGTCATCACGATATCCTTATGCTGTCCACCAGGTTTGGTGATCCTGGTTCACTTAAGTCGGGACTCAACCTCAGGGAAGCTCAGAATACAAACGCTTTCTCAGCTGAGAAGCCAGGAAGAATCGGTGCCGTTGCATCGAAGCTGCGGCGCCACGTGATGCCATTCGCGTTCTTAACGCCCAGCTGGGCGACGCCAAGCTCGCCCTTCATTTCGATCATAGCGATCCGCCCGTCTGGACGCAGCTGATCGACAATCGCGGTTGGCAAGGTTTCGATTCCACCCTGCAAAATGATCACATCATACGGACCGTGCGCAGGTGCGCCCTCAGCCAAGGTGCCGGTTTCGACCACAGCATTATCAACGCCTTGTGCGGTAAGGGTCGCCGCTGCGCCCTCAGCCAACGCTTCGTCCTGCTCAAGCGCGACAACCGCCTCGGCGATCATGGCAATCACAGCTGTCGAATATCCAAGCCCACACCCGATATCGAGCACCAGATCATTCGGCTGAATGCGCAAAGCATCAATCAGCTTGGCCAAAACGCGAGGGTCCAAGCACACCCGTCCGTGCCCGATTTCCACGTGATCGCCCATATACGCAATCGCCTGCGCCTCATTCGGCAGGTATTCCTCACGCGGGACAGTCAGCATGGCATGGATAATGGGGTAACGCGTCACATCAGAGGGTCGAATCTGGCAATCGACCATGGCGGTGCGGGCGGCCTTGTAATCGGTCATGGGATAGTTGTCCTTGCGAGGGGCATATGTCTGCTAACCGATGTGCCACACAGCGACGTAATGGGCAACGGTGCAAGAACCCTCTGGACGACCCCCGCAGCATTCGCTATCCAACGCCCACACCACGCGAAAGCACCGGCGGCGAGTTGGCGGAGTGGTGACGCAGCGGATTGCAAATCCGTGTACACCGGTTCGATTCCGGTACTCGCCTCCAACAATTTCAATGGGTTAGCAATGTAACTGCTCATTGGGGTATCACCTCTAGTATCAGCTTCACGTTCTGGTCTCGTTCTGTCCGGTGTCCTACCGGCGCTTCGCAGCGGCTTGACGCGCCCGCATGATTTGCCTCGCTTCCCCCGCATATTTGATAATCATCGCCTTGGAAGTGTGTCCGCTAAAGCTGGCGATTTCGTCGTCAGTGCATCCCGCCCACGCCAATTCCATGACGCCACGATAGCGGAGTGCGTGTTGGTCAAAGGCCATGAGGCCCAGCCGCTTACGCTCGCGCACCATGACGCGGGCCATCGCGTGATAGTCCATCGCAGAACCATCACCGCGCGTCAGGATATGCCGCGAAGGATGCGGGGCGAATCCCAGATCGGCCTTGGCGCGGTTCAGCGCGGCCTTGAGCGTCTCAGTGCATGGAAGGTGCAACGGCTTGTCTGTCTTGTTCTGGCGCAACTTGAGCGTATCACCGTCATAGTCGCCCCACTGGAAATCCACCCAATCGCCAGGACGCTGAACGCTGCCCACACCGATTTCAAAGATCAACAGCGGCAAGGCTTCCCCCTCAGCTCGCATCTTCTCCACGGCCCAATCTGACCATGGCAAATGCGGCTTCTGGCGAGACTTGGGAACTTTGAGCAAATCCATCTTGAGAAACGGGTTATCTTTGCGCCACCGCTTTTTGATCGCCAGTTTGGCGAGCATGGAAACCGCAGTCGGAATGTAATTCGCAAATCGGACGCGGTGTTTGTTGGCGTCCATTGCGTCGTAAACATCCGCAGGGGTAAGACGAGCTACATCGGCGTGGCCGATCTTATCCTTGAGATACTCGAAGACTGGTTCGAGATCTTTACGGTAGCGGGGGGAGAGTTCTGCCCAGCGGTCTGTTGTTCGTATCGCGTCAATCAACGCGCTCCACGAGGTCTTTGCGGCGGCGGCTTTGCCGCTCACTATCTCCCAATACTGACGGTCAAATTCGGCGGTGCCTTCCTCTGCCTTGATCCGGCCCAGATATACCATCCTGCCATTGATGTACTTGCGTACATACCAGCGGCCCGATTTGTGCTGCCATAGGAGCTTTTTGCGGCTCACCATGCAATCGCCCCCCCATCAGCAGCATTGCCCCGCGCGATGGATTGGAGTTGTTCGACGTCCCATCGCTCGAACCCGCCGATCTTCGTCGGCCTCGGCAACACCCCATCATCTACCAGCCCGCGAAACTCCGCAGGCTTCATGTCCAGCAGCGCAGCAGCGTTGCGGTCATTGGCAAAGAGGGGTGTGGGGCGACTAGGCATCGCCGCCCTTCTCTTGAAAAGTAGCCCGGAAAAAACTGTTTTTGGTGAGAGCTTCGGAAAGCATTTCGCGATATACTTCAACGCGCATGATAACCTGAGACTTCAACATATCCGGCATAATTTCAGCGAAGCGACCGATGTTAAGAACGGTTATGCTATCCCAATCGCTATTGGGAATGTTGCCAAGGTTTGCTACATCATAAGTTCTCATGAAATCAATTTGGCTTGGTGATTTTCGCCAGTCCTGCGCGAATACGAAAAACTTAGAGCGATCAATCTTTGAATAAGGCGGCTCAGTTTCGTTGACGACATCTTCGAAATCACCCCAGAAATTATCTGCGACAATTGCCATAACGTTATCTCGCTTGAGAGACGCCATATGAAATGCCTGTTTAAGAGGGTAATTCATTTGGGACGGACCAGCGAGACGTACGCCAATCCAGATATTCACGCAGTCAGCCACGCTATAAGCCCACCGTCCATTTTCCCCCTGAGATCCACACCAATCCAGCAATCCCTGCCTGCGCCAATCCCTGATAGTGTCGGCATTCTGCATCGTAAGCGCACAAAACGCTCCTGCCCCCATTGTTTTCTCGTCAAGAACTTCAGTCAATCGCATAGCCAATCCCCTTTCCGTGGTATTGCCCCACACTATTAACGTGGGGCAACCCCACGGTCAACATCTTTCTATCCGGCTCTCACCTCGCCAACGCCCTCACCGCATCCCTGATTCTGAACATGGTCGCGTGTTCAGGATTCTTACATTCCACATCATGCGCAGGCGTTCCCTTTCGAGACGCGGGGCCGAACACATCTATCCACATAGATAGCATGATCTCGATATCGCGGATCGTTTGGGGAGTGCCGTTCAGGATTGCGTCACTTGCCGCGTCTGTTCGCTCATAGAACGTTGCGTGCGCTTCATCCTTATCGGCAGGTGCAGCATTGAGGCCGTTCATTGCGTCGTGATATTCCGCATAGAGGTCAGCAAAGTGAGAGACCGGCTTCGCACCGGTTTGATCCTCAATCACATCAAGGCTCATACTGCACCGCCAGTCTTAGCGGCTTTGTGCAGGGCATCGAGCGCATCAGCAGCGCGGGGTATATTTTCGAGGCCAGACCGCAAGCACGCGGTAATAGCTTGCTGCACGTCCTTGTCGCCATACTGCGACGCCGCTTCCACTTGCAACTCGAAAGCAGCTTTTAGCAAACCTTCGACTAGGTGCAGTTGCTCATATGCGCGGTCGTGAGCGTCGGTGATCGTGTAAAAGTTCGTCATGTCAGGCTTCCTCAAACATAGCGGTTGCGGATGTACTGCGGTCCATACGTTCCCGGATCGCGCGGATAATTTCGCTATTTTGTGACGAGGCATTCGCCACCGCTTGCTCGGCAATCCAATCCTTTAATTCGGACGGCAAGCGTAGCTGCAAAGGTTTTCGGGCATTCATGTCACTCTCCATTAAGTCACGGTGACACCATATGTCACCGTGACGCCATTGAGGTCAACGGAAAAATAGTGTCACCGTGACGCACCCATAAAGAGAGGCGTGAAAAATGGCCGATTTAACCAACCGAAATAGCGATAAATTTATGCTTCGCTTGCCCGATGGGATGCGGGATAGAATCAAGGCTGCCGCTGACCTAAATGGCCGCAGTATGAATGCCGAAATCATCCAAACATTAGAAGAAGAATACCCAATAACCGCAAGCGATCCAGAAATAATGGAAATTTATCAGATACTTACAAGGTACATACATGACCGCCCTAACTTCACCGCTGATGATGAAGCCCGCCTAAGCGCGTTGACGTCTGCGCGAGCAATCGACGCAAAATAAAACGGCTTTCACTCGTAACGAGGCTTTATATAGCAATCTCGCATTAAGTTTATTAAGTGTTTTACTCTTACATTGAGAGTTGGGACATATGAGCG
>Ga0209309_10002872_pt1 | contig 15290 bp, 15 predicted proteins | sample COGITO_mtgs_1204_2_FD_184807 | JGI IMG/M metagenome (GOLD analysis project Ga0209309, IMG submission 184807) | Pelagic marine microbial communities from North Sea - COGITO_mtgs_120412 (SPAdes) (version 2) | ecosystem: Environmental > Aquatic > Marine > Epipelagic ... | reverse complement strand
TTCTGAAGATGATTTTCATACTTACTCTATAGAATGGAACGAAGAAAGTATTACTTATTTTGTGGATGGTGTTTCATACCATTCTTTTAATATTGAAGATGCAGAACGAGAAGGACGAGATAATATCTTTAAAAAACCCTTTTATTTAATTATCAATCTGGCTCTTGGAGGAAATTGGGCTGGAGAAATAGACGATTCTATTTTCCCAGCCCGATTTTATATAGATTATATAAGATATTATAAACTCTAGTTCCAGAAATATTTATCTGCATTCTAAATATTGTAGTACATTTTTTTCTATACGATCTTCAATATTCGAGACTTCAGCTTTAATAAAAGTCTCTCCTGTAATATTCTCATAAAGTTCAATATACCTTTCTGAAACTGTTTGAATATAAGCATCGCTCATTTCCGGCACTTTTTGACCTTCCAGTCCTTGAAATTCATTAGCTATAAGCCATTGCCTTACGAATTCTTTTGATAATTGTTTTTGTGGCTCCTCCCGCTTTTGTCTTTCTTCGTAACCTTCAGCGTAGAAATATCTAGAAGAGTCTGGGGTATGAATTTCGTCAATTAATACAATTTCTCCATCTGTAGTTTTTCCGAATTCGTATTTGGTATCTACCAAGATCAAACCTCGTGAAGCGGCTATTTCAGTCCCTCTATTAAACAACTTATAGGTATAATCTTCTAAGACCTCATAATCTTCTTTAGAAACTATATTCCTTTCAAGAATATTTTCTTTTGAAATATCCTCATCATGATCTCCCATTTCTGCTTTGGTAGCAGGTGTAATTATAGGAGAAGGGAACCTATCATTTTCAATCATTTCGTCTGGCATTTTAACTCCGCAAAGCCTTCGTTTTCCCAATTTATGTTCTCTTGCAGAGTGTCCAGATAAATATCCTCTAATTACCATTTCAACTTTAAAAGGCTCGCATTTCTTACCTATTGCAACATTGGGATCTGGAGTTGATTCTAGCCAATTTGGAACAATATCCTTGGTAGCTTCCATCATTTTAGTCGCAATCTGATTTAAAATTTGTCCTTTGTATGGAATCCCTTTTGGCATCACTACATCAAATGCAGAAAGCCTATCGGTTGCTATCATTACTAACAAGTCATTTTCTAGAGTATATACCTCTCTAACTTTTCCTTTATAAACCGATTTTTGTCCTGGGAAATTGAAATTGGTATCTATTATGGTATTCTTCATAAATATTATAAAATCTCTTAAAAGAGAATATTTTTTAAATTTTTAAAAATGAAAAAAATTCAATTTATTCAGCGTGTTCAATTTTCTTGTAAGCTGCAATAATGTTTTTCACCAATTTGTGTCTAATCACATCTTTATCATCAAGATAAACCATCCCTATTCCTTGTGTGTCCTTAAGCACAAGTAATGCTTCCTTGAGTCCAGATACAGATCTCCTTGGTAAATCTATTTGTCCCGGGTCTCCAGTAATCATAAATTTTGCACTTTTACCCATTCTTGTTAAAAACATTTTCATTTGGGCATGTGTAGTGTTTTGTGCCTCATCCAAGATCACAAAAGCATGATCTAAAGTTCTCCCTCGCATAAAAGCCAAAGGAGCTATTTGTATAATTCCTTTTTCTATAAATATTTCCAACTTTTCATGCGGAATCATATCTCTTAAAGCATCGTAAAGAGGCTGCATGTAAGGATCTAATTTTTCTTTTAAATCTCCTGGCAAAAAACCTAAATTTTCTCCTGCTTCTACGGCTGGCCTAGTTAAAATAATCCTTTTAACTTGTTTTTCCTTTAAAGCTTTTACAGCAAGAGCAACAGCTGTATAGGTTTTACCTGTCCCAGCTGGACCAACAGCAAAGACCATATCATTTTTCATAGCTAGTTCAACTAGCTTACGCTGATTGGCAGTTTGAGCCTTTATAAGCTTACCTCCTACTCCATGTACTAAGGTTTGTCCGCTTTCCGCCGATGTAGAATAATCTTCACGTCCATTACTAGAAAGAACACGTTCTATTACATTTTCATCTAACGTATTGTATTTCCCAAAATGATCCATTAACATAGTAAATCGCCTATCAAACTCTTCCAGCATATCCTCGTCCCCATACACCATAATCTTGCTTCCACGAGCAACGATCTTTAATTTTGGGTAATACTTTTTAAGGAGTTCAATGTGTTCATTTTGTTGTCCAAAAAATTCTCTTGGACTAATTTCGGAAAGTTCGATGATGAGTTCGTTCAAAAGCGGTAAGTTTAAGTTTAGATTTAAAACATTTTACAGTTTTTACTGTAGTAACAATGTAAGATTTTACTTGATGGAAATTGACAATTTTTATATAAATTTCTTCAGGATTTGGATGAAATAAATTTATCTTCGCCTGTATTACAAACTTACGATAAATAACAAGCTTCACATTTAAAAAATATCAACAATTGCCCATGGCCATTATTACTTTAACGACAGATTTTGGAGAAAAAGATCACTTCGCTGGAGCCGTTAAAGGGACTATCTATTCAGAAATGGATGATGTTCGAATTGTTGATATTTCTCATTCTATCTCTCCTTTTCATATTACAGAAGCTTCTTATATTATAAAAAATGCCTATAAATGCTTTCCAAAAGGTAGCATTCATATTATTGGAATTGATTCAGAATTAACTCCAGAAAACAAGCATTTAGCTATATTATTAGACGATCACTATTTTATCTGTGCCAATAATGGAATTCTTTCTTTAATTGCTTCAGAAATTAAACCTGAAAAAATTGTTGAGATCAACATTCATAACACCGTAGAAACTAACTTTCCGGTGCTTGATGTTTTTGTGAGGGTTGCCTGCCATATTGCTCGTGGTGGAACTTTAGATGTGATAGGGAAATCTATAGAAAATATTAAATATCTTAAAGAGATAGAGCCTTATGTTAATTCTGAAAAAAATCAGATCGTGGGGCATGTCTTGTATATAGATAATTATGGCAACATAGTGACTAATATTACTCGAAAACTGTTTGAAAACATTGGAAAAGGACGAAAATTTAAGATCACCGCCCGCACCGCTAAATTTTCAAATATTTATACCACTTATAGTGACGCCATAGATTTTAAGCAGGATAAAGATAAACGTGAAGAAGATGGAAAAAAATTAGCCATCTTTAACTCTGCAGGCTATATAGAATTGGCAATTTACAAAAGCAATCCTAGTACAGTAGGGAGCGCCTCTACTCTATTTGGCTTAGAGCTTAGAGATACAATCACCATAAAATTTGAATCTTAAATGTTTGTACGTATAGTAAAAATGGGCTTTAACCCGGAAAATGTTGAAAATTTTTTAAGCGATTTTGAAGTTGTAAAATCTAAAGTCCGCGGTTTTGAGGGCTGCCTGTTTTTAGAACTTTACAGGGATAAAAGCAATACAAATCAGTTTTTTACGTATAGCTATTGGGAAGATGAGCAAGCCTTGGAAAACTATCGGAATTCCGAACTTTTTAAAGGAGTATGGAAAAATACTAAGCAGTATTTTAATCAAAAAACCGAAGCTTGGAGTGTGGATAAATTGATGAGCTTAAAATAATTTTTTTTGTTTATTACTTTAATTAAAAACTAATCTATTACAAGTCTTGATCGCAATTCTTAAAAAAGAAATTCAATCCTTTTTCTCCTCACCAATTGGCTATTTGGTAGTTGGAATATTCTTGGTGATCTCCAGTCTTTTTTTATTTGTTTTTAACGGAACCTATAACATTTTAGATAATGGTTTCGCAGATCTAAAACCCTTTTTCGATCTCGCTCCATGGATTTTTATTTTCCTGATCCCAGCCATTTCTATGAAAAGTTTTTCTGAAGAAAAAAAACAAGGAACCATGGAACTATTGTTAACCAAACCTATAGGAAAATGGAACTTGATTTTAGGTAAATTTTTTGGTGCGTTTTTATTATCTGTCTTGGCTTTAATCCCTTCTTTAATTTATGTTTTTACGATATATCAATTGGGAGATCCTATTGGAAACCTAGACATTGGAGCTACTTTAGGTTCCTACCTAGGTTTGTTCCTCTTGGCAGCAACTTATACTTCTATAGGGATTTTTTCTTCAGCTTTAACCCATAATCAGATCACAGCTTTTATTATTTCTGTGTTTCTATGCTTTCTTAGCTTTTTTGCTTTTGAAGGATTAGCAAATTATAAAGTATTTGGAGATAGCACTTTTGGACTGGAATACTTCGGAATAAATTATCATTACACTAGTATGAGCCGTGGCGTTATAGATACCCGAGATCTTATATATTTTTTGAGTCTTATAATTCTCTTCATTTCTATGACTTATATAAAGATCAATTCTAATAAAAAATCAGTTTAGCTCATGAAGAAATTGATGAACTATAAGTGGCTTTTTATCCTTATCTTAGGATTACTACTTGTAAATATTATTGCTTCAAAATTACATTCTAGATTCGATCTTACTCAGGATCACAGATACACACTATCTCCTGCTGCAAAAAATATTATAACAAAAATAGAATCACCTGTAATTATAGATGTTTTCTTAAAAGGGACTTTCCCTCCAGAATTTAGACGATTACAAAATGAAACTCGACAATTTCTGGAAGAAATGGCGGCTTTTAATTCCAATATTAAATTCAATTTTATAGATCCTTTAGCAGAAGGTGATGATGCTAATGCTATTGCTGAAGAATTTTATACTTTGGGAATGACCCCAGCCCGTATTAGTGTTATGGAAAACGGGAAAGCTAGCGAAACTATTATTTTTCCTTGGGCGATTGCCAATTTTAACAACAAAACGGTTAAAATTCCACTGCTTAAAAATAAGCTTGGAGCAACAGATGAAGAACGCGTAAACAATTCGGTGCAACAACTGGAATATTCTTTTGCAGATGCTCTTGGACAATTGGTTGAATCTAAAAAGAAAAAGATCGCCATTATGCGTGGAAATGGAGAGCTGAAAGATGCATATCTCGCCAATTTTATTAAAACCATTCGCCAATACTATTTTGTAGCTCCTTTCACTTTGGATTCTGTGGCCAACTATCCTGAAAAAACACTGCAAGATTTAAAAGAATTCGATCTTATTATCGAAGCAAAACCAACTCAGTCTTTCACTGAAAAAGAGAAATTGGTATTGGATCAATATCTTATGAATGGTGGAAAAGCTCTGTGGCTAGTTGAACAAACCGCAATGGAAAGCGACAGTTTATTCAACCCAACCGGCAGTGCTTTAGCCATACCAAGAGATCTTAATTTGAACGACTTTTTCTTTTCTTATGGCATTCGAATAAATCCTGCACTTATAAACGATATTTATTCGGCACCCATCGTTTTGGCAAGTGGTAGCGGGAACGATACCCAATTTTCTCCTTATCCTTGGTTCTACAGTCCGTTAACTACGTCTCCAAATTCTCATCCCATCATTAATAATATTGAAGCTGTGAAATTTGATTGGGCAAATCCAATAGATACCTTAGGAAATAATATTAAAAAAACGGTACTTTTAACTAGTTCTCCACAATCTAAAATTGAAGGAACTCCTAGAGAAATAAGCTTAAATCTTTTAAATACTAGGCCAGATCTTTCTACCTATATATCAGGGGAATTATCATTGGCTGTTCTTTTGGAAGGTGAATTTAAATCGGTCTATAAAAATAGAGTGAAGCCATTTAAATTAGAAAAACCTATAGACAATGGAAAATCGACTAAGATGATCGTGATTTCCGATGGGGATGTAATTAAAAATCAGTTACAAAAAGGGGAACCTTTAGAATTAGGATTCGACAGATTTACGGGAAACACCTATGGTAACAAAGAATTTCTTTTAAATACTGTAAATTATTTATTGGATGATTCTGGATTGATAGACATTCGGTCTAAAGAGATTAGTATTGCTTTTTTAGATTCAGAAAAAACTATAAGAGAACGTGAAAAATGGCAGGCTATCAATCTTATTCTTCCTCTACTATTATTGGGAATAGGATCTTTTATTTTTACATACTTCAGAAAAAGACGCTACTTAAAAAAGTAGATTTTATTATGTTCAATATTTAATTGGAGTAAATATTAACAATCTCTTCTTCAATATTTTTAAAAACTCTTTAGATTCAGGAGGTTATTAGAAATAATTTCATTTTTTCTGTTAATAAAATATCATCTATTACACTTCGGTTTTTAATGGATTAAGATATATTTGTATTTAACAAACAACCTTGGAGGAAGCTCTAAGGCATAGGATTTAAAAATCAATTTTTAGTTCGGGGCTAGCCTCGGGGAATTTACCCTTAGATAAGAGATTAAATAATAATTACATCCATGAAATTTATAGTATCCAGCACGTATTTACTTAAACAACTTCAAATATTAGGTGGGGTTATTAATAATAATAACACCTTACCAATTTTAGATAACTTTTTATTCGAATTAAAAAAAGATGAATTAACCGTTTCTGCTTCCGATTTAGAGACCACCATGTCTGCTAAATTAAAAGTAGAATCAGATTCTGAAGGTGCTATTGCTGTTCCTGCAAGATTGTTATTAGAAACCTTAAAAACTTTCCCTGAGCAACCGCTTACATTTGTTGTGGAAGATAATAACACTATAGAATTAAGTTCTAATCATGGTAAATATGCTTTGGCTTATGCTAATGGAGAAGAATTTCCAAATGCAGTGGAACTAAACGATCCTAGCAGCACGATAATTCAAGGGGATGTATTGGCAATGGCAATTAGCAAAACAATTTTCGCTTCTGGAAACGATGATCTTCGTCCTGTAATGAGCGGTGTTTTCTTTCAGTTCTCTACAGAAGGTTTGACCTTTGTGGCTACAGATGCTCATAAATTAGTAAAATACTCCAGAGAAGACGTAACTGCTTCTCAGGCTGCAGAATTCATTATGCCTAAAAAACCTTTGAATCTTTTAAAAGGAATCTTGGCAGGAAGTGAAACTGATGTCCTAATTGAATATAACGAGTCCAACGCAAAATTCATCTTTGAAGATACTGAGTTAATCTGTAGATTGATCGATGGAAAATATCCTAATTACGAAGCGGTAATCCCAAAAGAGAACCCAAATAAATTAGTGATAGATAGAAGTCAGTTTTTAAGTTCTGTAAAGAGGGTATCTATTTTCTCTAATAAAACAACACACCAAGTTCGTTTAAAGATCGCTGGTGCCGAGTTAAATATTTCAGCAGAAGATATAGATTACAGCAATAAGGCCGAAGAGCGATTAACTTGTTCTTACCAAGGAGACGATATGCAAATTGGATTTAACTCCCGTTTTTTAACTGAAATGTTGAACAATTTGAATGCAAATGAAGTTCAGCTAGAAATGAGTTTACCAAACCGAGCAGGAATCTTAACTCCAGTTGATGGTTTAGATGAAGGTGAAAAGATCACAATGTTGGTAATGCCGGTAATGTTAAATAGCTAAAAATATATTTTTATATAAATAGAAATCCTGTCTTTAACGAGACAGGATTTCTATTTCAAATAAGAGAGCTTGATCTCAAAAAGTTTTATTGAGTTTAATTCCTACTCCCAGGTTACTACTCTCAGATGAAAAGTCAGCTCCAAGTTCCATATTTATATTCAGGAAAGAATTGAATAAGTTTACATCTAAATAGGTTGAAATTACTTCATGAGGCAGCTTATATTTTCCAGAGGGATCATCTTCCGCGAATTTTACCCAATCAAAATCCCCTTTATTTCGAACATGCCCGTTATTGTTTCTATAACTAACCAAGAGTTTATATTTATATCTATTTATTAAAAATCCATTAGCGCCAAAATGATGAACAATTACTCTGTTATTACCAATAATTGGATATTCACTCCCATAATTATTCAGTGTGAAAAATGGCAATCCAAGGATTCTATTTTCGTAGGTCCAACCAGACCGGTATATTCCATTATTAAAATAATTATCCCAAACATGTTTAAAAGGTGTTCGGTCATGACTTTGATCTTTGGTATAGTAAAATTCATATAATAGCTTTTCAACCCATAATTGTACCTCTTGATTTTTATTAAGGTTTGCATATAACCCATATCTTCCATCGGCAGGATTATAATAAAGCATTCCAGAACCATCCTCGAATAGGTGGCTGTACATAAATTCCATCTCTATATTTTTAAAGCTTTTACTTATACGCAATTCATAACTTCCTAAATGATTGCCTAATGCGTTAGATTGTTCTCCGTCAAAGGCATCCTCATCTCCCCCCTGCCCAGTAATAACTTTTAAATAATCTTTAAAACTACGAGGTTGGCTACCTATTACCGGATCTGGAGAATCTCCTGCCCATTGCACAAAATGTTCGATCCCAAGCGCTATATTTAAACTATTATTCGTTTTGTAATGCAGATACAGAGTTTTTTTATGAAGTCTAGTGTTTTTAACAAAGCGCTCTTTCCCCATTACAAACTCACTCCAAGATCCAGAAAATCCCAGCTGATTATTAAAAATAAAATAAATTGGTTTTAATGTGTTTATTTGAAGACCAGGCATTGGCTTTGCATTCAGAGACCAAAGCATATTACCATTAGTACCACTTAAGCCATCATACAATTCATCGTATTGCTTAACTCCTCCTACTATTCTTAACCAAGAGTTTCTGTATTGAATATATAATTCATCTAAATCAACTTCCTCCTCTTCAGCATCTTGATACAAAATACCGCCACCGATTTCTATATCAGAATTCGTATTAATCGTCCAAGTTTCTCTAGCGGTTAACCATAGTGCAACATTGGTACTATCGTTCACTCTTCCTCTTTGGTTAGAGTAAAACCAGAATGGCAAGATCTCTTCAGAAGAAATTAATCCACGAGCAGTAGCCTCACCAGAAAAATTCAATTGAGAATATCCCAAAAATGAAATTAAAATAAAAAAACAAATAGTAAGTCCCCGTCCTATAGTCATGTAATTAGCTTTACAACAAAATAGACTGCAACCAATTATGGCCACCTATTAAACATTAAAATAAAAAGGGGGAAATCTGGTAACTTTTGGGATGGAAACCAAGTAATCTAAATTAGAAGATTAAATACCATAACAATTTAACACAAAAAAATCAATAATTACTCATTATCAATCAATTGCATGAAAAATAAATAAAAAAATACAGAGATTTTTTTATTTATTTAAAAATGTTAAACGTTTTAAAGTATCTAAAATGATTTGGTTTCTAGACTAGTTTATTTAATAAATTCAATAGTTAAAGGATAAACTGGGACTTCACCATTACTTACCTTAATAGCATTTAAGATAGGGAAAACTATAGCTACGATAGCAATTCCAATCAATAGAATAATACCTAAACCAAATAAAAAGATTAGTGGAATACAGATTATGGAATATATAAAAATACTGATCTGAAAATTCAGAATCATTTTTCCGTGGGTGTCCATGCCAAAAACTTTATCTTTTTGCGTGAGCCAAATGACTAATGGCACCACGAAGCCTCCTACTCCTGTGACCAAGTCCAGTAACTGACTTAAATGGGTTAATACCAATAATTGATTATCTTCTCTCATGATGCTTATTTTTTGATTGATGAATTCTTATATCTATATGTAGGATTTTCATGTTTTATGTTACAAGCTAATAACTAAGTAAGCTTTAAATTCTTTGTTATCTTTGTCGAATGATATTAAATGATACCATTGTAGCACTGGCAACTCCTTCTGGCGCTGGAGCAATTGCAGTAATTCGAGTTTCCGGTCCAGAGTCAATAACTATTGTTGCACCTCTATTCAATTCTAAAGGAAGTAAAGATCTTGAAGAGCAAGCTTCACATACCTTACACCTTGGAAATATTATAGACGGAGAGCGAATTGTAGATGAGGTTTTAGTATCCATTTTTCATAATCCTAAATCGTATACCGGAGAGAATACTATAGAAATCTCTTGTCATGGAAGCCAATATATCCAACAAGAAATTATTCAATTACTTATTAGAAAAGGCTGTAGATCTGCGGAAGCTGGGGAATTTACCTTGCGTGCATTTCTAAACGGAAAAATGGATTTGAGTCAGGCAGAAGCGGTCGCCGATCTTATTTCTTCTGAAAATGCTGCCTCTCACCAAATGGCAATGCAACAAATGCGGGGTGGTTTTTCTAATGAAATTCAGAAACTACGCCAAGAATTGCTGAATTTTGCTTCTCTCATAGAACTGGAATTAGATTTTGCTGAAGAAGATGTAGAATTTGCTAATCGAGACGAATTTAAAAGTCTGGTAGCACGAATTCAGAAAGTTCTTAAAAAACTGATTGATTCTTTTGCTGTAGGAAATGTATTAAAAAATGGAATTCCCGTTGCTATTGTAGGCGAACCAAATGTAGGTAAATCTACTTTGTTAAATGCACTTCTTAATGAAGAACGCGCCATAGTATCAGAGATTGCAGGAACTACCAGAGATACTATAGAAGACGAAATAAGCATTGGTGGAATTGGGTTTAGATTTATAGACACTGCAGGAATTCGGGAAACCCAAGATGTAATTGAAGGTCTGGGAATAAAAAAGACCTTCGAGAAAATAAATCAGGCACAAGTGGTAATTTATCTGCTAAGTGCAGATAAACTAGGTCATGTTGAACTGGTTTCAGTATCTCAAGAATCAGAGACCCTGAAACCAGTTCAGAGTGACGTTACTTTTACAAAAAACATTCAAGTAGAACTTCAGAAAATCCACAATCAGTTTCCACAAAAGCCATTGCTTATTATTGTAAACAAAGTAGATATTCTGGAATCTTCAGCATTAAAAAAATTACAGCAAGAATTAGAAGTCATTTCGAGCGGAGTCGAGAAATCTCAATACCTGATGCTTTCAGCTAAAACGGGAATGGGCGTAGAAGAACTTCAGCAAAAATTATTACAATTCGTGAATACAGGCGAATTAAGAAATAACAATACTATAGTTACCAATAGTAGACATTATAATGCTTTATTAAGTGCTCTAGAAGAAATTAATAAGGTACAACAAGGCTTGAACGATAACCTTTCTGGAGATCTTATGGCAATAGACATTCGCCAGGCACTTTATCATTTTGGAGAAATCACCGGAGAAATTACCAACGATGATTTACTAGGAAATATCTTTGCTAATTTCTGTATTGGGAAATAGTTGAGTTAATAAAAGAAAATAGTTGTATTATACTATAAGTTTACATCCCATCATTTTCATTTATTTTCCAAATTACTCTACAATTTAAAACCATCTACAATCTCTATAAAATCAAACACCGTTGATTTAGCAGAAATGCAAGATTATGTATTTTGATACATTACCTTAGATTATAATTTTCTTTACTTAAATTCCTCTTTCATTAATAGATTAAGTTAAATCCTTCTAAAAATGGATGTTAAGCTAAACACTATTTTTTATATTTGCATCGCACACGATTTAATTGCTTACGATAATTCAGATTTAAATGATAGATGAAGCTCAAACCAGCTTAACCCAAAATATCTTTAAAGTTCTATTGGCTGCTTTTATGATCTATGCCGGATTCAGCCATCTTAGCTTTAATAGGATTGCTTTTCAGGCACAGGTGCCAGATTGGGTTCCCGTAAGCAAAGATCTGGTAGTAATTCTTTCCGGAATTGTAGAAATGGCATTAGGCCTTGCTTTATTATTTTGGAAAAAGGAACGTGCTAAAATTGGATGGGCATTGGCTATTTTCTTTATTCTGGTTTTTCCCGGAAATGTTTCCCAGTACTTAGATGGAAAAGATTCTTTTGGAGCATTAAATTCTGACAGAGCTAGACTCATAAGACTTTTCTTTCAGCCACTTCTAATCGCATGGGCGCTATGGGCGTCGGGTGCTTGGAAAGAATGGAGAAATTCAAAATATTAATGATTATGAAAGAAGAACAATTAAAACTTGGCAATCAGATCTGCTTTCCAATATATTCGGTTTCTAGGCTAATTACTAAAGCTTACAAACCATATTTGGAAAAAATGGGGCTCACCTATCCGCAGTATCTAGTACTGCTTGTATTATGGGAACATGGCGAATTATCCATGAACCAAATAGGTGAAAAATTGCTCTTAAATACTAATACACTTTCTCCGCTAATCAAGCGCATGGAGAAAATGAATTTACTAAAACGTGCTAGATCTGAACAGGATGAGCGAAGTGTATTAGTAGGATTAACAGAAAGAGGAATCTCTTATAAAAGCGATGCTGCTCCAGTTCCTGAAAAACTTCTGAAATCTTTACTTTCCGAAGAAGTGGAACTTACAGATGTGATGCTATTGAAAGACACCTTAGATAAATGGATAGATATATTGTCTAAGAAAGAGAAGATTAGAGAAGATTAATTTAATAAAGGAAATAATAATTTAAAACAAAATTGATATGAAAGCTTTACAAATTAAAAAATATGGAGAGATCAAAGAAGATCTTTCTTTTGAAGATGTAGATAAACCAAAATTTCAGAAAAATGATATTTTAGTAGCGGTAAAAGCAGCTTCTATAAATCCTATAGATTATAAACTTGTAGAAGGTCATTTAAAAGACATGGTTCCATTAAACTTACCTGCTACTATTGGTTATGACGTGAGTGGTGTGGTGGTTGAAAAAGGTGCTGATGTGAGAAATTTTGAAATTGGTGATGAAGTGTATGCAAGAGTACCTCAAGAACAAATGGGCACAGTAGCAGAATTTGTTGCTGTGGATGTTGAAAAAGTTGCTTTAAAGCCAACAAATATATCTTTTGAAGAGGCTTCAGGATTACCTTTAACAGGACTTACCGCAATACAGGCTTTAGAAAAAGTTAATATAAAAGAAGGTGACAGGATTCTAATTCATGCAGGTTCTGGTGGTGTAGGTAGTTTTGCCATTCAGTATGCGAAAGCTAAAGGAGCTATTGTTTACACAACAACCAGTACCAAAAACGTAGATTGGGTTAAAGCTTTAGGAGCCGATCGTGTGATAGATTATACAGAAGAAGATTATAAAGAAGTGGCGAATAACTTGGACATCGTTTTTGACACTTTAGGAGATAATTATACCTTCGATGCTTTTGAAATTCTTAAAGAAGGTGGAAGGGTAACTTCTATCGTAGGTCCACCAGATGAGGAGACCGCAAAGCAAATGGGTATGAAAGATTATAAACTACCCGAAAAATTATCGAAGCTAATAAAAGAGAAATCTGCTGTTTATAAACTGACTTGGATGAATCCTAATGGAAAGCAATTGGATGAGATAAAAACTATGGTTGAAGAAGGAACTATAAAGCCAATAGTGGACCTAATTTATGATTTTGAAAATGGAATAGATGCTTATGAATATTTGGCTACTGGAAAAGCAAAAGGAAAAGTAATTATAAGTATGGCTGAATTATTCTAAGAAACAAGACAAGAAGTTTTATATAATAACAAAATAAAGAAATAGTTATGAGTAAAAAAGAAAATATATTAGTTGCCGGTGCAAACGGAACTACTGGAAGAATCATTATTAATTTATTAAAAGAATCAGAGAACTATAAGCCAATCGCAATGGTTAGAAAACAGGAACAAAAAGATCATTTTGAAAAAGAAAATGTATCTACTGTTCTGGCAGATTTGGAAAAAGATTTAAGTCATGCCGTGAAAAATACCAACAAAGTAATTTTCGCTGCCGGGTCTGGTGGTAAAAAAGTTATAGAGGTAGACCAAGAAGGGGCCAAACGATTGACTGATGCGGCAAAGCAAGCTGGAATCGAAAAGTTTATAATGTTAAGTTCTATGGGAGCAGATAATCCATCTGTAAGTGATGATCTTGAAGACTATCTAAGAGCAAAACAAAATGCCGATGAATATTTGAAATCTAGTGGTTTGGACTATACAATTGTAAGACCTGGTTCACTTACAGATACGGGTAGTACTGGTAAAATTCAGTTAAAAGAAAAATTAGAAAAACAGGGAAGTATCTCAAGGGCAGATGTTGCTAAAACTTTAGTTGAAGTATTAGAAAACGAGGTGAAGAAAAATCAGGTTTTTGAAATTCTTTCCGGTGAGATTCCAATAGATAAAGCTATTCGTTCTTAAGAAGAAACTGCTTAAAAAATATATTCGCTAAGAATTTATTTACGTATCGAAAATAGAAAATTATGAAAAAGAAAGAAACGTATCCAAAATCATTTTCACATATTGGGATTACTGTTCCAGATATTAAAAAAGCTGTAAAATTTTACGAGGATGTTATGGGTTGGTATATAATCATGCAACCATCTTCCGTTAAAAAAGAAAAGGATACCGCCATTGGCCAAATGTGTATAGATGTTTTTGGAGAAGACTGGGAAGAATTTGAAATTGCGCATATGTCCACTTCAGACGGTATAGGAATCGAATTATTTTCCTTCCCGCATGGTGTAAAAGAAGCTCCAGAATTCAATCCTTTTAATACTGGACTTTTCCATTTCTGTATTCAGGATCCAAATATTGAAGAGCTGGTAGATAAAATTGTTTCTTTAGGAGGAAAAAAGCGAATGCCAATACGGGAATATTATCCAAAGGATAAACCTTTTAAAATGTGCTATGTAGAAGATCCTTTTGGGATTGTATTTGAAATTTACACGCACAGCTACGAACTTACCTATTCGTCGGGAGCATATTCAGAATAGACTTTTACTTGGATTAAGAGAGTGAAAAATCAGGTTTATCTCACTCCTCTTATAGTCAAAGTTGGTATAACAAAACTAGCAGTTCTTTAAAATGCATTTGTTTGCTTTTTTAAGAACTGCTTTTTTAACATATAAAATCAAAATAAAATGAAGAAACTGGTTTTCCTACTTAGTATAATATCACTTATTGGATGTAAATCTAATATTACTCCCGATACTCCTGATAAAGAAATTACTGAGGTTAAGACATTCAAAGGACAACAGGTCACAGGATTAAGTATAAGTGAGGAAGGCAGGATGTTTGTCAATTTTCCCAGATGGAGAAAAGGGGTCGATAATTCTGTAATAGAAGTCACTAAAAATGGTGTTTCCACGTCTTATCCAGATAAATCATGGAATACTTGGGAAATTGGAAAACCCATAAAAGATTCTGTATTTATAGGAGTACAATCTGTAATAGTTTTCGAAGATGAATTATATGTACTAGATACTCGAAATCCTTTATTTAAAGGAGTTTTGGATAATCCAAGAGTATTTCTGTTCGATTTAAAAAGCAACAAACTAAAACGCACTTACATATTTCAGGAAGATAGTTTTCATAAAAATTCTTATATCAACGATTTGCGAATAGATAAGAAAAAACAGAAAGCCTATTTTACAGATTCTGGTCACGCAGGAATTGTGG
>Ga0209309_10002867_pt1 | contig 15300 bp, 19 predicted proteins | sample COGITO_mtgs_1204_2_FD_184807 | JGI IMG/M metagenome (GOLD analysis project Ga0209309, IMG submission 184807) | Pelagic marine microbial communities from North Sea - COGITO_mtgs_120412 (SPAdes) (version 2) | ecosystem: Environmental > Aquatic > Marine > Epipelagic ... | reverse complement strand
CCCAACCAGGCTTGCGATGACATTTTGGCTCATTTTTATGTCAATCGTGAATACACCAGGCTTCGTTTCGATACCATATCGAAACAATAGGTAGTAGAGGGTGAATCCTATTTTTTCGATTGCACGTGACTGTTCAAGTCCAGTAATGCGAAGTAGCATAGCTGTATAGCTGTTGCCAACGAATGAGAGTAGTATGCGTAGCATTTCAGGACTTGAATTTACGACTTCATCAAAATCAGTTTTTGAAACAGCAAGTACTCGAGACTCTGTCAGTGCGTCGTAGTAAAACAAGGTATTTGATGTTTCGCCCAGCACCCATGACAGAGGTAGTATGTCGTTTTTGCCGTAGAGCGCGACAATTCTCTCTTCACCTGATGAGGTAATGGTGTAGGCGCGGATAATGCCATCACGAACAATCATGGCTTTTCGCGGGACTTCTCCTTGGAAAAATACATTGCTACCTTTTTTAAAAACGCGGAGTGTACTATGTGGTTTTATCTGTTTGAGGAATGTCTCCATAGACCTATTATAGCCTTTATTAGAGTAAGAGTGAAAATTATCACTACTTTTTTGTAAATCGTCTCACAGTAGTAATCAGAGCTTATGGTTATAGTTATACGTAATCACCAAGCAAATTGACAACTCGGGGGCATAATAAACCAAACAAGGAGTAGCACTATGCATATATTACAAGGTAAAGCATTAGACCAAAAAATAGACACATTCATGAGCCGTAAATTAGACAAGTTTCCAGAACTAGCGAAAAAAGATAGCCATCGCTCACGATTCATCCCGCAGCTATCAGCACTTCGATTCACCGCAAATTAACACATCTATACTTAGGAGATATCATGTCACGGACAAAACGTAGTAAGAACATTTTCAGCGAGGTATTACGTTCTACCAGACCATACAAACGTCAATCTCGTAGAAGTTTACTAAAAGAGTTTGAACAAGAGTACACTAGTCGTAATAATAGCCCCCTTATTCAACTATAGTCGTACCTAAAATACCTGCCATAAGCAGGTATTTTTTTAAATCTATCTGCAGCACGTTTGTTATAGGTAAACACAAATAGCTAAATGTGTAAAAAAGATTACATAACAGGGGTAAGATGCTTGCTAATATACCTATATGAAGGTAAAAAATATAATCTCAAAAATAGATATTAGCAGTAAATTACTTGTCTTAGCCACAATAGTCTTGGTGGCTAGCGTAATGATAGCAAGCGTGTATTATCAGTCAAGTCCAGTTGTTTGGTTTATGGATTCTTCCCAGTATTTTATGATGTTACGCGGTGCAATGATCGTACTGCTCCTGGTTTTACTATTTAGTAATCCACCGCGCTCAATACTTTTTAGAACAGCGCTTCTTATAGGATCAGTTGTATTTGGCGTAGTAGCGTTTCACCAACTCTTTAGCTATAGCATGCATTTTATTGATATGGCAGTAAGTGTGCAGGTCGGCATCATCCTTGCTATCGAAGCGCTTGAGTTTCGGCGAGAGACGCAAAATGATACAGTGCAGCCGCGCAAGATACCCGTTACGGTTGTATGATCCGTAGTATACTTTAGTTATGAAAGAACTTATCCTAAAACTTGTCGTGGCTGGTGGGGTAATGGGCATGATGGATGCGTTTTGGCTAATGGTCGCTATGAAGAAATTTTATCGTGATGAAATAGGTAAGTTATTACTTGATAAGCCAAACATGAATGCCGCGCTACTGTTTTATGTTATCTATGTGGTCGGTGTGGTTGTGTTTGTCATCACGCCAGCACTTGAAAAAGACAGCTGGCAACATGCGCTTGGTTACGGTGCATTTTTCGGATTTGTCGCCTACGCCACCTATGATCTGACCAACATGGCAACGCTTAAAGGTTTCTCATGGAAGTTGGTCGCGTACGACCTCGCATGGGGTGCATTCCTCACGGCTACGATGTCTGTCGTGACGTATTTTGTCGTTAAAGCATTGATTTAGTCGTATACTGAGCCGTATGAATATACGGGCTTGGCCAGCAAAACGATTTCATGCTTGCTATGGAATTGGCTGGGCATGTCTTGGGCTGGTTATTGGCCTAGGGTGTGCAAAAATAGTGAGTATACAATCACCGCCGTTTGCGGTGATTTTTATTTTAGTGGCGTTAACAGGCTATCTTATATGGAACGGTAGATTGCTTGCGCTCATCTTAGTCGTAGTCGTTTCGGTAGTCATTGGCATTAGCCGTGGAGAGATAGTGCAGTCACAGCTCATGACTATTGAGAGTACAGTTGGTAGTCAGATAATACTACAAGGTAAGGTGTTTGAAGATCCACAACTCAGCGACAGAGGGGATACGAAGCTTGTTCTCAAAGACATTGTGATTGATAATCACTCAGTTCGTGGTCAGATTTGGGTGACGCTGCGTGGTCCGCAAGAGATTGGCCGTGGAGATAGTATTACTGTCGCTGGTAAAGCCACTGAGGGTTTCGGTCCGTATAGCGTCAGTCTTGCATATAGTTCTTTACTTGAAATAGTGCCGAGTCGCGATGGCATAAGACAACTGCGAGATCGTTTTGCTGAAAGTGTCAGGACGTATATCGTTGAACCCGCTGCTAGTTTAGGGCTAGGATTTGTTATCGGACAGCGTTCGGCACTCCCAAGCACACTGGACGATCAGCTCAGGATTGTCGGGCTGACGCATATTGTGGTTGCAAGTGGCTATAATCTGACGATATTAGTTCGATTTGCCAAGCGTCTATTAGAGAAAAAGTCAAAATACGCCACGATGCTATTTTCAAGTGTGTTGATCCTTGGGTTTATAGCGGTATCGGGTGCCAGTCCCTCGATGATACGGGCCGGGCTGGTGACGGGTCTTTCGATTGCTGCGTGGTACTACGGTCGAAGGTTTCACCCGATACTGCTAATCATCTACGTGATGGCACTGACTGCAATGTATGATCCGATGTTTCTATGGGCCGATGTTGGCTGGTGGCTATCGTTTCTAGCATTTGCCGGTGTGCTTATTGTGGCGCCACTGTCCATGCGGATTGTATTTAAAAATAGTGAGTCTAAAAACTCACTCGTACATATTGGTTTTGAGACCATGGCAGCACAGATTATGACGTTGCCGCTTATTTTGTTACTGTTTGGAGAATTGCCACTACTATCACTCATTGCCAATCTGTTGGCGGCACCGTTCATACCGTTTGCGATGGCGCTGACATTTATTGCTGGGGTCTGTGGAATGACCATATCAGCTATTGCGCCAATTATAGCGCTACCAGCTGAGATAGTGCTGAGTTATTTTGTGGCGCTGGTTCGATTTTTGGCGACACCTGAATGGGCGCAACAGTCAATTGCATTTGGTGTAGTGGATATGGTCTTATCGTTTGGGATGATAGGAATAATCGTATTAATTGCATGGTGGAAAACCGGTCATAATTTTCGTTCGCAGAGTATCGTTGACTAACTTGCTATAATAGAACTAATTGAGCGAAAGGAAACGTAATGTCAGGTCACAGTAAATGGTCAACAATCAAACGTCAAAAAGGTGTCAATGACGCCAAGCGCGGTGCAGTCTTTACCAAACTTGGAAATCAAATTGCGCTTGCCGCCAAGAGCGGCACTGATCCTGTTATGAACTCGACACTCGCAATGGCTATTGATAAAGCTAAAGCGGCTAACATGCCGATGAATAATATTCAGCGCGCTATCGATCGTGCGGCTGACAAAAACGCCGCTCAGCTAGAAGAAATTACCTATGAAGGCTATGGTCCAGCCGGCACGGCAATTATCGTTGAAGCTGCAACTGATAACAAAAATCGTACCTATCCAGATGTGCGCCATGCCTTTTCTAAAAATGGTGGTTCGATAGCTGAGCCGGGCAGTGTGGCATTTCAATTTGAACGTAAAGGCGTAATTGCGGTAGCGGTTGGTGATGATTCTGATGAGGCTCTACTGACTGCACTGGATGCGGGTGCTGATGACGCTACCGTAGAAGGCGACGAAATAATCGTCTATACCGATATGAAAAAACTACATGAAGTGCGAGAGTCATGCGCCGCCGCTGGCTTGCAGGTGCAGAGTGCTGAGCTACAATTTGTCCCATCAAACATGGTCACGATTGATGATTCTGAAACAAAAAGAAAAGTTCTGAACTTACTTGAAGCACTAGATGACTTAGATGATGTAGCGAATGTCTACAGCAACGCTGATAGTATTGACTAGATTTTTCCACAGGTCGTTGTTGACAGTACCATAAACACAAGCGCATTATGTGTGTATGAAATGCGTCGCATCATTTCTCGTATTTGTTATCTTAGCTAGTTTAATGATGTTTAACGCTCCAGCTGCCAGTGTAGTCGGTGAAGTGATTGTGACCGATCCATTAGTGCCATCCGAAATTGAGCAGAGTCAGCTGGTGGTCTCTGCCGTCCCACTAGCGGGGGCTGAGTTTTTAGAGATTCACAACCACTCGGATACGCCTCTGCTACTTGATGGTTATAGTATTGAGTTACGATTTGAGGATGATAGCGTGTTTACTATAGCGATGCCGACAGAGGTGTATATCGTTGCTGATGGATATGTGTCGATGTTTAATGGCTCAGCTGAGAGTAGTGATCATCTGTATTACTCATTACCGGCAGAGCTTGTCGGTCTCAATATCGTAGCGGTAGATATCATCAATGGTGATCGCAGAATAGCTCAGATTAGTGATATTGAGTATAGTGGTTCGACTTACTCATGGCTGAAACGTAAATCAAGTTCATCTGGTTTTGGCGCAAGCATGGATAATTTTACGAAGAAATCATCGCCAGCTGAGCTGTTTAGCTACGGGATGTTTGTTCGTCAAGGTCATCCTCCGGTTGAGATTGTAGAAATATATCCACGGTCGAGTGATTGTAGCCCGACTGATGAGAGCGTGCTGTGTGGTGACTATATCAAACTCTATAATCCGACGAATAACCGTATTGGTCTCAGTGAGTACCGACTACGTTCTGATAGCGGCAGCTCACTGAGTGGAAATGCATTTAGTCTCGATACTATATCAGCTGGCGGCTATCTCACTGTTTATTTGCGTGACGATGGCAGTAGTCTAAACCTTACTGATTCAGGTGGCTATGTATGGCTAGAGGATAGTGCTGGGATTGCGCCGTATGAGTCAACAATGCGCTCATATCCGAGCGCAACTTCGGGTTATCTGGGCTGGAGCTGGGCTATACACGACGGTACGTGGCAGTGGACGAGTACACCGCAGCCGACTGGGCCAAATAGCATATCTATTCCAACATCTGAAACACCCGACGTGGATGAAAATGGTAATAATCCTATGCTGGGTGAATGCGGTGCAGGTAAGTTTCGCAACCCGGAAACCAACCGCTGTAAAACAATCCAGACAGTGAACACGCTCGTGCCATGTAATGCTGGCCAAGAGCGAAACCCACTTACAAACAGATGCAAAAGCGTTACATTAGCTTCGGCTAGTTTGACTCCTTGTGGGGCTGGGCAAACTCGCAACCCTGCGACGAACCGCTGTAAGAGCACCACTACTGCTACGGCTAGTTTAGTTCCTTGCAAGGAGGGTCAGACCAGAAATCCTGAAACAAATAGATGCAAGAGTACCAGTGCAGCTGCATCTTCACTCGTACCCTGCAAAGAAGGCCAAGAGCGCAATCCAGCTACTAATCGTTGTCGCAAATCTTCTTCTGCCACGCTCGCTGCTTCATCTGGTTTGTCAGCTCAAGAGCCAGCTGGATCAGAAACTAAGCCAACCAGCTGGTATATGCTAGCTGGTGTCGTCGGTGTAATTGCAGGTGGTTACGGGATTTGGGAGTGGCGCAGTGATATTGCAGGTGCGACTAGACGGTTGCTTGGTGGACTGAAATCGCCCTGAGTTTTAGCGTATACTGAGAGTATGAAATTATACTTATCTTCACAGGGCTTAGGAAATCATGTTAAACGACTCCAGGATATGGTTGGTAGCAACAAACAGGTATTATTTATCAACAATGCCAAGGACTATTTGTCTGACAGCGAACGTAAAACGCATGTAAGCGAAAAAAAACTGGAGTTTGAATCTGCAGGGTTTAAATTTAATGAATTAGACTTAAGAGACTATTTTATTGACAATGGTGGACTTGAAGATCGAATTCGCAGCGGAGGTATGGTATGGGGAAGTGGCGGAAATAGTTTCTTGCTTATGCGAGCGATGCACTATTCAGGTCTTGATGCGATGCTCAGCAACCATCTCAAGCATGGTAATTTGGTCTACGGAGGCTCAAGCGCTGGCTCAATTGTAGTGACGAAAAGTCTCCACGGCACTGAGCTTGGTGATAGCCCATATGAAATAGCTGATGGCTACAAGGAAGAGATTATTTGGGACGGTTTGGCACTAGTTCATCCGCAAATAGTACCCCATGTTGGCTCTGATTGGTTGGGTGCAAAAGCCATGGAAGACTATTTCAAAGCTGAAGTTATCGAATACATAGCCCTTCGCGACGGTGAAGTCTATATCGTGGATGGAGAGTACGAAGAGCATCTCAAATGAGAATAATCGGCATCGATCCTGGCACCGGAATATTAGGATTTGGTGTTATCGATAGTGTCAAAGGTAAGATGACATTGGTGACTGCCGGAGTCATCACGACACCACCGCATACGCCACTCGACGAGCGTCTCGAGGAGATTTATGATGGTTTGATGGATATCATTGCTGAGACGAAACCGAGTGTGATGTCGATAGAGAAGCTTTTTTTCTCTAGAAACGTGACGACAGCCATGAGTGTCTCTCATGCGAGGGGCGTTGCGATGCTCTCAGGTAAGAAATCGGGTTTAGAAATTGCTGAGTATACGCCTATACAAATCAAACAAACAGTGACTGGGTATGGAAAAGCAGATAAAAAACAGGTTCAGGAGATGGTGCGCATGCAATTAGCGCTCAAAGAAATCCCAAAACCAGACGACGCGGCAGATGCGCTCGGTGCCGCACTGACACATAGTATGATGTCTCGTGAGTAAAGTGGTACAATTAATAGCATGAACGCATTAGCAGTTGGATTATTTATTTTTATCGTCGGTATCGCTGCCATGGTCCGTGGCACAGGTTGGGGCAACGACTAAACTATTCTGGTTTGCCAAAAAAGGAGAGGCTGAGTTATGATTGCACACGTATCTGGAACCGTTGCTGAAAAGTTTGCTGGTTCTTTAGTTGTTGATGTCGCTGGTATTGGCTATGAAGTCCAAGTCAGTCTTGATGACTATGAAGCAGCACTACTCGACAATCCTATAAAATTACATACCTATCATCATGTCCGCGAACAGTCCGAAGATTTATATGGTTTTTCTTCACTTGCAGGAAAGAAATTATTTGAACTACTCATTACGGTACAGGGCATTGGTCCGAAAGCCGCGCTAGCGATACTCAGCCTTGGCTCATCAGAAGTTGTCCGAAACGCTATAGCTAACAGTGATAGCGCGTATATCACCAAAGCATCAGGCGTTGGTAAAAAATCAGCTGAACGTGTGGTCGTTGATCTGGCTGACAAAGTCGGCTTGCCAACTCATTACGGCGCTAGTGGCCCTGTGCAGACTGAACTAAATACTAATGACGAGGCTTTAGAGGCACTTATGGTACTCGGCTATACGCTTAGTGATGCGAGCAAAGCCCTGGAAAGTATTGATACGAACACTTCTACCGAGCAAAGGATTAAGTTGGCACTTTCGGGGAAAAATATATGAGAATGTATGCAATTAGAATAAGTGAAGGAATGTCTCTGAAAGAAGAGATCGAAAAAGTCGTTTATTCAGAAAAATTTAGTGCTGCAACTATAATTAGTGCAGTTGGTAGTTTGAGCAGGGTTGTGATATGTATGGCTGGTGCCTCCTCAGACAAGCAAGACATAAGAACCTATGATGGAAAATATGAAATAGTTTCTCTAATTGGAAACATAGGTCAAGATAGGTCACACATACACATTTCGTTTTCCGATAAAAACGGTGATGTGATTGGAGGTCATCTAAAAGAAGGTGCGATTGTTCATACGACGGCCGAACTTGTATTCGCAGTTGAAGGTTCAATAAGTTTTGGTGAAATAGAAGATTCAAAAACTGGCTTTAAGGAGTTGAAGGTTACGCACCATGGCAATTGAACGAATCATAGACACCGGCATGCACGATGAAGATGCGGATGAGCAAGTAGTTGAAGTCACATTGCGGCCGCAGAATTTTGACGAGTATGTCGGTCAAGCGAGGTTAAAAAAGAACTTACAACTAGCTATCGACGCAGCAAAGAAACGTGAGGAGCCGGTCGATCACGTCCTACTCTACGGTCCTCCAGGACTTGGTAAAACAACTATGGCTACGGTGATAGCTAACGAAATGGGCAAACAAATCAAGGTTACCAGTGGTCCGGCAATCGAGAAAGCTGGAGACCTCGCCAGTATTCTGACAAATCTTGGCGAGGGTGACATCCTTTTCATCGACGAGATACACCGACTTGGACGGACAGTCGAAGAGGTGCTGTATAGTGCGATGGAAGATTTTAAACTCGATATCGTTATCGGTAAGGGACCAGCAGCCCGATCCATCAGGCTTGATCTGCCGAAGTTTACCGTCATCGGCGCAACTACTCGGACAGGTAGTCTGGCCGCTCCACTTCGTGATCGATTTGGCCACATCCACCGACTTGAATTCTATACACCAGATGAAATAGGTCAGGTTATCTCGCGAGCAGCTCGGATACTTGAGACTGATATCAACGCTGCATCAGCAGATTTATTGTCGACACGCGCTCGACTAACACCGAGGATCGCAAATAGGTTACTTAAGCGAGTTCGTGACTACGCTGATGTAAATGGTGACGGTATTATCGATGAGTCCGTGACACAAAAAGCTTTGGCCATGCTGGAAATAGACTCATTAGGACTTGATCCAGCTGATCGTAATCTGCTCAAGAGCATCATTGATAATTATGGTGATCAGCCGGTTGGACTCACCACCATTGCCGCATTGACCGGCGATGAAGCGACGACTATCGAGGACTTTTATGAACCATATCTATTGCAGATTGGGTTTATTGAGCGAACACCTCGTGGACGACGCGTAACATCAAAAGCCCAAAAACATCTTGGTTCAGCCGCTGAAGGATAGAAGAATACTAGTGCTATACTAGGATTATGAGCGTGAATGATAAACAATCTGACAACGAGTCCATGACGCTGTACGATGCGCAGGGTAACCCTGTACAGGTCGCTAAATCACAAGTATCAAAACCTACAAGCAACGGCACCAAGACAAACGCAAAGACAATTCCTAAAATCGGCCGTTTGTCACTGGATCCAAAAGAAGATAACTCGACATATTCAGATCTAGCTCGCAAGCAATTTGAAAAAGAAGTGGTTGGCAGCTCGTATGTTACGAATGCGCCCCAGTCTCATGATGGCCATAACTTTGACCCTCGAATAAGGGCGCAATACGCCAATGAGCCGGCAATCGTTCATGCTACTCGTCCACACGAGCCACAAGAGTATGAGATGAGTGGTGATGTACGAAAACTACACGAAGCTTCTAAGATCAAATATCCTAATATAAATCTAAGTGCTGGTGAGTTTGTACTGCACGATGTCCATAGGCATCCGATAGGACTATTTGCACCCATCAGTATCGCCTCTTTGGTGGTTCTTGCGATACTCGCGGTACTATTTAGCTATCCAGTGATTGCTGAGAGCTATAGTCTGACGGTCGGACTTGGTGCTTTATCAGTCGTTTCTATCGCGCTGATTATGCTCGTAGCGCTATTTACGTATATCGCTGTTTGGGTTTATCTCAAAAATAGATTAATTCTGACGAACGAAAGCGTTATTCAAGAAATCCAGCATAGTTTATTCTCAAAACATGAGCAAACGGTCAGTCTTGGTAGTGTCGAGGACGCAAGTTACCGACAAAATGGCGTCATACAAATGCTTTTTAATTATGGCTCAATCCGACTGAGTACTGAAGGCGAAGAAACAACCTATCGGTTTTACTATGTAGAGAATCCTAAAAAACAAGTTGCGGTGCTGACAAACGCAGTTGAAGCATTCAAAAACGGTCGCCCTGTGACTAGTGATTTGCTCAACTAGCAGTATTTTATCGTTCTGATTTGAGCTTATAGCGCGCTTCATTTTCGAGGTTTGCATAGAGTAAATACGAAGTGCATTTGCTTTGCGTGCAGTCCATCGGTTCGTATCGATAATCAGATCCGATAGTGTTTACTTGCTTACCTTGGGGGTCTTTAAACAGATTAGGCTCAACGGTGGGTAAATTTTCTTCATTTATCGATTCAGGGTAGTATTTGTTTTTTTCGAAATAAACACGCTCAAGTGAGAGCTGCATTGAGTTGATAGCTGTTTTACGATCTTTGTCTCTAGACACTTGCTCGAATTGATTATATTGCTGTAGAACAATCAGTCCACTGACGGTAAGCAGAGCGATAACAGCAATTAGTTCTATGACAGTGAAACCACGAATATTCATTGACTATAATTGTAACACTTATCGCGCTATAATAGATCAAAGCAACCGGTATCTAATGGAGGAGTAACTATGGCTGAAAAGGCAAAAAAGACCGCAAAAACCGACAAAGCAGAAAAAAATGATGACAGTACGCTAACCGGCAAACAAAAAGCACTCGGGCTGGCAATGGATCAGATTACTAAACAATTTGGTGATGGCTCTATTATGAAACTTGGTGATAGCTATAAAGCAGATGTGCCACTACTACCATCAGGCGCACTGAGTCTTGATATTGCGCTCGGTGGAGGCTATCCAAAAGGTCGTATAATTGAAATTTATGGTCCTGAAAGTTCAGGTAAGACAACACTGACGCTACATGCTATTGCTGAAATCCAGAAGCAAGGTGGCACAGCTGCTTTCGTTGATGCCGAGCACGCACTTGACCCGTCTTACGCCAAGAAACTTGGTGTAGACACAGCAAACCTACTGGTTTCTCAGCCTGATAACGGTGAGCAAGCGCTTGAAATCACTGAGACTCTCGTTCGATCAAACGCGGTAGATCTTGTCGTAGTAGACTCTGTCGCTGCACTGGTACCACAAGCTGAAATTGACGGAGATATGGGCGACAGTCACATGGGACTTCAAGCTAGACTAATGAGCCAAGCGCTTCGTAAACTAACTGGAATTATTAATAAATCTCACACGACAGTGATCTTCATCAACCAGATACGAATGAAAATTGGTGTTATGTTTGGTAACCCTGAGACAACAACAGGCGGTAATGCACTGAAATTTTATGCCTCAGTTCGTCTTGATATTCGCCGGATTGGGCAGATCAAGAAGGGTGAAGAGATAGTTGGTAACCGTACAAAAGTAAAAGTCGTGAAAAACAAAGTCGCACCACCATTTAGAATCGCTGAGTTCGATATCATGTACAACGAAGGCATCTCAATGAACGGGGACGTGCTTGACCTCGCAGTTATCCACGAGATCGTTGGCAAAGCTGGCGCTTGGTTTGACTACAAAGATGGCAAGATTGGTCAAGGTCGTGAAGCCACCAAAATCTATCTAAAGCAGAACCCAGAAGTCAGAAACGAAATCGAAGCGGCAGTTCGTGGGAAAGTCGCCGAAGCAGCCGAAGCGTAGCTAGATAGTGATGAAAATCACAGATATATCTATCCAAGCAAAAAATAAAGATCGAGTAAATATATCGGTCGATGGTAAGTACCGTTTTTCTCTCGATATATTTCAAGTCGGTGATCTTGGGTTGAAGGTAGGCAAAGAATATAGTGATGATGAGCTATCAGAGATAGAGACCGAAAGTCAATTTGGTAAGCTATACATGCGAGCGCTTGAGTACGCGCTCATGCGTCCGCACAGCGCCAAAGAAATACGCGACTATTTGTGGAAAAAAACACGTACGACTAAATACAAATCTCGTCGAACCGGCGAGATATTGGAGCGTGAAGGCGTCAGCCAGTCACTAGTGGACAGGGTTTACGACAGGCTGATAGATAAAGGCTATATCAACGATGAGTCGTTTGCTCGTTACTGGGTGGAGCATCGCAACCAGACTAAAGGTTCGAGTAAACGAAAACTAACCAATGAACTTCGTGTCAAAGGAGTTGAGCAAACTAAAATTGAAATGGCTTTTGCTAATACTGCTAGAGAAGATGGTGATGAGTTGCAAAAAATTATTACTAAAAAACAAGCTCGCTATCCCGATCAGCAGAAATTTATTGGCTATCTGATGCGACAAGGGTTTTCATATAGCGATGTTCAGTCAGCTTTGAATGATTCTGGCTCTGGTCTCGACTGACCGCGGAATGGATTGACGAATGACTGTGCTTCGTTAGCTTTTTTACTAATCTGGTCACGGATAGTTGGACTTCTGACGATAATTTTCTCATTTGCGACAGATATAATCTGTGTACGGCGCACGATAGCTGAAGTGGCCGCAACTCGTTTGAGGATTGGCTGTTTGATGTAGAGCTGCTGAACAGTGTATGAACCAGGTTCGTAGCTGTAGTCACTGACTTTGCCGAGTTTGTTGCCACGTTCATCAAAAACCATGTTGCCCACTAATGAAAATCCAAAATCTATGATTTGTTGTAATCTCACGAGATCATCAAGCGGCATTAACTTCGTGCTGTCATCAACGATATGCCCCAGGTTGCCCGTCTCACGTATGTCAGAGACATGCAGTACGAGCGGTCCGTCACTGACTGGTCCAGTTACATAAAACGCTTCAATAGTTAGATCGCGTGGATCAATAATTGGCTCAGCGGTCTGCGCAAGCTCAGCACCAGACTGGAGACTAAGCACGGGAGTGGAAGTGAGTGTTTCACTTAATAAAAGCATAGTACCAGTGTATCATTCAGGCTTAAATGGGTTAATTCTGCCGTTAGGTAACTCAGCTGCTGCTGCATCGTTAGGGGCTTTTAGTCGTTCAATTTTATCTATGGTGGCTTGATCAAATCTTCCAAATGAGTTTTTGGTCTGCAACTCTAAGATGTATTCCTCATCTGGCGGTACTGTTGATGACTGTTGTACAAGATAGACGCTATAGAGAGTCACAAGCGAAATAACAATCAGCGAAACCATGGCTGTATGACTAAATATTTTTCTAATGATAGCTGGGGTTTGAGATAGATTTTTCACTGTATATATACCTCTATTTCTAGACTCGTCTGCGCAATGTTGTTGCCATTGCCTGCGGTTGGGGAAATTGTTAGACCAGTCAGCTGCAGTTTGGTCACGTTTTGCTCGAGTGATCTTACGAGACGCAAGAAGTCATCATAATTTGTCTCACCTGCGATCGATACGGTGACAATTGTTTTTTTGGCACTGGCAAGTGATTTCTCTTGACCGGTAGGGATAGTTGTATCAGCACTGAAATCAAATCCTTCGATACTAATTTTATAGCGATCTGCGTAGCTCGTGATGTCGTCGATGACTTGGTCTTGATAGCGGTAGCTTTTGCTATCGGCGACTATTGCTTCGGCTTTAGCGATTGCGGTCTCGGATTCGGCTAGATCAGCCCGTAATTTATCGAGCGTTGCAACCTCGCCCTGTGCAAATTCAGCTTCGGCTTTGATGCGTGACGTCTCGGTAGCTTTTTCTTGGAGGATAGTTTGCGCGTAAAAAAGACTCGTGATCATTCCTGCAGTGAGTGCAATCAGTAGCACTGCTAGCCCGTAGCGTAAAAGTCGGGCGGTAAAAATAGCACTTAATTTCTTGGCCATATTAACGCCCCGCCTTTAGCTGTATGAAAGCTTCTGCGTTGATTGAAGTAACGATGACAGCTGTGAAGTCGTCAGTTTCTCCGTTTCTCGATACGGTAAGGAGTTTGGCACCTTTGAAATATTCAGATTTCTGAACTCTATCTTTGGCGTTTACCGCAGCATCATATGAGCTAGTTGTGATAGAAAGCTCTAACGGCTGGGTGATAGTAGCGGAAGTAATACTGATAGTTGAAAGCGTGGCATCTCCCGGGAGTATTTTGGCTATTTGGATTAAGACGTCACTAAACATTACCTCGTTTTTGAGGATAGTTTTAGCAGTTTTGAGATCTTCCGAGTATGCTTTGGCGGCTGCGAGGTCGTCTTCGTATTTAGCTTTTTCGGGTGCTTGGGCGACGACAATATCTCGGTAGTTGTCCTCTTGCAGGCTAAGCGCGACATAACCAAACGCGACACTGGCGACGATGATACCAATAGCGATAAATAGCGCGGTGTTATAGCGAGAAAGCAGTGTGTTGTCGCGTGCTGCCTGAAGCTCTTTGATGCCTTCTCGGCTCATGAGGTTTATCATGTGTCGAGCTCCTTTGCTGATGCGCAGGCAGCGCCGGCCACCGTCAAATATTGGTTTTTGAACTGGGCTGGTGGCGCTTTGACCTTGGTAAATTGCAATCTTTGCCATGGATTGGCGACGCGGGAAGGTAGTAGCATCTTATCGGTGAAATAATCACCGATGCCTTGGATATTCGAGCCGCTTCCGACAATGATAAGCTGCTGGATCTTAGATGTTTTGGCAACTTTTTGGTTATAAAATCGTATCATTTTCGTGACTTCACCAACTATTTGAGACAGCGAAGGCTCAAGTGCTTTGGCGATATCTTTACGTTTCGGTCCATGTGATAAACCGTGCAAGATTTTAAGTTGGTGCGCTGCTTCAAGGCTGACATGCATTGATTTGGAGAGATCTTTCGTAAATGTTGTGCCGCCGACCTGGACACTGGCATTAGCCCGAAGGGTGTTTTTGATAATGGCAAGATCAGTTGTGGCGGCATTGATATCTACAACGAGGGTAGGTAGGCTTCCTTCTTCAGTTAATGTAACAAGACGCGCTACTGAGTTAGAGCTTGGCTCAACCGCAAGCACGACTACGCCAGCTTTTTGGCAGGCAGATACGACGGCATTGACCACCTTCTTAGGGGCGGCGGACATCAAGACTTCAATGTTTTTGTCATCACGATCGAGGACTTCATACGAGACATTGAGCTCGTTAACGGCAACTGGTATATACTGCTCAGCTTCAAGCATGACGGCTTGTCTAAGCTTACTTTCGGCCTGCAAAGGTATGGATATCGTACGACTGTAGGTGAGGGCAGTCGGGATACTAACAAGGGCGTGATTGCTAGATATTTTACCGGTGATCTGCGAGGCAATCATCTCTTTCACCATGCTAGTCAAGTAATCGTCGTTTGACTGTAGGCTACGACGCATTTTAGCTGGGTCAACAGGCTGAGAGGCGTGACCCATGACATGTCGGTACGACCCATCCAGCGCCATGGCTTTAATGTGGGTGTAGCCAATCTCAATACCGAT
>Ga0209309_10002866_pt1 | contig 15303 bp, 17 predicted proteins | sample COGITO_mtgs_1204_2_FD_184807 | JGI IMG/M metagenome (GOLD analysis project Ga0209309, IMG submission 184807) | Pelagic marine microbial communities from North Sea - COGITO_mtgs_120412 (SPAdes) (version 2) | ecosystem: Environmental > Aquatic > Marine > Epipelagic ... | reverse complement strand
CAATAAGAGCATTAATAAATTGATAATATAAGTAATAGCCTATTCTAAATAAAGGTTTTCCTTTTTGAGTTTCTTTATTCATTAATTGGTTATTCTTGATTACACATTCCAAAAATTCATTGTTCTCACGGATTGTTTCTAAATACTGACGTTTAAAACAAATGGGGTTTATTTTATTATTTAAATAAATTAAAATATTATTATCAGGGTCGTCTAATAAAAAATCATTAATATTAAATTCTTCTTGGGAAATAAAATCAAATACTCTTTGATCAGGTTTTTTTAAAAAAACGGTGTTCGCCATATATATTTTTTAAAACTATTTTACTATTATATATATTATATATATATATATTATTGTTATTGTTATTATTATTGTTGTTATTTGGATTATTTGTATTATTTTTTAAAGAAATTGTCAATACTTTTATTCCCCTTTTTTAAATTATCAGTTTTACGAATATAAGGATCAAATAATAATGCTTTTACTTCTTTATTTCGTAACGCATCCTCTTTTTTTTTATGTTGTTCGGGATCAGGATATTGGTTTGCCAGTGAAACCAATTCATTTCTCCAAGTTCTTAATGAACTGCCTTTCTTCTTTTGAAACCCCGATATTTGTTCCAATACCAAAGCAAATAATTGTTGCAAAGGTTTCATAATTTGATTTGTAATGTAAAATGAATAATTAATTTTTACGTTGTTTTCTTTAATGAATATAGGTGTTTCAATGCGTTCGCCCTGTAAAGCCTTTTTGTCAGGATTTTCAATATAAACAAACGCAACACGATCACCTACACTTGGTTTATTACCCGAATCCCGTTTTCCGATACGATCGGCTAATACTTTATGTGCAATTTGTTTAGGATTTTTATAGCCTGAACGTAAGGATTTGGTAATTACTAATTTATCCATAAGATATTTTTCATCCACCATATTTTGTAGGCTTTCTTTTAAAAACAAAATTGCCTTTTCAACGTCTTTTTCTTTCATAAGAATATCAATGATTCCGCCATAAATATCTTTTACAATTGGCGCATTATCGCGACGCTTTAAAACAATACCCATCGATTTGCGAACACAACTATGTGGGTCAGTTTCATATAACATCCCAACATACCTTTTTTTTGATAGTAAACAAAAGGGTAAGAAGGTTTTTTCATATTCCAATTTATGCGGGCCTTTTAAAAACTTAGTTGCGGTTTCTTCAATGCATTGTGCCAATTCTATAGTAATTTCCAATGCTTTTTGTCCAACAATAGGTGTTCCATTAAGTTCTTTTAGATTAAATTTAAAGAACACGGAATCAGTATCACCGTAAACATATTCGGCATTTGTTAATACTTTCCCATAATCGGTTGTGTCCATTATTTGGTTACTATAGGCTTCTTCAATCACGCGTTTAGCATAGATTAACATTTTCCGACCAATTGCAGTGGTTGAAGCAGCACAATCTTTTTCATAAAATGAACTTGTTTTTGCTCCAGTTTGTCCATACAATGAATTCGCAGTTACTTTAATACTTAATTGTCTTTTATCTAAAATATTTTTCATAAAATCGTCGTTTTGTAGCGGAATCAATTTTTTGGTGGCTTTACGTGCAGCTAATAATTCACTTAAAATGGAAGGCATAATTGCTTTATTATTGTCCGGGTATTGTGCATATCGGCAAATTTTATAGCCGACCTTTATTTTTTCCATTCCCGCTTTAGGATTGCCGTTTTTACGTTGCCATTTATAAGTATTATATTCAATATCTACATAGGTATACCCTTCCAAATTATCATATATATAATTCCCGTTTTCATCTTTTTCGCCTGTTTCGTGTATTAACATATCATTTAAATCATATTCTCTTGTCAATACTTTACTGTCGTGGGATATATTTTCACTAATCATAGAAGATGGATATAAAGAACCATAATCCAAACAAGCCACAGGGTCATTTAAATATAAATTACATTTGGGTTCTAATACGACCGCTCCTTCATACCCTTCATCGGCGTCACCTTTATCAAGAACAGGCATAAGAAACCCCTTTTCTCGGCATTTTTTTGCAATATAACTGGTGAGTTTAATACTTTGACCACGCATAACAAGAAAATCAAATGGAACACTACACAACGACGCCATTTCAATATAGCCAGTAATTACGTCAATTTTACGCATAAGATGATGAACCAGGTTACAATCCTGAATACAGTATTTTGCGATAATTGCACGTTCAGCCGGGCCTTCATTTGTCATTCTAAAAATATCTTGGGGCGTAACATCGTCTTTGGCTACTCCCCAACGCACTTTTTTATCCATATTCGGTTGTTCGTGCCCCTGTATAGTAAATGAACCGTTTTTATAATCTACATTTGATACTTTAAATTTTTGCCCATTTTTATAGGAATCAATTGAATGCGCTTCCTCTTCAAAATTAATAAAATTATCATTCTCTAATCCAGTTAAATTTTTACTGTATATTTTAGTTAAAACGTTATCGCCATCATTATCGCCATCATTATCACCACCATCACCGCCATCACTACTGCTATCACAAGTAAGATGTTCAATCCGTTTTACATAATCTCCTATGAAATAGCCGGATACGTAATCTAATTTATACTGCGTTAATTGATAATCGCGTCTTAAATAATTATATAAATCAATTTGTAATCGGCCTGTCATTTTTACAAATTTAATATCGTGTTGACCACTTGCAATTACTAATGTATTTTCTTCTAATCCTTCTTTACCAGTTTTCCAATTTGTATTAAGACACACCTCGCGGTTATTTCTTGACAATTGTAAAAATGTTCGTTCACATTCTAATTCTTTTGCTCGAAGATACATAAATTGATAATCAAAACCAAAAATATTATATCCAATAATAATATCCGGATTTTCTTTTTGAATTAATTTACTCCAAGCAAGTAAAACATCCTTTTCGGTTTTATGGCAATCAATCTGAACATTATTAATTTTATCACATGATCCAAGAACATGGCAGTGATTTAAATAAGGTTTATTTTCACCATAATTCATAAAGGTGGATCCAATAAAGGTTACCATATCGCCCTTTAATTGAGGAAAAACCGAAGTGAGTGTTTTAGTTAATTCATTCATTTTAACATCCCTATCTGCTTCTTTATCCAATAATAAATCTATAATGGAACCGTTTTTCGTATAAGATTTTTTCTTTTTCCAAAAATTAAATTTCTTATAATTTACAGTGGATTCCTCGTCTATGCATTCATTCATATTATTTTCTTCTGTATCATTATTTAATCCATCATTATCATCATCCTCATTTTCGTCAATATTACTTATTCCTAATACATCCGCGTCATCTATATTCGTATTACTTTTATAAGTAGATGGACAAATTGAAATCCATTTTATAAATAATGCATCAATTGTATCTTGGTCTACAACGGTTTTTGGGTATACTAAATCAACTCCGTCCATTTTATTAAACCCAAAAGCACTTAAGATTATTTGTTTTAAAAACAAAGTATTATTCGTATTCGTATTAGTATTCGTATTCGTATTTGTATTTGTATTTGTATTATTCTCCCATAGTTCTAATATGTTCGTTGCAAGTTTTTTATAATTTTTAACTGGTAAGGGAAAATCACCATGACTACTACTGGCTTCAATATCAAAACTACATATTTTATATGGAACAATTGTTTCTTTTTTGGGTATTGAAATAATATCTTTATAATTAATCGTATACTCCTCATCACAAGAGGTTGTGTGATTTTGGTGTTTTAATGTTTTTAATCTTGGAAGTGAGATCCATCCTGATGGACTGATTTCTTTCATATGAAATAACCGCAGTAATGGAGGAATTTGCGCTTCATACAATATCGTTCCTGTTCCATTAAAATCATAACCTAAAGGATTTAATATTCTTATATATTCACTTGAATTGGTGGTGGTAGCCGAAGTTGATTTTGTCTTTAAATACCATAATCCTTTTGCTTTTTTCATAGCGCTTTCGTTTTTAAATTTAATTAACATAAATGTATGTAATTTATTGTTATCAAATCCATATAATTTTTTTCGTTTAATTAATTTACTTTCACTAATAGACCCTTCATAGTATTCGCCCATATCTTTTTTTAATTGTAAAATAAAATTAAATTTTTGTTCTTCTTTCCAATCATCACCGACTTTTATATAAAAGAATGGTGTAAATCCTTCTACATAAATAGCAGCAGTTTTTCCTTTTTCATTAATTCCAAACATTTGAACTAAAAATTCTTTTTCATTCTTATTATATTTTACATCTTTATTATCGGATTCATCTTTTTCTTCATGGTTTTTTTTACTTGTTGTGTTGTCATATGCACTAAAAGTTAATAATCGGTAGTTATCGCAATACATATTATTGAAAGTCTTATTATTGAAAGTCTTATTATTGCAAGTCTTATTGTTCTATTTATAGTTTACTATAGTTTAATTTATATATTTTAATTTATTAAATAATATTACTTTATTTTAATTCAATTTAATAAATTATTAATCTGTGTATTCATAACCCCCACCACTATTATATTCAATAATAACCTCATTGTCATCATTTTCATTATTTTCGCCATTGTCATTCTTTTCGCCATTGTTATCCTTTTCATCCTTTTCGCCATCCTTTTCGCCATCCTTTTCATCCTTTTCATCCTTTTCATCCTTTTCATCCTTTTCGTCCTTTTCATCCTTTTCATTGGTATCATTATTTTCATTACTGTCATTGGTATCATCATTTATACCGTTGTCATCCTTTTCGCCATTGTCATTATTTTCATTGGTATCATTATTTTCATTGGTATCATCATTTTCATTAGTATCATTATTATTATCGTCATTTTCATCATGATCTATATATCTTAAATAGTTTACTTTGGGTACAGTAAATATATTTATAGAATAGGTATATAAATAATGAATCATTAAAATAATTAAAAGAGAGATTATAACCCATTTTGTTAATTGGTAAATCATTTATTATAAAAATTATTATTATTTATATATTAACTACATAACTTTAATATAGTTAAAAACGCACGCATGTTTTCTTCAATTTTTGTTTTTTCTAAATTAAAATTTTCATTTATAGATGACGATGTATCATTAGCGGTAGATGTATTTATATAAAAATAAAAATTATTTATTTCTTTATTATTTTCGTTTAAAATTTGTTCAGTAATTAAAAAAACATTTAAATTTGTTATTAATTGATATGTAGTAATAAGATTCATTTCTTCAATGTGGTTTGGTGGTATTTGATGTGTTATATTATCTTCATTTAAACTATTATTATCTATATTACTTTCATCAATAATAACATCCAAATTAAATATTTTTGAGTAAACACATTTTTTATCTAAAATATTTAATTCATATATTTTATTATTTTTTATTTCGTATAACCCATCTGAACACCATAATAAATGTTTCTTTTGGGTTGAAACTATATATTTTTCAATTAAAGAAACATCAATATTAGAAATACTGATTTCAGGAATATATATTTTCATTTAAATAAAATAAAATAGGATGTTTCTGCTTTAAATATTATTATAATTTTATTTTTAATATTTTTAATATTAATAATATTGTTAATATTGTTAATATTGTTAATATATATATTATAAACGATTTAAACTGATTGTTTAAAAATATCAATAATGACCTCAATTCTACTGATTGAACCGAATAATTCTATTAAACAAACAAAGGTAAAGGACGTCACACCTGAGAATTTATATAAAAAATGTGGATTTAAAACCCAAAATGAATTTAGTAAAAAACATACATGGACGAAAATAATTAATAATGAAAAAGTTATAATTCAGTTATGGGCGAAAGAAACTGGAAAAGCAAATAATGAAAATAAGTATGATTTTCCTCCACCGGTGGATACTAAATTATTTTTTGGAACGTGTGGATTAGTGCGTATTGATGCAACTAATAATAATAATAATATAATTAATTTAGAAAAATCATTATGGACGAAGGTATATGAAAAATTATTTGGTGGATTTCATGACTTGGGTAATGATGAGGATGATGAAATGAGTGAAGATGAATTATTAAATGTTGATAAAAACAAAAAAACTAAACATGGCTATTTAAAAGATGGATTTGTTGTTGATTCGGTTACAAATAGTGATGATAATGACGACATTGATAACAATGAAGTTCCTACTAAAAATCAAATGAATAAACTGGATGATGATAATGAGGATGACACAAGCGATGATGATTTTTATCACGATGATAATAATGACAATGAAGAAGAAGAAGATGAAAATATGTTTAATTTATCATCTGATACTGACAGTATAAATGATTTTGATGGTTCTGAATTAGAAGAATCAGATTATGAATATAGTGATGAGAATGATAATTAAAAATATTTAATTTTATGAATTATTTAATTTTATGAATTATTTAATTTAATGAATTATTTAATTTTATTAAACCATTGTGCCTGCCTGATCGTGTATCATTTTAATATCAGCAGGGATAGGGATAGATTGATTAGCATTATTATTTTCATGGTCCAATGCGCGTTGTTCGGTTGGAGATACATAACTCGAATAAGGCCGTTCATTTCCATGAAATGTATTCCATGTGCCTTTAGCATTTTCTATAATACCGTATGCTGCATTCTTTATTACTGATGGTAAAATATTACCTCCTTGTTGGTTTGCAGGCATGGGAGGATTAATCACTTCGTTATTAAACGGATAATGTGTTTGGATACGACTATGTGGCGTACCCCATTCATTTGGATTATAGTGTGTTCCTGTACTAAAATTGTTTTTTCCGCAACAACATCCACCTCCCTTTTTAAAATACTTTCTTTGGGATTTGCGTTGGGTCTTTTTGGATGATTTACGCTTGGATGATTTACGCTTGGATGATTTACGCTTGGATGATTTACGCTGGATTTTTTTAGATTTTTTAGTTTTTAATAAACTTTTAAAATATTTTTTCATGGATTTGTTTTTCATTGAACGAATTTTCATTGAATTCTATATACTATATAAATAAAAATATAATAAATAAAAATATAATAAATAAAAATATAATAAATAAATTATTATTTATTATATTTAATGAATTACGAATATGCTGAATTGCTGAATTGCTTATTGTTTATTCAATATCTACATGAGTCAGCATATGTCGCCTACAGCAAGGTTTCTTAATATTAAATTTATCCAATACTTGACCTTCAGGTGTTTTATCTACATTTGTTTTGGTTAAATAAATGACTTCATCAATTTCCATACCATTTTTCATTTTCATTTCACGCACTTCACGCAAATATGCACGATATAAATCAGCCAATACTTTTCCACAAGTAAAACATTTAATGGGAATAATCATTTTTTATCTCTCTTGATATATCTCTTAGTATATACTATATATTGTATTTAATATTTAATTAATTACACATTATTATATCAATTTTTTTAAATATTATTATATCAATTAAAAAAAAATATTATTAACTTTCTTCTGTTGTATCGCTCCCTCTGTATTGCCAACTTGTTTGTTTTTCGGGATGATAGGTAGGTCCGAATTTATCACCTCCTACACAATTTTCTTTATTTAACCAACCACATCCGCTTGATATTTTACAATTTTTTTCAGTTAAATTATTACACATTTTATCTATTTCTTCTGGATGTTTTGTGTAAACATTATATTTATCTTCATGAATATCGCCATCAGCAGAATCTCTCATTCCTTCAATAGAAATTGTTTTTTTTATTTTTTTAGTTGTTTGATTCTCACTAAATGTTATTCCTAAAATAGAAAAAAGGGTTAATAAAAATAACATTATAATTATAAAAATTAATATATTTTCCCATTTATTTTTTATAAAATTACGCACATATTTTATAAATGGATCTAATATCATTTTTATATATTTTTATATATATATTATTATGAACTATATTAATATATATTGTTATTTTATTATTTTAAATTAACTCTTTATTCAAAGTAATTTAAAAAGCTCATCATTTTTTGCTTCAAACCGTGTTTTTTCTTAAGCGTGCGTTTTTTCTTAAGCGTGCGTTTTTTACCGCCTATCTTCATACTTTTACTCTTACCTGATTTGTTTTTTTTCGTATCTTTTCTATATTTAAATCCTCCCATTTTTATTGATTTGTTAAACATTCTATTATATATTCTATTATATATACTATTATATATTATAAAATTCAAAAATAATATAAATATTAAATGAATAGTAACATCATACATAAAACTAAAATAGTGTTTTAATGATGTTTAAAGATGCTATATTAAACGAATACTACGAATTATATAAAAAACATATTCAGACGAATACCGAAAATCCTGAATATACCGAAAATACACATAATATATTAACGCAGCATGGCGATATTACCATAAATTGGAAAAAGAACGCAGAACAAGTGGGGCAATTAATAAATTGCCATAGAATACAATTATTTAAAAGTATTATAACCGAATTAAATAAGCATACTATACCTTATTTTTTAAGTGATGGGTCCGCATTAGGGTGTTATAGAAATGGCAAAATTATTCCTCATGACGTGGATATTGATATTACTATTTCGGAAGAACATATCCATGATGCTATTAACGTATTAAAACAGAATTTAAATCCAACTCATCTCCATATTCAAACCCTTGATCGTTATTCAAAAATAGATTGGAATGAAAATAGTGATAAATTTATAGATTTATGCAATAATTATGAAAATATTGCTAAAAAAATATGTGTTAAATATACCGGTCTTTTATATGATCATAAAAACCATGAAAACATACCCGATTTATTCGCAGTAAATATAGATATTTATACCTATCGCCAAAACGAAAAGCATATGAATATTAATTACAAACACAAAGATATTAATTTAACCGCAATAAATTTTCCACTAATAGATATATTCCCTTTAAAAACCGCTTTATTTGAAAATATTGAGGATATTAGTGTTGTAGCCAATCCAATAAAATATTTGGAAAGAGCATATGGGTATATAGGACCAGATTGTTATTGGGATAAAAATACACAACGATTTTGTAAATTATAAATTGGTCGTTTTGTATTCGGTTGGTTAATGATCCTATTTTTGCAGTTAATAATCAGTTTTCATCCAAATTTGAATCTTATAATTAGGTAAATATGTAGTTAATGGCTTATTTAATAAACACCGATAAGATGATGGAAATTCATAATCTATATTTTCGGGTATAATACATGAAATACTTTGGGCAAATTTGCACGCAGTTTTAAAAAATAATTCTATTTTATCTTTTGGTGGATACCCAATCACATGAATATCATTAAACCAAAGATTAGATAAAAATGTTTTATTAAATTTATCAAAATCCAAACTATAAAAATCCAGTTGCCGAACATCGGGGTGTACGGGCGTGGATTCATCATATAATAAAAACTTGTTAACTAAAGTTTCAATCCCATTTATAAAATATCCATCCTTGGCAGTAAAATCAATAACTATATCTAAATCACGTGAAATATATAAATTGTCCTTTATATATTTAATACATTGAGATGCACACAATTCATTCATTATTTTTTTATTTTTATACTATCTATAAGTATTATATTGTCTATAAGTATTATTAATTGATAATAAATAATAATTGATAATAAATATTATTTATTATAAAATTGAATTAAATATTAAATAGTATTAAATAGTATTAAATAATAATATTAAATAATAGTAATTGTAATTAATTATATTTAACCAATTCTATATACAAATAAATAAATATACAAATAAATAATTACATTACAATGGCACCTCAAATCTTCTCAATTGAAGGTAATATCGGCACAGGAAAATCCACCTTTTTAGAACATTTAAAAATCCATTATAAAGATAATGTTCGTATTTGCTTTTTAGCAGAACCAATTGATGTTTGGACGAGCATTGTCGATGAACATGGTGTCAATATTATTGAGAAATATTATCAAAATCAAAAAAGATATGCTTTTTCATTTCAAATGATGGCCTATATCTCACGTCTTAGTTCTTTAAAACGGGTTTTAGAAGAAGATAAATATGATGTAATTATTATGGAACGAAGTTTGTATACCGACTGTAATGTATTTGCGAAAATGTTATACGACGAAAAAAAAATTGAAGAAATTGAATATGCCATTTATAAAAAATGGTATTATGAATTTATAAAAGAATTTCCTCCAATTACATTTGTATATCTTAGAGCTAAACCTGAACTTTCTTTTGAAAGAGTGCTTAAACGAAATAGACAAGGAGAGACGATTCCATTAGAATACTTGGAAAATTGTCATAAATATCACGACAATTGGTTATTAAATGATAAAAATGAAAATAATGAAAATAATGATAAAAATGAAAATAATAATTCAACCATTATTACCTTAGATGCAGATATTGATATTACTAATAAACCAAACACTATTAAAGAATGGATATTTAGTATTGAAAAAAGATTACAAAAGATTTAAATTCATTTACAGTAAATTGATGAATAATACAGATATTGTATATTATATTCAAAATACTAATCTTTTAACCATTTAATTCGTGTAGGTAAGTTTGTTTAATTATATGATAATAATTTTATATTAAACTGGCGTATTCCTTTATATTTTAATAAATCGTTTTCTTTTGTAGTAGTTGGAAATAATTCATAATTATAAATATCCTGTAATAATAGCCATTCAAATAATCCTCCCGTATATATATATATATTGTAAAATCCTAATTTTATTAATTGTTCATATTTTTTAAAAATACTATAATCTGAAGAATTCATTCCATAAATTATGATTGATATACTTTTATTTTTTTTAAGTTGATGATTAATTACCTCTTCTTCTATATTGTATGGAAGAGTTCCTTTAATTAAACAGCTTTGGTTTGTTTCTAATAATGTATTAATTATTAATATTCTTTTTTCTTTTATAGTATTTTCTGAAATACTTTCTTTTATTGCTATTTGCATATCTTCAAAATTGATATTTTTATTATTATTATTATTAGTTGTAATAATATTACCCATTAAAATACTATTTAATTATTATATTAAGATTTTAACATAAATAATATTTAAACTTTAATTTTATTATTATAACTAATTTTGCCTTTTTTTACTATTATTAAAATGAATTAATAAATAATAAAATTGAATATTCTTATAGATTAATATTCGTATAGAATATTAAGAGTATAGATTAATTATTAGTATGTTTAATTTGGAATTACTTGTGCAAAATATGAAACAAAAAAGTAATATTGATATGAAAAAAATAATAGATAAAATTATATCATGCGAGTCATTAACCGATATATGTATTTTAGGACGTGAGTATTTATCGCCACAAGGAACAAGTATGGAAAGTATTATTAAACAGCATTTAAATATTGGACCTAAAATAAATGAAACAAGTGGTGATGGTTGTAAAAATAATATTAATTATGAATTAAAAGTATCTATTCATTCAATTAATTCCAAATTGAATTTTGTTCAAATTAGACCCGACCATAACGTACAATATTATATATTAATTGGGTATAATATGTATGATCCAATTGATCAAAATAAAGGAAAGGGTTATATATTTAAAGTTCCTTCTGATAATATGTATGATTTAATTATTAAATATGGGGGATATGCGCATGGAACTAAAAAAGTATTAGGCGATACGATTACACTTGAAAATTTAAAAGGACGTAATTGTGAATATGCGCTACGGTGTAATCCAAATTCAAAAAAAGGTAAAGATTATACTTTATGGAATGAATTATTAAAATATGAAGTTATCTATTTAAAAGATAATTTTTAACCATCGTTTGACATAATTTACTTCTTAATCATACCACACTTGCTTCCTCCTTTCATACCACAATTGCTTCCTCCTTTCATACCACAATTGCTTCCCCCTCTCATACCACAATTGCTTCCTCCTTTCATACCACAATTGCTTCCCCCTCTCATACCACAATTGCTTCCTCCTTTCATACCACAATTGCTTCCCCCTCTCATACCACACGTGCTTCCTCCTTTCATACCACACGTGCTTCCTCCTTTCATACCACAATTGCTTCCCCCTCTCATACCACACGTGCTTCCTCCTTTCATACCACAATTGCTTCCTCTTTTCATGCAGCATTTACATTTACTTTTCATACGGCATTTACATTTACTTTTCATTGTTTTACCTTTTTTCATTGTTTTTCTTCCTCCATTCATACTGCAATTACATCCGCCGCCTTTCATTGTTTTACCTTTTTTCATTGTTTTACCTTTTTTCATTGTTTTACCTTTTTTCATTGATTTATTCTTTTTTTTATGTTGAATCGTCTTAGTTTCATTAAAATGAGTTTTAATAAATTGAATCATATCATCGGTAGAGCGGCTACCATTATAATCAACCCATTCTTTGCCATGTACTTTTACAGCACGAATAGTAGGAATACCCATATCAATCTTTGCACTTAAAGATGATATTTGATCAATCACATCAACATGCAGTTCAACAATTGCACCATTATAATTTTTAATTAAATCATTATTTTTTAAATTATCCCAACTTTTTTGCATAGCAACACAATGACCACACATATCACTGTATATTTTAACAAAAACAGGCGTTTGGTTTACGATTTCATCGTAATCGTAATTGCTTGCATTATTTTTATTTATTGTAATAAACTTCATATTTATTTATATTATATATAAATATTAAATATTAAATAATTCAAATTCTATTTTTTATATTCTAATAAAATACAATAAACTTATTATTTCTTATTATTTCTTATTATTTCTTATTATTTCTTATTATTTCTTATTATAATATAATATATAATAATGGTTAAAACAATAATATCAATAATAGTTTTTCTTTTAGGCTTATATTTTTTATTAAAGAATAAATCAACTAAATCAAACAAACCAGTTGTTGTTGATGATTTAAACGAACCAGTTAAGACAATAGAAGGATTTGAGTTAATGCCGCCGCCACGTTGTCCTACACTATTACTTCAAAAAGGGTCTGATTTTTATTTATATAATTCAAATACGGCCAAAGTTCCGGGTGTAAATCCACTTCGGTTTAATAGTTTAGAAGAATATATAGAATTTACTGAATGGCAAAGAAGTCAAGGCATTATATGTCCTATTTTATACTTACAAGAAGTGTATGATGCTCAAGGAAATGCCGTTTATAAAGCCCGCCCCAGTCCTACCGATTTACAGGGAGGATTACCTGATTTAATGCCCGAAGAGTATGATGAATCATATAATACAAAATTAATTGACGCCTCCCGCGATAATAACAAATCAAATAGTAATAGTTATCCAGGATTCGACGGACACAATTTATATATTGGTTTAGAAACACCTTTAGATAAAATGTTTAAGGATGATAAATCAAAAGTAAGTATAAATCCAATGGACAAAAACTGGGGAGGAAATAAATACACCCAAAAATATATTTACAGCAACCCTTCTTTATATAATACTCCTCAGGATATAACTAAAACGTATGAAGAACTGAACGGACCTTCTAAACAGACTAACACAGATACCGAATCAGAAATTGATACAAAGAATTAAAAGGTTTCATTTAAGTCAAATACTGTATCATTTTTAGTTTTAGTTGCAAGAGCATATTCTCCTACTCGTTTTTCAAAAAAATTAGTTTTTCCTTCAATTGAAATTAATTCCATAAAATCAAAAGGATTCTTTGTTTTATAAATAAGACCACAACCAAGCTGAACGGATAAACGATCCGCCACAAATTCAATATATGAAGACATTAGAGCGGAATTCATTGAAATAAGCTTACACGGAAGTGCCTCACAAATAAATTCTTTTTCAATACTGACCGCATCTTTAATAATTGTATGCACTTGGTTTTTATCTAATTTATTTTGTAATTTACTATATAATAAAACCGCAAATTCAGTATGTAATGCCTCGTCTCTTGATATTAATTCATTACTAAATGTAAGACCAGGCATTTTACCGCGTTTTTTAAGCCAAAAAATAGAACAAAATGCACCCGAAAAGAAAATACCTTCTACACAAGCAAAGGCTAATAGACGTGTCGCAAATGAAGAATCGCTATCATTAATCCATTTAATTGCCCAATCCGCTTTCTTTTTAATACAGGGGAAAATTTCCAAGGATTTAAATAATTGGTCTTTTTCAATCGGGTCTTTTATATACGTATCAATTAATAGTGAATACATTTCTGAATGTATATTTTCCATTGCAATTTGAAACCCGTAAAAGGCTCTGGCCTCGCTTAATTGGATGTCTTTCATAAATCGGATGGCTAAATTTTCCAAAACAATACCATCGGATGATGCAAAAAATGCAATAATCATTTTAATAAAATACTGTTCATTCGGGTTTAAAGTATTCCAACTTGCAATATCTTTGCTCAGATCAACTTCTTCAACTCTCCAAAAAGACTCAACTTGTTTTTTATACATTGTCCATATATCATGGTCTTGAATAGGAAACATTACATAACGATTTACATCTTCTGATAACAACGGTTCATTCATTGTTAAAGTTAAATCGTTCGACATTAAATAATATAGGTAAATATAATTATTTATAATAGTTATATTTATTTATATAATTCTATTTAAACAATTTAAGGAGTATACATATATAATCTTATATAAAGTTCTTATACTTATAATCAAGACAATAGCATGAATCAACATATGAGTAAACAAGAATTAGATGATTTGACTAAAATCATTGATTATTTAAATTATGAAAATAAAGAAATAATTACACCCACAATTTTACATGACGAATTATGGAATGGTTTAAATAAATTACGGCATGCGGAAAACAAACGTGCTATTTTAGAAGAATGGAAATATAAAACTGAATTTATTACTACAGAAAAATGCCATCAACATGATGTATCGCATTTTAAATTAATACATCTTTGGGAAGAGAGTTTTGTATTATATTTTTGGATGTGTATTTATCATTAAATTAAATTGCTTACTTATTTACTTAAATCATTCTATCAAACATACTATCAAACATACATCTATTGCTTATTAACGATATACTAACAAATAAAAATAATTTTATTTGTTAGTATATAAATATTCATTATATATATATATATATATATATATATAATATAATTCATTATGGTAATGAATGATAATGATTTAGCGATTAGAGATAAGATTTTAATAGATATACAGACAAGACAAACACAAATCAAAGATTTATTAT
>Ga0209309_10002857_pt1 | contig 15334 bp, 11 predicted proteins | sample COGITO_mtgs_1204_2_FD_184807 | JGI IMG/M metagenome (GOLD analysis project Ga0209309, IMG submission 184807) | Pelagic marine microbial communities from North Sea - COGITO_mtgs_120412 (SPAdes) (version 2) | ecosystem: Environmental > Aquatic > Marine > Epipelagic ... | reverse complement strand
GTTAATGGCTCTGGTCGTACATACATCCAAGACATCACCTTGGATACATATGGTCACGTCACAGGCATTGCGACTGCTACTGAAACTGTAGTTAACACAGACACCAACACCACATACTCTGCTGGTACAGGGCTTACTCTTACAGGTACTACATTTAGTCATACCGATACGTCCTCTCAGGGTAGTGTGGACAACTCTGGTGGCACAGTCATTCAAGACATTACTCTTGATACGTATGGGCATATCACAGGTATTGCTTCTGCTAACCTTGATGGTCGCTACGTGAATGTCACTGGTGACACTATGAGTAGTGATCTCATTATCTCTGCTATTGGTGCTAATAACAATACCGCATCGACTGATAACATTAAGGTAAGTGGCTACGGTATAGCAGGTAATAGAGGTACTTTCTACGTTACTAATAATGGTACTGTTCAGATTGGTGTAGGGGGAACGCACAACGCTAACTCTGCTATGACTTTTGGTACAAGCTCTAATGTCAGCCAAAAGACACTGTATGAGAATAGCAACAGAGTATTCACAGATGGCTACCACCCTAACGCTGACAAGTGGACTACCGCTAGAACGCTGTCACTCTCTGGCGATGCCTCTGGTAGTGTAACTTGGGACGGTTCAGCTAATGCTACCCTGAGTGTTACGGTGGATAATGATAGTCATAGCCATGCATTTAACGACCTAACAGGTAAAACATCTGGCACGGGTGAGTATTCCACAAGTAGCGCTTTGACATCTGGTCGAGGCAGTGGTGGTGTATCTTTGACAATCAATGATGGTTACGGCAATGCTAACGTAACTTGGAACCACAAGAATGGTATTCCAGAACAAAACGGTAATGCAGCCCGTATTGAAGTAAACACAGATAGCTCTACAGGGGCTAACATGAACTTCGAGGTAAAAAGCGGGGTTACTGGTGGTACTGCCGTACAAACTACAAGCATTTTAAACTTAAGTGAATCTCAAGTTACAGCTTATAAAACATTATACGAGAACAGTAATCGTGTCTTTACAGATGGCTACCATCCTAACGCTGACAAGTGGACTACAGCCCGTACTCTATCACTCTCTGGTGATGCTTCTGGTAGTGTAAGCTGGGACGGTTCAGGTAATGCTACGTTGAGTGTGGCGGTGGCAAACGATAGTCATAACCACACTCACTCTGATGGTTCCTTCGACATAAATGGGCTGTTAACAGGCGGCATTGGTGCGGCGACAACAGGCGGTACTACTGACTGGAATCATATTACCAATGCTAGGTCTGGGCAGGGTCATACATTACTATTAGGGTCACACACTAACGGACCTTCTGGTTCTGGTTATTACCATCCCTTTAGCTTTGAGTATAACGCCAAGGATGGCTCTGGGAATATGACTCAGTTTGCTATTCCTTATAATAGTTCAGATGGCCCATACTTTCGCAGCCGCTACAGTAATTCTTGGACTGGTTGGAACGAGATATGGCACTCAGGTAACGATGGTTCAGGTTCTGGCCTAGATGCTGATTTGTTGGATGGGCAACAAGGTAGCTACTACTACCCTGCAAGCAACCCTAATGGCTACACCACAAATGTTGGTGACATCATAGGCGTGACAGCAGGCAGCGGCATAACAGGCGGTGGGACTTCGGGTACGGTCACAATCAACCATGCTGATACGTCTACACAAGCAAGTCTAACTGCTCTGTCAGGCGCTTCTGTAGTTAGCGACATTGATGTTGACACCTATGGTCATGTAACAAACCTGTCCACACGTAACATGACACTGTCTGATCTAGGCTACACGGGCGCTACTAATGCTAACTATATCACCAATAACAACCAACTTACCAACGGCGCAGGGTACACTACCTATACAGCCAACCAAGCACTTAACACTACAAGTAACCCTACGTTCAACGACATCTATGTTGCTGACCAGATACTACACTCTGGTGACACCGACACTTACATGCAGTTCCACGCAGCAGACCAATGGCGTGTTGTTACTGGTGGTGTAGAACGTCTTGAGGTAAACAACACTCAGGTTACCTCTGCGGAGCCTGTACATGCGCCTAGCTTCCATGGTGATGGTTCTGCCCTGACAGGTATTTCCGCAGGCGGCCTTGGAACATGGTCACTCCATGCTTCTGGCAGCGCAATCAACACCACCAATGCATACAACTTTGGCTCTACTACAGGAACTTTCTTTATAGAGGTGTGGCATGACAGAAGTGATACCATTTACCAAGGCCGTGTTTACAATACTAGCGGCGCTCTGAGAATAACATACGGCACCGACAGTTCCAGCAATTACAGTTCGGTTACTAGCGGTTTGGTTTTACTACCTGCTCTAAACCGATACGCACGCGGTAGCGCAATTGTAAAAACTAATGGGTCAAACACTTATATATATGGTTTTGGTAGCAGAAGGACTTATTACTCTATCTGGAGAATGATATAATGACTTACATAGTTTATAACACGGATACTCGTGAAGTATCTTCTTATCACGCTGAAGAAGGTAGCGCTCTCAATAACTGCCCAACCGGGTTTGCGGTCGATAGTGTTACAGTTGATGATATTCTATCACAGCCACCCTCTTTGTTTATAAACGGTTCGTTGGTTGAGGACAGCGCTAGAATTACAGAGGACTTAGAAAACCAAACTAGATTTGAACGTGACAACCTCCTTAAAAATGTTGACGAGGTAACGTCTAATCCTCTGCGCTGGGCTGAACTTACATCCGATAAGCAAGCTGAGTGGTCTACATATCGTCAAGCGTTACTAGATGTACCACAGCAATCTGGCTTCCCACACGATATTACATGGCCAGTTAAGCCTGAGTAGTATAAAATAAAAATAACAGCGGGGCTGTAATGGCCCTGCCCAACCAATAACTTAAAGGAGAATAAAATGGAAAAGAAACAAACACAATCCATTACTATTAACGACAAAGAATACACTGCAGACCAACTTACTGATAAGCAAAAGATGCTAATTAGCCACTTATCTGACTTAGACCGTAAGATCGGTTCTACTAAATTTAACTTAGACCAATTACAAGTTGGTAGAGATACCTTTGCTAAAATGCTGCAGGAAGATTTAGAGGTTCCTGAAGCAGAAGAGGCGGCATAGTCCCCTATTAAAAGGAGAAACCTAAAATGGCTATTCAAAATAACATCGCAGAATGCAACAGCCGTTTAACAATTCTCTAAGTTCCTTATAGGGGGGTCTTCGGATCCCCCTTCGGATTAATTAACACATAACAATATCACGAGGATATACATGCGCAACATTACTTATGAGGGTCCATCTACTCCCTTGTCTCAAGAATTAGATGAAATGAAGTACAGACAAAAGGGAGAGACCTTTGATGGTAAAGTTAAGCGCATTGCACGATCATTGTGTGATAGTGTGGAACACCAATGGATTCTAGAAGACATCATTGGTCTACAACGATTCCTCCCAGCTGGTAGGGTACAGTCTGCGATGGGTGCAGGTAAGCTTGTTACTGCTTACAACTGTTTTGTATCAGGTGATATTAAAGATAGTATGGATTCTATTATGGATCGTGCTAAAGAAGCAGCAGAAACAATGCGAAGAGGAGGTGGTATAGGTTATGATTTCTCTAAAGTACGCCCTAGAGGTACTCAAATCAAGTCATTGGAGAGCCAAGCCAGTGGGCCTATCTCTTTTATGTCTATCTTTGACGCAGTATGTCAAACAATTAGTAGTTCCGGTCATAGACGCGGGGCGCAAATGGGCGTACTCCGTATTGACCATCCGGATATCGTTGATTTCATTACTGCTAAACGTAATTCTGATAAGCTTACTGGTTTCAACATATCGTTAGGCATCACTGATAAGTTTATGGAGGCTCTTTCTAAAGAAGATGACAGCTTTGATCTAGTTTTTGATGGAATTGTACATGAAACAGTCTCTGCAAAAGAGGTCTGGGATCTGGCAATGGAGTCTACATGGGATTGGGCTGAGCCTGGTGTCTTGTTTATTGATCGCATCCAAGAAATGAATAACTTATACTACTGTGAGGACATTAGTGCTACTAACCCATGCGGTGAACAACCATTACCACCTTATGGGGCTTGCCTATTAGGCTCTTTCAACTGCACTAAGTATACAATTAAGAATAAAAATGATAAATACACATTCGACTTTGCTCAATTCAAAGAAGACATTCCTCACGTTGTTCGTGCTATGGATAACGTTGTTGATCGTACTATCTATCCTTTAAGGGAGCAAGAGGATGAGGCAAAGAATAAGCGGAGAATGGGACTCGGCGTTACAGGTCTTGCTAATGCAGGCGAGATGCTTGGATTCGAGTATGGCTCTAAGCCGTTCCTGCGATGGATGGAAAAAGTCTTCGCATGTCTCAGAGACAACACCTACTACGCCTCAGCAAAACTTGCAGAAGAGAAGGGAGCATTCCCCCTCTATCGTGAAGATTACTTAAAAGGTAACTTCATTCGTACACTCCCGGCATTTGTTCAAAAGGAGATCCGAAAGCATGGTATTAGGAACAGTCACCTCACGTCTATTGCACCTACTGGGACAATCTCCCTTGTGGCGGATAACATCAGTGGTGGAATCGAACCAGTCTTTTCACATTCATATGAGCGTACCATCCAGACTTTTGACGGTCCACGCTATGAGGACGTTAAGGACTACGCCTTTGCACGAGGAGTTGAAGGACGAAAGGCAGATGACATTTCAGTTCATGAACACTTAGCTGTCCTTACTTTGGCTCAACACTACGTTGACAGTGCTTGCTCTAAAACTTGTAATGTGGGAGATGATGTTAGTTACGATGATTTCAAACGTGTTTACGAAACGGCATGGAAAGAGGGAGCCAAGGGCTGTACCACATTTAGGATCTCTGGAAAACGCTACGGAATCTTCAATGAGACCGTGGAAAAAGAAACGGAGATTGAGGGCCAGGTTGAAGGTATTACAGAGACGGACGGAGCGAAAGCGGAGGCGTGTTTTTTTGACCCGAATACTGGGCAGCGCGAGTGCTCGTGAGTTATTAGATTAAAATAGGAGGTAGCGATGCCACAACAGATTATACCAATCACAGATCTAGCATCAGCAGGTCTTGTGCAAGATACTCCTGCAGTATCGCTACCACCTAATGTCTTTTCAGATGTACACAATGTTCGCTTTAGGGATGGGGCTGTTAAACGGTTCCCATCTGATGTTGATAAGCTAACATCACTTACAAACGTTGTGTACGTTGCGTACTGGCCTTCAACACTTGGAGATCGATATGTAGTTATTACAGACAACGGATCTAATACAGTGTTCACAGTATACAACGATAGTTTCTCTGTTGTATCAGCACAAGGTGGTACTAACACTGGGGTAACTGGTGGTAGCTGGCAACATACTTTGTTTAATGGTGGTTATCATATTATTTTTAACAATGGTAACTCTACACCTGTCTTCTTGCAAGATGATGTGGTGGGTGTTACACCTTTACCTGGATGGGATTCCTATGCAGTTGAGGAAGAGATTACTTCTTTTGAACATGATGGTTCTTCTGGATCTACTGAGATCAAGAACACGGTGCTGGTAAATCCAGGTGCGGGTAATACCATCTCAATTAAGATAACTGCAATACCTCGGAACACATCTAGCCCAATCCACACAGAGACAGTCACTGTTGACTCATCCGGAGTTGTATCACCAGATGCCACATTGGCAGACATTGGAACGATTACACAAGTTGACTTTAGTAATAATAAATTCTTCTTTGTACCTGAGACATCTTCAGGAGGTTCTGTATATAAGGTGTCTGTAACTACTATCCCAATCACAGCAGTAACAGCAGGTGTTGTAAGGTCTTATGGAAACCTCTTAGTTGCAGGTAACCTAAAAGAAACGGGTGGTCGTACACTCACAGGCACCATACGTACCTCTGATGTTGCTGGGCCAGGTGCTATCCCTGAGAATTGGAACCCCTTTAAGAATGGTGCTAATACAGCAGATGAGTTTATCTTAGCAGCTACAGGAACTATTAAAGACATGGAGGAGCTTCAAGGAGTTCTCTATGTATACACAGATTCTTCTATACACTCTGTTCAACAAACCGGATCACCTTTCGTACCATTCCAAATATCACCAGTAACAAATAACTATGGAGTTAATAATACAGGTGGTGTTATAGAGGTAGATGGTAAACATATTGTATATGGAAGTAACGACTGCTACGTATTCAGTGGTCATCCAGGATCCATATCTTCAATAGCTGATGGTAGGGTTAGGGGTTTCTTTAGGAATAACACTAATATTAAAGCTGTTAGATTTAATAAATATGATGAGGTTTGGTTCTGGTCTAGTACAACTGTGTATGTGTGGAACTATCGTAATAATGTGTGGACTAAACGAGACTTACCTACAGGTACAAACTCGATGTCTGCTATTAGAGGAGACCTTCTTCTTTCAGCACCTACAAAACTTGTTGGTGTAGATGGAAGTTCATTCCTATCAGGGGCTGTACTAGAGCGTAGGCGCATGGCAATCACCCCTGAGTTTGACACTGAGAGTGTGTCGGGTATGGTTCTGTTGTTTGATGGATCTTCTAAAGCCAATATTAAGTATGATGGTGTAGATAAGGTTGGGGAGGCAGTTGATTTTACAACTAGACCTGCAATACCTTTTGATACTACCCTAGATTATAAGGCGGATGTTAGGATTAATGGTCGCTTCTTAAACTACAGGATTGAAAGCCAGTCAAATGAAACAACCCTTGATTGGAATCTCACAGGATATCAAATTCAAATAAGTAAGGGAGGTCGCAGGTAATGTCTATTATCCGACCACCCTATACCGGAGACCCTGTTTTAGATTCTTGGACAAATCAAATAACACAAGCCCTTAATATGGGACTCCTACCAGGTGTTAACGCAAGTGGTGCTGGAATAGGTGGGGGTACGGGGTCAGATGGTGCCAATGGTAACATAACTCTGTTCCTATACAAACGCACAGCTAATGACACTGTTCCACCTGCACCTAGTTTTGTGACTTATGACTACTCCAACTTGGATAATGTAACAATAACATCAAACAATGGGTGGACAGGGACTGTACCATCAGATGATGCTAGTTACCTATGGGTTACATTTAGGTATGTGTCTGAAACTGAGGGTACCATAACGAGTTCGAACACTTGGCAAACCCCCGTTATTCTTTCACAGGATGGGTCTTCTGCTTTGAGTGTATATATAACTACAGACTCTGGGACGGTGTTTAAGAATGCCGTGGGTACCCCAAAGACATTAACGGCTAATGTTAATCTTGGAGGTGTAACCCCAACAACTACAGACTATAATGGTTATGATTATGACTGGACCTATGAAGGTAATACTATTTGCCTAACCAATGATGGGAGTAGGACAGTCCTCTCAACCAATGGGGTACCTAATACCGTAAATGGTTCTGGGGTTTGTGCCATTGGTGTTCCAGCAAACTCAGAAGATTCGGCTGCGATAACTGCATCTTTAAACACAGGAGTTCTTAGACGTATTGTGCTAGGTCCTGAAGATGTAACAACACAAATAAGATTAGCAGTTTCTGTTAAAATAGGAGAATAATATGGCACGGGTAGCCTCTAATGAAATTACAATTACCGATATTTCGGACGGTACAAATCCGATTACAGCGTTCACAACTAACGCTAACCACACATTTGCTGCTGCAGCTAATGGTACAGTCTCTAACGTTGCTGGATTTACATCTACCTTAATTGTATTCGTAGGTCAAACACAAGCATCTTATGTCGCTACCATTGGCTCTACACCAGAAACATTTTCAATCACCAATATAGCATACGTAGGTTCATCAACTGGTTGGGGAACCCCATCTAACGCTAGTGGTACTATTACAATCCCATCTGTTTCAGCAACAGCTGCAATCAGTGTCACTCTACGACTAACATTCAGTGTGGTGCCAACATCTACAACAACACCTGTTACTGGTCTTACACAAGACATTACTTTGTCTATTGTTAAAGAGGGGGCTGGTGGTCAGGTTATTGAGATTGTACCATCATCACAGACCTTCTTTGCGAACTCCGCAGGTACTCTTAATGCTAGTCAGACTAATATTATTTTAGGTATTGAGTCTCAAGGTACTACAGGTAACATCACATTAGCTACTTCTATTAACGGTGCTGCATTCATTACTCAAACCACTACGAGCACTGCTCAAGGTGGTATTGCTTTCTACGATGCTGATACTTCGGGTACTGTGGAAACTACAGGTACCTTTCCAGTTACACAGAATGGTATTGCTCGCCTAGCTATTGCTCAAACAAACTTAGGGAATACTGGTAATACGTTAACAGTTAAAGTAACAGGTGCCACTGGTGGTTCAGATGCTCTTACTGTGTTTAAAGTTCAAGAAGGTGCGGCTGGTACTGGTGCTATTATCGTGTCGGTAACATCTAGTGACGGGACGGTGTTTAAAAATAGTGCAGGAACAGCTAAGACTTTGACAGCCAATGTAACAGATGTTGATACGGGTGTTGCACCAAGCACAAGTGTAACATACACCTGGACACGGGCCAATGGTGCAGCAGTTCGTGTTACCTCCATATCTGATCGGACTGTCATTTCAACAGGTGGTGTGTTAGCCTCAGGTACAGGGTTTCCAAACATTATTGTAGGGCCTGAAGATGTAACAACACAAGAGCGTTTCGGAGTCTCTGTAAGTGTGGCTGATACTTAAAGGAGAATAGAGATGCCAAGAGTAGGATCAGATGAAATTACAATAAAAAACATATTAGATGGAGACAGCTCTCGTACAGTCTATCTGTTTCAAAATGGAACAAGCTCCCCAACAGTTCCTTTAAACACTGCTGGGTTTGTAGCCTCTACGGGTGTTGCTAGTAGTACGGGATCTTGGAGCACAATAGCCACTGTCCCAGCATCTGGTAGTACACTATACGTAGCATCTCTTAGTCTTCGTCAACCTAACTCTACAGGAAACTGGGAAGCTGTTGGTAATTGGGAAGCTAATCCAGGCTCCTCGTCTGGAGCTGATGGATCCCCAGCCCCAAGGTTTGTTTCACGTAGGTTATATGCATCCTCATCTACAGGCACACCTGGTGCTCCATCTGCTATACTAACATGGTCAACCCTTGCACTGTCTAGTATCACAGCGGGTACCCCATCAGCAACTTGGTCGGAGACTGCACCAACAGCCGTTGCTACTTCAACTACGTTGGTTTACTTTTCTGATTTACTATTCATAGATGTAACAGGTATAGCTACAACCAGTTCAGATACTGGTACCACTCCTAAAGAGGGGATATCTTTTTCAGGTCTTGTGACATTCAACAATGGTGACTTTGCACTTAATGGTAGTCCTGTAACGTCAATAGATGGTGGTAATATTTCTACAGGTACTATAGATGCTGATCAAATTAATGTTAATGCTATTACTAGTAAGAATATTAAAGCTGGTAATATCACATTAAACACAGATGGTGAGCAACCAATCCCCCAAGGAACTACAGCAGGTACCGCTCTTGTGGGTCAGAATAATGGTATTGCTACAGGTACTACTGCTGGTGACTTTGTTGTAGGTTCAAGTGATCAGTATTTGTCCTGGGATGAAAGTGCAGGTATCCTACAAATAGCAGGTCGAATAACCTCTCTTAATCCTGCTGCTCTCGCAGGACTTGATTCTGCTAACTACTCAGTCATTGTTGCAAGCTCTACAAACTTATCTAGCCAACTTGACGGTGCGGGTTATTATTCTTTCGTAATGTGCGGTGGAGGAGGTAAAGGGGGTTCCTATGACACAGATGACAGTACCTCCGGTGCTAAGGGAGGAGGTTCATCTGGCCTAGCTCGTTTCTCATTCAAGTGGGACGGCACTACTACCTTAGCCTTCACACGAGGACTCGGCGCTACTGGTACTTCGCCTGGAGGTACCTCTACTTTCACAGTAGGTGGCACCACGCTGGCAACCACCACAGGGGGAAGTGCTGGTGGTAACCAGGGATCAAGCAGTGTGGGTGGAGCAGGGGGAACAGCCTCGATCGTATCAGGTGTTGTTGATTTACTGTTTTCCCACACAACCTCTGGTTCACAGGGATCGAACTCTAGTCCTGGTGGTGGGGCAGGAATACAATTTTTAAATATCGTTGGCGAGGCTCCAAACACTACCTCTGCTCCCACTTACATATACGGGGGGAGTGTTGCTAACACTGATTCAGGAACTGCTGGACTTACTACAGGGGGCATTACCCGATTTACACCAGCGGCAGATACGGATGCAGTTAACTTAACTTTTATGGGACGTGAACTTTCATCTGGTTACTTTGATGGTGGATATTATGAAAGTGCAAACATTGATGACAATCAAGTTGTTGCACGGGGTGGTGTCGGTGGTGTTTTTTCTGGCGGTGGAGCCGCAAACGCCAGTCAAACTGCTCAAGCTGTTGGAGGGGCAGGAGGCTATGGTGGCGGAGGCGGTGGTGCCAGGGCTGATGGTGCTCGTTCTGGTGGGTATGGGGGGAACGGTGTTCTCTTCTTTAAGAAGCTATAGGAGATATTCATGCTTTATGAATTAAAAGATGCAGAAGGTAATGTCATTGATATAGCAAGTTTGGGAAGCTATGAGTATGCTCAAACTTACGTGGGTAACAATATTGATGGTACACTTATTACGTCTGTTGAAAGGCTATCCGCAGAGTTGCGCAGAAAAGATAGAACAGAAGTCTTTTCTCGGACTGTTGATAACATGAATGCCCTTTGGTATAACTCTCTTACTGCAGAGCAGCAATCTTCACTCTCAACATGGAGAGATCAGTGGTTATCTTACCCAAATAATGAAGATGCAACAAGACCTACACTGCCTGAAGGAATATTTTAAATGATAAGACTATTAAGTGGCCCTGAGTTGGCAGACAAGTGGCATAAGTTAAGGCCCTTAATCGATCAAGCATTAGAACATGGAGGAGGAGCCGTGACATCTCACGGACTCTTCCTCCAATGCTTAGGTGCTGTGGGACAATGTTGGATTAGACATGAAGGTGAGGTATGTATTACCCGCTTTGAAGAAATAGAAGGTAAGAGACAACTATCCGTCATTGCCTGCACATCACCTGGTTTGTTAGAATTCCTACCAGAGTGCATGAATATATTTGAGGATTTCGCACGTTTCAATGATTGCAAAAGAACTGTAGTCTATGGGCGCAAAGGTTGGGCACGTGCCCTTAAAAAATACGGATACTGTGAGACGTTCATAACGCTCACTAAGGAGGTTTAATATGGCTACGACAACAACAACAACAGGTCTTCCAGACTACGCTCAACCCTATGTAGAGGATGCTTTAGCAAATGCTACTGATCTTTATAATGTAGGAGCTATGGATAACGTTGCGGCGTTAACACCAGAACAACTTGCTGCACTAGAGAAACAGAAAGTACTTGGGGGCACTGGTGGTATCTACGATCAGGTTGCCGCAGACAGTTACGGAGCTACCCAAGCGTACCGAGATGCTGCTGCTGGTACTGGTTTGTTTGGAGCTGATGCTTTAGGTAAGCAAATGACTTCCATGCAAGGTAGTATTGGAACTGCGGTTGAAGGTTTGCTGGGGCAGCAGAAAGGTCAGTTCTCACGAGGTGGTAACCTTGGTGGTGCTCGTGCACAACAGTCTATGGATTCAGCTGCTATGAAAGTGGGTGGTGATATGGCAGCAGCTGAGCTTGCCAATCGTCGTGCATCTGCTTTGTCTGGAGCTGGTGGTGTGTTCGGAGCTGGGGCTGGTCTCCAAAGTCAATTCGGAGCTGGTGCTAACCTACTTGGGCAAGCTGGGTCAGCGATTCAGCAGCAGAATCAGAACGAAGGTGATGCAGCTTATCAGGGTATCCAACGATTGTTTGGTCTGTATGGATCTCCTGCTTTGGGAAGCAAAAGCACCCAAGTAGGTGGAGGTAAGTGATGAGACGTATAATCCAAAAGTACCAAGAGGGTGGTGTGGTTCAGCCTGCACCTGGCCCTGCGGTGGCAACAGGTATCCCCCAAGGTGGTCATGCAGCTGCAGCTATTCAAAGTTATCTAAGTGGTCAGGCAGCTGGACCTTTATCTTACACTGCTGGACAGTCTACTGTACCTGATTACAGAGCACTTGCAAATGAGCGTCGAAGATTGCGTGGTGAGATAGCAGCAACTGGTGCTTCTGCAGAAGTACAACGGCAAGCTATTAAAGATGCAGATTCAATTGCGCTTTCACCAACTAAGAGTACAAGTGAACACTGGGGTAACGCTGACCCTGGGGCTACAGTTAACATAGCTGCTAACATTACAGAAGATAATCCTACTGGTAAGACCTATGTTGATCCTGCAGCTGCTGGTGAATACGAAGCTAACTTTATCCGGAATGAAAGTGTTTCTGATGAAGATTTTTGGAATGACTTTGAGTCCGGTTCTGCTTCTGGTAACTTAATATCAGGTGGTGGTTATGATGGTGCTGGTCAGTATGGAGTTCTTGGAGATATTGGAGGGGGTGTTCGCAACCTTGCAAATGCATCTATTGTAAACACAGGTTATAAAGCCCTCACAGGTAATGATTTAATAAGTAAGTACGTACAACCTGAAAGTATTACCAACTACTCAAATAACGAAGTGATAGCTGACATGTCTAACACTGGTTCCCCTATTAATGCCACATCTAATATCAACACTAATAAGGATGATAGTAGTGATTTCCATAAACAGATGATGGAAGATGCCCATCAAGCACAGGTAGCAGCAGAAACCAAAGCAATACAAAGTGATATGAGTGATGATGATTTTTGGGATGCTTGGGAAGGTAATAACAACGGTGGCCCCATAGGCCCTCGTGTTAAAACCTACAACAATGGAAGTCCAGGTGGTGTATCAGTAGCCAAATCAGGTCTACGTGAAGATGAGATACGTCAGCGTCAACTTATGCAGGCACGGATGCCACAGACAGAGGCAAGTCCTCTCTCAGATATCGGATCTAAACTTGCTATGGGTGCTATCGATAAAGGTATTGGATCTGCAGCTTCTTCTATGGCAGCTAAGGAAGGTTTCGTAGGCACTCTTGGAACCGCTTTAGGTGGTAATGCTGCTACTGGTGCTGCTACTGGTGCTGCTGGTACAGGGTTAATGGCAGCCCTTGGACCTATCGGAATTGGTATTGGCCTAGGTAAATTGTTTGGACTATTTAACGATGGGGGTAAGGTCCCTTGCTCTTGTGGCAAAACATCTTGCAAATGTGCAAAAGAAATGAAGTCACCACTATCAGGAGAATGATATGATCGATAAAACAGATCCAACTAATAGGGATACTGTACCTGCGATGCTAACACCTGGGGAATTTGTCCTCAACAAGGAAGCATCAACTATGTTTGCTCCTGTGATAGAGCAAATGAATGCCGCAGGTTTACAGCATCGTGCAATGAAAAACATGGGTGGTGGTATTCAAAACTACAATGATGGTGGTTATTCATTTATGAAACCAACTTCTAAGTTTAGGGGGGCTCTTAAAGACTTAGAAGCAGATAGTTACTCTACGTTGTTTGCTAATTCAGAGAAAAAAGAAACTCCCTGGAAAGGTGTAGATATTACTGGTATGTCTATGGCAGAGGTCTTAGCTCTTGTTAAACCTAACGGGGCATTTCATAAGTACAATAAAGATAACTTTGATAAAAATACCACAGCTGTAGGTAAGTATCAGTTTGTTGGTTCAACCCTTCGTGATCTTAAAAAGAGGGGGGTGTTTGAAAAATTGGGAATTGATGATGATACTCCGTTCAACGAGTCAACACAAGATGCACTTGCTGCATACCTAGCTGTTCATAGGGTCAAGGATCGAACTAAAGGAACTATGTCCTCTGCTAGGGAAGAGCTTCGTAACGAATGGGAAGGTTTTAAAAAGCTAGATGATAACCAATTAGATGATATTATCAATGAGATTTCAGGAGAAGTAGGTGTAACTTTAGTAGGGACAACCCCACAAGTTCCAACCCAGGCAGTATCCGTAGCCCCCATTACTTCCATCCCTCCTCAAATGAGACCTAAAGATCTAGCTCCTCAAATGACTACTGGTACCATAGACACTATGGCATCCTCACGCCCTCAAATGAGACCCAACACTCAAGCGGATCCCATCTCCATTGAACAGGCAATCATGCAAACTAGTGTACCACAGGTACAAGCAGCACCCCCAGCACCAACAGACTTCGGTGAAGCCTTCAAAGACGCACGAGCTGACATGGGAGCGGGAGGTATCTTTACCTTTCGTGGTCGTGATTATACTACTAATTATGCTGAAGAAGAAGATAAGACGATGACTGCTAACATGGGTGGTTCTGTTTATCTCAATATGGGAGGTTACCCACAAGAGTACTTAGATAATTATCGTAAAGCTATAATGGCTAACATGGGTCCGGAGTACTTGGCTAGAATAGAGAGAATAGTAAGTAAAGACGCTGCTCGTGAACTACAAGCGCAAGTTCGTCCAGACTATACACCAGGTAATATAAAGGAAGACTCTGCTTCATCTGAGCCTATGGCATATAACGATCCTGCTTTAAAGGCTAGATCAGACGGGGAGATTGATTTAAGATTGTCAGATCGAATGCTAGATAAAAACTTATATTTATCACAACCTGGCACTGGTATGACAACAGAAGAATCTATAGCTAAGCGTAAGAACCTTGCGTCTAATAGTTATGTACCGATGCCAGAAGTGAACAGTGATGAGTCATTACTTCAAGGTTCTTCCGGAAGCGTTGCGAGTGCTGCTCGTTCTTTCCCAAGTGACTACCCAATTAATATGGATGTCCCAAGGGTTGAAGGCTACAACATTCCAGCCCCTATCCCAGCCCCTAGACCAACCATGATTGGTGGTCAGTTGTACTATTTGAATGGTGATGGTCTTGTTACAGATTCAAATGGTAACCCTGTCCAAGATCCTGAAATTGGTTCTGCTGTTCAAGATAAACTTAACTATAGCCCAGAGGAATCTGCTGCTAATGCACAAGCATACAACGAATCTATAGCTCAGCAAAATGTATTCAATGGTACTACCCCACAATCGGTAAACCCAAGCTATGATTCAATGCGTCAACAGCAAGAGTCTAATGCTGCTGAGGCAGAAAGGATTAGAGCGGAGATTGCACAGATTGATATGAAACGTCAGGCTCTTAATGACGGGTTTAACAATAGAGAACCAATAGTTGTCCCACTATTAGAGCGTGGTCCCCCTTTGCTTGTAGAGGGTTTTGTTCCAGATGTTCCTGCATATGAGGGTGAGTTAGGTGGTTTAATGCCCCCCTATG
>Ga0209309_10002854_pt1 | contig 15348 bp, 8 predicted proteins | sample COGITO_mtgs_1204_2_FD_184807 | JGI IMG/M metagenome (GOLD analysis project Ga0209309, IMG submission 184807) | Pelagic marine microbial communities from North Sea - COGITO_mtgs_120412 (SPAdes) (version 2) | ecosystem: Environmental > Aquatic > Marine > Epipelagic ... | reverse complement strand
GCGTGCAAAGTGCCTAAATTGACGAACGATTACGTCTCCGTCGCGCTGGATATGGCGTGCGAGAAAAGCGCTTCGACCGAGAACGACGACGACGACGAGTGCGAGAGAGTTTCGGATTCGTATTATTCGGAGAGGAGTTTGAGAGGGTCGTCGTTTTTAAGCGCGCTGAAACGAAGATTCGTGTGGACGATGGCAAAAATCGACGTGAAAACCGCTCGCGTGCGCCCGATGATACTCGCGAGCGGGAAACGAATTCTCTCTTCGATTGGTCGAGAACTCGCGAGGCAGTTTCCACCGATCGAGACGTACGTGATGGAGAACGTGTTGATGCGGAGAGCGATGGAGGAAGAGGAAATGGCGATTTTGAATCCAGACGCGAGACGCGCGTTCGAGGAGAGTTTGATGTTACAGAGCGGGAAAAGCGACACGGATAGGGAAGAAGAAGGAGAGGAGGAAAGGATGAAGGTAACGGAAGAAGTTGAAGAAGAGAGTATTTTGGAAGCGCCGATGGTGGTGGTGACGAGTAGGAAGAAGGTGCGGAATAAGAGGAGTTGGTTGAGAGGAAGTTCGATGGAGGAGGAGGAAGCGTCTTCTTCGGCTTCTTCTTCGACACCGGTTTTGGCGGGCGACGCGGACATCGAGCCGCCGGCCACGCCGCCTCAAAAGGAAGAAGAGGGTAGTATTATTCAATTGCCACCTCAAAAAGAGCTCGCGGCGATTACGAAAGCGAAGCAAAGGTTGCGAGAGGAAGAAGAAAAAGCCAAACGAAACGCGGTGTTGAATAGTCAAAGTAGCAATAATAGTACACCGCTGAACTTTGCGCCAGGTTGGAAGAAAGACGTGGACTTTGGCGACGGAACGAACGCGGCGGTCATATTAGCCAGTAAAAGCGACGTGAAGAGTCGGAAAATCCGACAACCAATGAAACAACAAAGCAATAGAAAAATGACGGATATGTTCGGCGGTTCGATGATGAAAGGCACGCCTTCGCCGCCCGGAAAATTGAAAAAGAACAACAACAGGAACAACGCGAGCGGGAATAATAGTGGCGCGGGTAACAACAACAAGAAAAAGTTTTCGCCGCCGAAAAGCGCGAAGAAACGCAGACAGTTCGAGGAGAGACGCTTGGCAAAGTTATTCGAGGAGGAGAAAGAAAACAAGTCTAGATTGGAGTACAGTTACTACTGCTCGGCTGGCGATACCGACATCTACGTCGAAGCCGTCGTAAAACCGATCAAAGGCAAAGCGTTGTAATTTTATTTATACATGAATAAAAAACTACTGTGTACCAACTCTACACTAAAAACTAGTAATCTTTCCTACTCGAGGTGGATAAGCGCCACTCTTCCAAAGGCGAGGCGGAAAGTCTTTGTACTCTTTTCCTTTGCCACACCACCCACGCTAACGCAACCGCCGGCGATAACAAGACAAACGTGTGGTAATGTCCGTCGTCCAAGTGGCATTTCCCACCCGCTGACACGCACATATCTCTTTCTTGTTTCGTGGAACACGCGGTAATCGACGACGACGACGACGACGCGCCGACGCATCGTTTCTCCGAAACGAAATCGACGAAAAACAATACAAACGTCTCTGCGATTTTCGATCCAAGGTTAGATAACGTGTTCAAAAGCGTCATGTACGTTCCACCGATGCTCTCGTCGGAAACTTTGGAAAAGAAGGACATGACTCCAACAAACTGCACCGTCGATAACGCGCTCGAGACGCACATCCACGCTAAAACCAACCCGGAAAAGAACACGTTCGAGGACGCTTTTTCGTAATTCACGGGGGCGGTCCCTTGCGCGCCGTCGCTCGCTAGAACTTTAGTCCACGCGACAACCACCACGCTCGCAAACGCACACGCGATTCCTCTGTACACGAACGTATTTAACACCACTCGCAACGGTTTCGCTCCAGCCGTCCATTTCGCTGATATCATCGGCATCATTATGTTCAACGGCGCAATCACCGCGTTCATGCTCGCCAAAAACGTCTTCGGCACGCCCTTTTCTAACAATTTCAATTGCGTTAAACTCTCCGCCGGGGAGAATGCCACGTGTCTCGTCAACAAAATCAACGCCAACGATTGCACGTTTCGTAGCGACATCACTTTTATTCCTTGCCTGTACGTCTCCTTCACTCCGACAATTTCCTCCATCCTTCCCATATCTTCCCGCTTCAAAAACACCGCCAGCGAACTCAGGAAGAACATCGCCGACCAGAACATCACGAACCCTTTCAACTCGCAATACCCTCGAGCATTCAACACTAAAAACCCGGTAAAGCTCGCAAAAAACCCAAACGTCTGGCCCACCGCGTTGCACGTGCTCGCTAAACCGACGTTTTCCCTCTTCAACATCGTTATCGCCCACCCGTCGACGGCGACGTCCTGCGACGCGAGTAAAAAGTAAATGCTAAAAAACGTCATCGCCAACGGTTTCGCGTCCCCGAATTTCGCGCCATTCTCTATCATTCCTTCCAAATTCCCGCTCAACACGAACAACGCTCCGCCGACGAGGAGCTGCAACGGAATCAACCACGTTCTCCTTTGGCCGATTCGTTTCACGTATAACGCGTCGATCATCGGCGCCCACAAAATCTTCAACGAAAACGGCCACGACGCCAAGGAAAACACGCCTTGGTCGCCAAAACTGGCGCCTTTCTCCGTCAAGGAAAACGCCACGGTCGAGGATAAGCCCATCGGGACGCCTTGTAAGGTGTACAGGAGTAAGAGTAAACAGATGTTTAACCTGTCGCCGGTCAAATCCAACTTCTCTCGTTTTGGTTTTGAAGGTGTTTGTTTTCGGCCATTCGTCGTGTTCGCGTCATACTTCTTTGTCTTTGTTGTCTTCTCCGACGAGAGCAACAGTCGCTGGCTCTGTCGGCGCGCTAAAGGTTGCGCGGAGGAGGACATGATGTGTGCGCGTTGTTTTATGGCGTTTCGTTTTGTGAGAAATGTGAAAGACATCAGGTCTAGGGTTTAGGGTTACAAGTACATCTGGAGTTCCTCTTCGAGTCGCACGCTTCTTTTCTCCGCGTCCGCGGCGGCGAGTCTCGCTTCGTTCGCCAACTGCAACGCTTTGAGTTTCATCTTCTCTTCGTTTACGAGCGCTCGTTTCAACTGCGCGTTTTCGTGGAGAAGTTTTGCGTTGTTGTGTTGGAGGACGAAGGATTGGTCGTCGACGACGGTATTCGTGGAAGTAGCGGTCTTCTGACGAGAGGACGATTTCTTCGTTTGCGTGCCTTTGACGAGCGCCGGGGAGATTGGAATTAACGGTTGTTGTTGTTGTTGTTGTTGTTGTTGTTGTTTTCTTTCGTCGTCGTCGTCGTCGTCGCGGTAATCCTCGTCCAATCCGTTGAACGCGTCGCGCCGGCGAACCAACGTTTCTATTTTAGCGTTCGCGGCTTCCATTTTCCATTTGTACGCGTCTAATTCCGCGTGTACGACCGTTAAATCCGCTCGCGCGTTCGCGTACTTCTCCCTGAGCGTCTCTAAATCCAATTTACTCGCGTTTAACTCTTGTTCCAACTCTCTCTTCTCTCCTTCTAACTCGCGCGCGCGTTTTTTATCTCTTTCCTCGTCGCGTCGCAAACCTTCGTTTTCTCTCTCCATCCGTTTACACTCGGACGTTTGCGCGTCGTACGCTTCCGACAACGCGCTCGCGCGTTCCAAAATATCTCCCCTTTCTCTCTCTGCAACCGTTAATCTCTCCGAAACCATCGCGAATCGTTCCGCGATCCGATCCGCGTCCAGCTTATACTTTCCTGATTCCTCTTTCAACTCTGCATTTGTCTCCGATAAGCGCGCGTTTCGATCTCCCAACGCGCGTAAAATCGCTTCCAGAGATTTAATTCGAGAGGGGGACGCCCCTTCGTCGCGATAAAACGACGACGACGATGGGTCCTCCTCATTCGTCGCCGCGGTGGTAAACACCTCCCTCGCTTTCGTACACGCATCATCAGGAGACCGTTCGTCATTTCCCCTAAAAGTGTGACTCAAATGATTTTGCATTTTCTTTTCCTCCTTCTTCCGCTTTACCTCTCGCCTCTCTCGTGTAAAAAAGCACCTTCGCCGTCTTCTTCAAAGTCGTCGTCTCGCAACACTACCACCACCACTCGTCGTCATCAAAATCTGTGTTGTAAAACTCTTTCGTCTTCTCTCGCGATGATGCAAAGAGAGAGAGAGAGAGAGAGAGAGAGAGAGAGAGAGAGAGAATGCTCTTTTTGTAACGACTGTGAGTTGCACGTTTTGCTTATTTCATGAAAAATTTCAAAAAATTCTGCTTTTGTGTTTTTGAATTTTTTTTCATGCGTCTGTGTGTTTTTTTTGTCTTCTTCTTCGTGAATGGAAAAATTTGGTAACACATCACAATAAACGCTCTCTCTCTCTGCTTCAACGCGAACGCTATTTATAGAGTCTCTCTCTCTCTCTCTCTCTCTCCCTCGAGCGACGGATTGGAAACTGCTCTCGTTTTGTGATAATACCGCGTTTATTATTTTAAACGATGCCGACGATGGCTTCTTCTGTTTTTGTGTCTTCTTTTAATGGATGCGACGTTATTGGAAGGAGGCGTTTTAGTACGAGTGGGGGAAAAAATGAGGCATTATTAGGTCTCTGTGCGACGAGGACATCGTCATCATCTTCGCGGTCGTCGTTCTCGGGAGCGAGAAGACGACGGTTTTCGGAGACGACGACGAAATGCGTGTTAGCGAACGACAAAGACATCTCGAACAATAAGACGCCGGGGAAAAACAAAAAACAGCACACGGTGGTGATGAAATTCGGCGGCTCTTCCGTGGCCGACGCGGAACGGATGAGAGAAGTCGCCAACATCGTCCTGTCGTTTCCGGAGGAGATGCCAGTTTTAGTCTTAAGCGCGATGGGGAAATCGACGAACAATTTACTCATGTGCGGCGAAGAGTCTCTGAAGTGTGAAAACGCCGAAGACGTGAGCTTGATGAAACCGTTGCTGTTCGTGAAGACGTTACACGCGGAAACTATGGACGTTTTGAACGTGGATAAAGAGACCAGACGAGAGGTGAACGAACTTCTGAAGAAGTTGGAGCAAGTGTGCATGGGCGTGTGTTTGATGCAAGAGGTGACGCCGAGGACGAGAGCGATGTTAGTGTCGTTCGGGGAGCGAATGAGCACGCGGATTTTTGCGAGTTATTTGAGGACCAGAGGGGTGAACGCGAAACAGTACGACGCGTTTGAGATTGGGATGGTGACCAGCGACGACGACATCGAAAACGGGAGAGTGTTGCCGGAAACGTATGCGAATATGAAGAAGAGTTTGACGTTACCGGATGGGGCAGATCCGCAAATTTCTGTCGTGACTGGGTTTTTGGGGAGAGGTGAAAACACGGGAGCGATATCGACGTTAGGGAGAGGTGGGTCGGATTTGACCGCGACGGTGATTGGCGCGGCGTTGGCACTAGAGGAAGTGCAGGTGTGGAAAGACGTGGACGGCGTTTTAAGTGCGGATCCGAGAGAGATTGAGAATACGATTCCCATGCCGTTTCTGAGTTTCGACGAGGCGCAAGAGTTGGCGTATTTTGGCGCGCAAGTTTTACATCCGCAAGCTATGAGGCCGGCGATGGACAACGGGAGTTTACGAGTACGAGTGAAGAATTCGTACAACATTCGAGCACCCGGGACGGTGATCGGCCACATCGATTATAACAGTAGCGACGGGAAGAGCGGCGATGAAGGCGAACGAATGGACGATTGGTTATTAACTTCCATCGTTCGCAAGAAAAACGTGACAATGTTGGATATCGTTTCCACGCGAATGCTCGGTCAGTATGGGTTTCTCGCCGAAGTGTTCGCGGTGTTGCAAAACAACGGCATTTCAGTGGATGTCGTCGCGACGTCGGAAGTTTCCGTCTCGTTGACTTTGGACCCGGCGAAAATTTGGAGCAGAGATTTAGCGCAGGAAGAGTTGGAGAAGGTCCAGCGAGAGTTGGAGGACGTTGGTACGGCCAGAGTCGCGGTATCGAATGGTCACTCCATAATCTCCTTAATCGGCAACTTGGAGAGAAACAACGAGATTATGGAACGCGCGTTCAAGGCGTTGAAAGAGGCGAAAGTGCACGTGAAAATGGTCTCGCAAGGCGCATCCAAGTGTAACATTTCGCTCTTAGTGGACGACGCCGAAGGTCAAAAGGCGGCGAGTGCTATTCACGAAGAGTTTTTCGGTCGGGTCGGGTTCGGGAAGAATCAACATCTGCCCGGTATGTAATACAATAATAATAAAGACGCTTTTCAGTATATAATAATGTCCAGTAGAATAATGTCCAGTAGTATAATGTCCAGCAGATATAAGAATCAAACGAAAATGTGTGTGTGTGTGTGACGCGCTCAGCGCTCTTTTTTTAAAACAAAACTACTCGGGTCGTTTATTTCTTCTTGGTGTTGCTTTCTTTCAAAGTTACGATTCTGTTCAAGACTGGTTTTGCTTTCGTCGAATCGAAATCGAACGTGAAGAACCCGAGTCTTTGTAACTCGACGCGAGCCGAGTACGGTTGGTCGGCGTGATTTTCAATCAACATCGGCTCGACCAAGGCGTTTTTGTACACGACCAAAGAGTCCGGGTTGAGTTGCTTTAACCACGGATGTTCGAGCTCGAGTTCTTTGAGTGATTTCTGCTTCGCGGCGTCCTCGTTCGCATCTTCTTCTTCTTCCTCTTCTTCTTCGTCCGCCGCCACTAACGCCGTCGCTTCTGGGACAACCTCGCCGCCTTCGCCTTCCTCGACCACTTTTCCGGGAACCGGAACCGCGAACAATTTGTCGTACACTCTCACCTCGGCCGTTTTAAACTCGGTATTCGCCCAGTGCAACTTCCCTTTCGGCGGCTTGTTCGCGCGACTATCCATATCAATTTCGCACTGAACGCTTTCGATGACACCAGTGACTGGATTTTTAGTTATTCCTGTGCACGTGATGTCGTATGCGAATAACAAACGCACTTTCTTGTTCACCGATAAACCAAAGAAGGACGGATCGTCCACCTCTCGGAAATCGTTGCGATCGATAAACACCGTCTCGGTGAGTTGGATCTTTCGCATGCCTCTTTCCTCCATGAACGACGGATGGAACGGCGCGTCCATCAACAACTCCGCCGCTCGGTCTTTCGGGTAATTCACAATCTCAACCTTTAACGGATCTAAAACCGCGAAGAAACGATTGCTATCCACGGAAAGTTCCGCTCGGATTTCGTTTTCCAAACGTTCCAACGGTTGAACGTTTTCGTTCCTCGTCACGCCCATTTTCGCGCAAAAGCTATTCACCGAGGTTGGCGTGTACCCGCGTCGGCGCATGCCGTTAATCGTCAACATTCTCGGATCGTCCCATCCGTTCACTAAGCCTTGCGTGACTAACAGATTTAGTTTTCGTTTACTCATCACGTTGTACGTGATGTTGCATCGGCTAAACTCCCACGTGGACGGTTTATACACGTTCAGTTTATCCAACAGCCAATAATACGGCCCGTTCGGCGCTTGCCTCGTTTCAAACTCTAACGTGCACAACGAGTGCGTGATGTTTTCCAACGAATCGACGATATTGTGCGTGTAATCGTACGTCGGGTAAATGCACCATTTTGATCCTGTTCTCGGATGTTCCGCTTTCTTCACTCTGTACGCGGCTAAATCCCACATGGAGGTTATATCCGATCGCAAATCGCCTTTCATGCGCAAACTACACTCGCCCTCTTCACACTGCCCACTCCTCATCTTCTCGAACAACTCTAAATTCTCTTCCACCGATCTCTCTCGGTACGGCGACGCCGCGCCTTCCGGTAACTCCACCTCGTACCTATTCTCCACCCCGCTCTTAGCGCACTTCTCTTGAAACTCTCGCAACAAACTTCTACTCCTCGCCGTCTCTGTTTTCGTTTGATGGCACACGTACGCCCCTCCGCTCTTAATCAATTGAATCGCCAATTCGTACAACCTGTCGAAATAATCGCTCGAGTACGTTATCTTCGTCGGCTCGTGGCCTAACCATTTACACGAATCTTTAATCGAATCGATGTACTCTTGCTTCTCCGCGGTTGGATTCGTATCATCAAATCTCAAATACGTCTCCCCTTTGTTCAACCTCGCCACGCCAAAGTCAAAATACATCGCCTTTGCGTGCCCGATGTGCAAATACCCGTTCGGTTCCGGCGGAAATCGAGTTCGATACTTCCCTCCCGTATTTTCCATGTGTCGCTTCATGTTCTCCTCGCTGTTCTTCGCGTAGTTCGGTAACTTCGCGTCTATCTCTTTCTTCTTCGCCAGTAACTCTCCGGGTTTGTTCAAGATCAATTTGACCGCCTCTTCGCACGCGTCCTTTTGATGCTGTTCCTTTTCCGTCGTCGTCTCTTTTGTGTTCTTCTTCGTAGTATTCACATTTTTCTCTCCTCCTCCTTCTGTTTTCTCTCGTTTCACCATCTCCACCTTCGTGCTCTCCATGCACGTCTTGTACGCTTCCTCGAACAAAGGCAACGCTTTATCGTACTCTTTCAAATCCATCGCTTTCACTCCAAGTTCGAGTAAAGCGATTCCATCCAAATCTGGTTTCTTCTTCGCCGCGTTTGCGGCTTTTTTGTGCATCTTCACCGTCGCGGATTTCGACGCTTTCATCGCTGGTAGTGGTGGTTGATTTTCTTCGCTCATTTGTAGTCTCTGCGCGTGCGTTTCTTCGGCGTAAAAAAGAACGCGCTCGAGAGACTTGGACTTTACCGTGACGAGACAGAGAGAGGCAAAGAGCTCTCCGGAGCGCTCTTCTCGCGCGCGCTCGTCGTGTCTCTGCTGTTTGGGGCTGTTTTTAATGAGGAAATCTCTCGCGTGTGAACCCTTTTTCTCGGGAAAATGCGAGCGAGAAAACGTCACACTTTCACTGTGCTCTTCCGTACTTTAGAACGAAAGAGAGTCAAGGACGAGAGATTCACACGCGTAAGGCGGAGAGAAAAGAAAAAGGATAGACTTTTCGTCAGACCACGCGCGCTCTTCGTTTCACCCGGTGCAAAGAAACCTCCAGGAGTCGCGCGCACCGTCATCCAAAAGGCACAATTAACTCCGGCGCTGCGATCGGTCCTTGAAAGAGTTACGAATCATGGCAACGAACGTCGACCACGGCCGAGAACCGTGCCCGCACAGAATCCTGGACGACCTCGGCGGCGCCTTCGCCATGGGCGCCATCGGTGGAGGCGTCGTCCACTTGTGCAAAGGCGCGTATAACTCCCCGCGCGGGTACATCCTCCAAGGCGGATTAGAAGCCATTCGAAGGGAAGCGCCGAGAATAGGCGGCTCCTTCGCCGTTTGGGGTGGCTTGTTTTCCATGTTTGATTGCGCGTTAGTCGCGGTGAGAAGGAAAGAAGACCCGTGGAATCCAATAGCCAGTGGGGCTTTGACGGGAGGGGTGTTGCAACTCAGGTACGGGTTGCCGTCCGCGGCGAGGTCGGCGGCGTTTGGCGGGTTTTTGTTAGCGCTGATTGAAGGGGTGTCGATCGCGCTGACGAGGCTGACGGCACCGCCGCCACCGATGCCGGAAGAGATGATGGCGATGGAAGGTGGCGCGCCGATGGGAGGCGTAAACGGCGCGCCGGGGGTAGAAGTCGGGAATCATCCGCAACAAGAAGAAAGCGGGGGGATTTGGAATAACATTTTCGGTGGTGGTAGAGACGAGGAGAAGAACGACGGGGCGCCGGCGATGCCAAAGTTCAAGGAGGAATTGGAGTGATGACATTAAAGGCAGAAAAAGAAAACGCATAAACCGTATACGCAGTAAGTAGTAGCCATATTTTAGTACTAAGAGCCAAACGAATAGAAACCATCATCATTTTAATATAATTATCTTCACACGAATGAGTAGAGAACGACACCTTTGTTGATATAGTATTTATGTACAGGGGCTAATGCGCGAGTGCGTGTGCTATATTGTACTAATTCATGCTAAGTGCGCTTTTTCTCCTTTTACTTTGACATCACCATCGCGTTCGCGTACGCGACGCCGTTCGCGCCGAGCGTGACGACCGTTCGCGGCTCGCCGACGCCGGCGATACCACAAAACGCAATTTTCTCTCGTTTGCCTCGACTCGATTCGTACAACTCTAAATCTTCCAACTCTGAACCGGTAGATTCTGAGCTCGCTCTCGCGAGCGCCGAGGCTAAGCCTTCTCGCGCGTTGAAGGATTCGATGTCGATAATTTGAGTTTCCGCGACGACTTTGCGAGAAGGAGACGCGCCGGCAAACGCGCTTCCGGCGAACGCGTGGAAAGAGGGCACGTTGCGACACGACGGACACCCCGCGCCTGGATACTGTCTCACGTACGCGAGTAAGCACTTTTTACATATCGTGCTCGAGCAACACGGCATGTCGTTCAGGAGATTCGTTTTTCCTAACTCGACTTCGCTCTCTAAACACAAAGCGCACGCGCGGTCTTCTTTTCTGTTGCCGGAGGCGGTTCCGGAGTCTTTGACATCGATCACGTCGTCTAAGAGAGATTTCGTGGAAGGAAAGGGCGACGCTTGACCAACGTTGGTTTCATTCTTTGTTGTTGTTGTTGTTGCTGCTGCTGCTGCTGGTGTCGTCGTCGTATCTTCGGGAACGAACGGGACGCGAAGGTGTTGAAAGACGGCGCGCGACGTCGGATTCGATTTACTCGCGTGCTCGTCCATTTCTCTGCTTAAAATAAACATCGAGAACGCATTTTTCTCTTCCACGACGACGTTATTGCCGTTATTGATATGAATTGAATCCAGTTCCCTTCCTTGAGAGTTACCGATAATTGCCTCTCGTAAACTCTGCTCGAGGACGCTTAAATCCGCTTTCGAGACGGTCTTTGTTCTTCGCGTCGCTGGATCCGCAAACGCTCTCACGACAGCTTCTCCGCTCGGAAAGTAGATTAAAAGCACCCCACTCCCTCGAAATCCTTTAATCACGCCAAACTCTCTCTGGTACGTCTTATCGCTCATCGCTTTATCTCTTTCCTCTTTCCTCGCTTGCCGCACTTTCGAGGCCGTCTTCCCCCACGACTTTGTCTCCGCGTCCTCGTCAAACGTCACCGGCGCGTGAACTTCCGTCTCTTTAGAAACTGGGTCGAACGAAATCGTCGTCCGCCCGCTCGTCGCTCTCACTTCTCCGTTCAACTCCGTCACCCGCTCAAAAAAGATATCAAAATATCTCGTTTCCTCTTTGTACGACGACAAAGATTTCTCCTTCACTCGAATCGTCGGACACAAGAACCCTTCCACCACCCTCTCTCTTTCATTCGCCAACGTTATGTGCGGCCCAAGTCTCCAGGAAACCACCGGGTCGCACCCACCTTTCCTTCGAAAAGGCACCCACGCCGCAAACGCGCTCTCGCACCCGACGACGTTCTCGTAACTCCTTTTCGTCGTTCGACAACTCGTCGCTAAAACGACAATCTGCCCGTCGTCAAACTCCTCGCATTGCACTTCAAACGCCGCGCACTCCGGCGGCCAAAACGTCGGCAAACGTAAAGATATCAGCTTTTTACCCGTCTTTACGTCTAAAACATCGATCGAGGCTCTCTGATACCCGGATCCGGCTGCTCGGACGACGAAATTTCGCGTCGCCTTGACGCAATCGACGCCGAGTTTCATCTTTTCTTCCTCGTCTAACAACGCTTCGTCGAACTCATTCTCGTCGTCGTTAAACTCATCTTCTTCGTCGTTATTGTCGTCGCTTCTTCTTCTTCTGTTGATCCATTCGCATTCTGCCACGCGAGGATGATGATTCTTCTTTCCGTCGTCTTTAAAAAGTGCAACGGTGCCGTCGGAATATCCAAGAACGAGATTATGAATGTTCTCGTCGTCGTTTGATGACGACAAAGCGCAGCACGTGCACTCCACGACTCTCGCACACGCGCCGAGGGATAACGGTTCAGTCAGTTGCTTTGGAGGTGGGACCGTCGCGATCGTTTCGAGTCGACGACGCATCGTCGGTTTTATTCTATCTGTGTGTTCGTGGTTGTTACGTGACTCGCTTTCGTTTTATGAAGAAAATCTCTTTCTTACACGACTAATAATAATGATAATAACAATGGGGTGGTGGCTTTTGCTGCGTTGAGTTCTTATTCGTCGTCGTCGTTTACGTCGTCGTCTTCGGAATCAGAATCGGAATCGGAATCTCTTCTTACGTAAAAGAACACGTATCCTTGACTGGCGATGGATTTAACTTCCTCGTCGCAAACGTCTCGAACGCGGTCGTCGTCGAATTGGCGCCAGCGGTTATCGCCGGCGAGATCGCGGGCGACGGCGGTGTAATGACCGGCGTTGGCGGCTTGGCCGTGGTGCGCGACGCATGCGGAGAGGTCGTAGGTGAACGAGGTGGATGATTTGGAAGGTTCTGCGTTGGCGGTAATTTTTCCCTCTCGCCGTTGCTTCTCTTCGTTTGCCGCCGCGGAGGATTTGCGTTTATTGCCGCCTTTTTTGGAGGATGATTTCGATTTGCCGCGAGCCGCCGGCTTTTCGACGACGACGACGACGTCGTCGTCGTCTTTCTCCTCACTTTCCGGTTCCAAGAACGGTTCTAAACTTAAATTATCTAAAGGAAACGCCACTGGCGCGATAATCTTCGCCCGTTGGCCGGACTTTCCTTTCCACATGAACCGTTTCAAGTGTAAAACCAAAACCTTTGGGCACTCGCGATTCAACGACGTTCGTTTGGTCGCCGAAGTCACCGCTTGACATTGCTCGCAGTAATATCGGTTACCGCCGCCTCCGTTCGAACCATCTCCACCATCTAAACATTCTTCCCTCGTGTGTGCCTCCAAACACTGTTCGATCGTTGCCTCGCCGTTCGGACCGTTCCCGTCGATTGGTGCCGAGTGGTCCCAATACGAGCAGTCGTCCAAATCGTTTTGATTGCTTCCGGCGTTCGACAAGCCCAAGGCGTTCAAGTTAACCAGCGGAGGACTGGTCGCCCGTGTCATCGGTCTCGAGACGTTCGGTAAAGGTAGACTCAAATCTAAGAACGGCTCTTTCATCGCGTTCGACTGTCCGCACTCGCTGCACTTCACGTGCGACACCGCCACGCCACCAAAGATTTTCCAAATCGGATCGTCCGACATGTTCTCGGCGTCGGCAAAGTACGTGTGCGGTGTGGTCGGATCAAATTTCGGCGATTCGATAGAGGCCATGTGATTTTTTGCTTCCGCGACTAGCTTTTGTACGGCAGTCGGGATGCCACCCGCGTTGCGCTTCTTTTGCGCAGCAGTTCGAACCGGCGTCAACTTCCCGGGCGTTTTCAAATTCAACACGTCGTGCAACGACATCACGGAGGAACCATCTTCCGTTTTCAAGACTTGCGTTGTTTGCGTCGAACGATCGTTTTGCGCTTGCGTTGCCGAAGGATTTTCTTTTTCGAGTTTCAACCGTTTCGATTTACACGGACGACACGAACATCCATACTTGTGCTCGACTGCGCCCCACCTGGAAACGATGACAAAACCTTTCAAGTTTGGGTCGATGGCATCTTCGACCGTGTCTGGTGATTCGCTGTGCTTATTGTTCGTTAAAAGACCTTCTTTTGTGTCCACGGATTCGCTACTCGCGTGTAATAGTTGTTGTTGCTGTTGTTGCTGCTGCTGCTGTTGTCTCGCTTGTTCATCCGCCTCGCGCTGAAACGGATTCGCGTTTTTATTGTTTAAGAAACCGAGCGTTGGCGTCTCGTTGTTGCCGATGTCATATCCGGTGAGAAAGATATCCCCTCTTCCTGCAACACGACCGCCACCTTTATCGAGAAGATCGCTCTCGCGATCACCCTCGCCGGCGAGTAAGTTCTTCGTCGCAAACACAGGCGAGCCTCCAACTAGAGCGCATCGAGGACTGCCTTCGTTACTTCCTATCGGTGAGGTTGTTAAACTCGCGTTCGCTTTCCTTGGTCGGAACGATCTCGCTCTCTTCGGGACTTTCCCAGGCAACACTTTATCGTCGTCGAAAGCGTCTTCGCCGTTCCTCCGCCTTCCTCCGTGTTTCTCGTCCCAGTCAAAGCCGCTTTCTAATAACGCGTTCTCTTCGTACTCTCTCCTAAACCGATCGTTCTCTTCTCGTTTCTTCATCATGCGTTCCCCGACCAACAACTCTTTCCTTAACCTTTCCAACGCAAACCTCGCAAACTCGTGCGCGTCTTGTTGCGCCGACCCGGCGAACGCCGGCACGAATCGCCACACCGCCTTCAACAATTCCGTCGGCGGAAACGCCTCGTACCCGCCGCATCGCAACGTCCTCACAACTCTTCGCAACTCTTTTCCTAAACACGCGCCTTCCCTTGCCGCGCCTCTCGCCACGTCCGCCCTTCGTTCCCTCGTCATCGCCGGTGCTCGTGGGTTAAAGGACGTCTTCTTTCCGAGGTTCCCCGACCCGCCGCCGAGACCGCTTAATCCTCCTCCTCCTCCTCCTGAAAGAGTGTTCCCGTTGCTCTCGATTTTCTCGCCGCTTCCGTGCGCGCTCATCGTCTTCCCTCTCGGGAACGAAAGAATCTCTTCGTGGTAGTAATACGCGCCCCGTTGCTGCAGCTGCTGCGCCGAGGAAGACGTGGACGTGTTGTTCTCGTTCCCTCGCCTCGTTCGGTGCCTTCTCTCGTTAAAGTTCATCTCGTTGGGGTTCGCGTTGTTAGTGGTATTCGTCGTCATCGCGGAGGACGAGTGCGACGAGTGCAAATTCTTCTTCTTCATCGTCGTCGTCGTCTGAATCGTCTGAATCGTCTTCGCGTCGTTGTTTTTCGTCGTCGTGTGTTCCAACAACAGCTGTTCGCATTCGTCGCTCAATAAATATTCCCGGAACGGTTCTACCGCGCACAACGCCTGTTTTTCGTTGTTTTGTTCAAGTAAGGAAAGAGACGAGAGGATGGTGAGGATGGTGAGGATTGAACGTTTGAATAGAAATCATCGTCTCGATACGTGTACTACTCGTAAGAAGGAGAGCGCGAGAGAGCGAGTGCACTGCTACCGTTCTCACGCCAAACGCGCGCGTTTTAACGTTTGGCGTAAGAATAACACGAACACAAAAACAGGTCGTTCAAACATATCATTATAAAAAGCTTTTTATTGGAAGAATGTTTTTACCTGAACGGTGGCGTTTAAATAACACGTGTTGCTGACGTTGTGCAAGCCGGAGCGCTGCACAGCGAGGACGTCGTCGTCATCGACGGATCCCGGTGGTGGTAAAGGTGGCGCATCCTCCGGTTCCTCCATTATTATTGTTCTTCTTCTTCTCCTTCTTCTTTGTCTTCTTCTTTAAAAAGTGTTCTTTCTTGTTGTGAGCGCGTCCGAGAAAAGTTTTTCTTGTGTTTTTTGTGGTTTTTTTTTCACGTTGTTCTTTTTTTTTTTTTCT
>Ga0209309_10002847_pt1 | contig 15387 bp, 16 predicted proteins | sample COGITO_mtgs_1204_2_FD_184807 | JGI IMG/M metagenome (GOLD analysis project Ga0209309, IMG submission 184807) | Pelagic marine microbial communities from North Sea - COGITO_mtgs_120412 (SPAdes) (version 2) | ecosystem: Environmental > Aquatic > Marine > Epipelagic ... | reverse complement strand
TCCATTTTAGCATCCCAGGCTTCAGATTGTGCTTTTCTATCTTCTTTCATTTTTTCAAAAGAAGCTTCGGTAGCAAACTCTTCCCAATTCTCATCTGGCCTTCCTGTTTTTTGCGGCATCGAAATCATTACTAGTTTTCCTTTTACACTTGGCAATAATTTCTCAAAACTTGCAGCGTCTTTAGCTTCTGGAAGAAGAATAACTTCTGCAATTATTGGTTTTTTCCCTGAACTTGGACTCCATGCTAATTGCATTCCGGATAAAGATCTAATGCGTGGTTCTACAAGATCTATATGTGTAATGCCCCTTTTCCAGCCTTTCCATTCTCCCCATTGCTGATTTTCTGCAGAGATATCCCATGTTTTATATTTATTTACAGCCCAATCATGAGCTTGCTTCATTTCTGGTGTTCCCACTAATCTTGGACCTACCACATCTAAAAGTTCGTGCCCTAATAACTCAAGTTGTGAATTTTCTGAAGCTTCTTTAATGATATTTTCGATTACTACATTTTTTTCTTGTGCGATTAGGATTGCTGAAAAACCTAAAAAAAAAGAAAAGTGAATTTGATTTTCATAGATTATTTGTTTGAAGTATTCTTAATTGTCTCAAATATATCTTTTTTTAGATTAATAATTCTTAACTATGGATTTCATATTAATAACGAAGAATAGGCTAATCACATTTTTAAACTTCCTATTTTTGATTATAAGAAAATGAATTTCAATAAAACATTATTATGGATTTAGAATTTATACGTAAACAATTTCCATCCCTTAAAAAAGGCTATACTTTTATGGATAATGCGGGCGGCTCGCAAATTTTAGGAAGTAGTATAAATTATATTTCTGAATATTATTTGAATTATAATGTACAGCTAGGTGCCTCTTATGAAGTTTCTGCAAATGCCGGTAATGTTTTAAAAAGCACTACAGAAAAAGTCGCTGAATTTTTAAACACCAAAGATTCAAAAGAAGTAATTATGGGGCCTTCCTCAACCATGTTACTTAGAATATTGAGTATTTGTATAAGCGATAATTGGAAAAAAGGAGATGAGGTGATCGTGACCAATACAGATCATGAAGCCAACATTTCTTGTTGGAAAGACCTAGAAAAAAAAGGAATAAAGATCAAAATTTGGAACGTAAACCCAACCTCCTTTGAACTGGACTTAGACGAGCTCTCAAAGCTGTTATCTAATAAAACAAAGTTGGTGGCAGTTACTCACTGCTCTAATGTATTGGGAACCATTAACCCAATAAAAGAAATTGCAAAAGTGGTTCATGATGCAGGTGCATTGATTTGTGTAGATGGAGTTGCTTTTGCACCACATAGACGGGTGGATGTGCAAGATTTAGATGTAGATTTTTATGTGTTTAGTTGGTATAAGGTATATGGACCACACTTGGCGGTGATGTATGGGAAATTAGATTTATTGATCGGGATGCCGGGAATTAATCATCAGTTTTTTAAACCTGAAGATGTGCCTTATAAATTTCAGCCTGGAAATTATAATTTTGAACTTACTTATAGTTTAAAGGCAATTCCCGAATATTTTATAAGTATTTATGATCATCATTTTTCTGAAAATAAATTTACACGTTCAGAAAAGTACGAAGCGAGTTTTGAATTGGTTACTAACTACGAAGCTCAACTTGCTAAGGAGCTATTGAGTTATCTAAAGACTGTAAAAGAAATAAAAATTATTGGCAATCCAAAAGCTGATGCTTCTCTACGTGTTCCTACTATTTCCTTTATTCATTCAAATTTTAAAAGTTCAGAGATTGTAGAACTCATAGACAAAAAACAAATCGGAATTAGGTTTGGGGACTTTTATGCAAAACAGCTCATTAAAGATCTTGATCTTGAAAAAAAAGATGGAGTTGTTAGAGTGAGTTTGGTTCACTACAATACTTTAGAAGAAGTTAAAAAGCTGATAACTGCGTTTAAAGAGATTTTTTAGACTATTTCTGAAGCGGTTATTATTTTACCTCCTGCATGAAGGATTTCTTTTTTTGCTTTTTCGAATTCTGTTTTTGAAATTGCTTTTGTAGCATCCTCAATTAAAAAAGTTTCAAAACCTTCTTTAAGAGCATCGATAATTGAAAAATACACGCAATATTCCGCTGCTAAACCACAGAAGTATAGTTGGCTTATTCCTTTTTCGTTTAAATACCCTGAAAGCCCGGTAGATTTTAAATGAGCGTTATCGTAAAATCCACTATAACTATCTATTTCCTTATTAGTTCCTTTTCTGAAGATAGCTTCAAGTTTTTGAGTCTTTAAATCTGAATGAAACTGTGCTCCTTCAGAATTTTGAACACAATGCACCGGCCATAATATTTGATCAATTCCACCTAATTCAATAATCTCAAAATCTTTTTTTCCAGAATGATTTTCAGCAAAACTGGAATGGTCTTGAGGATGCCAATCTTGAGTGGCAATTATCAGATCAAATTTTTCTTGAAGGTTATTTATGATAGGAACAAGCTTATCTCCTTCAGGAACGGCTAGCGAACCTCCAGGAATAAAATCGTTTTGCATATCTATAATTACCAATGCTCTCATCCTACTTCTTATATTTCTTTAATAATTGCTCACGTTCTTTCTTTAGCTTTTTACTAATTCCTACTTTATAAATATGCGGATTGTCAAATCGCTTATACTCTGCAGGCACATTTTCCAACCGCTTTTTAGAGTATTCGGCAATTTCCAGTAAACTTCTAGATTTTGAAGTTCTTTTTCCGTTTTTCATTACTAAATGAAGTAAAGCTTCAGTAGTACAATTTTTAAAAGGCAAAGACTTTAAAACTTCCTGCGGATCGTATATTCGAGTCACCTCTGTTTCATCTCTCATAGTAATTGCATCGGCACCAATTAATTCTCCTTTTGCATTCATCATTCTGAAAACCTGTTTTTTATGAGGAATAGTAACTTTTGAAAGACTTTCAGAAATCTTTAAACGTGGAATCCCATTAGATTCTGCCAATTTATAAACACCATCTAAAGCGCCATCGGGGTCTCCGGTTACCAAATTAGTGCCAACTCCAAAAACATCTATAGGTGCTTGTTGCTCCAATAAACTCTTTATTACATATTCATCTAACTGATTAGAAGCTGCAATTTTCACATATTCCATACTAGCATCATCCAGCATTTTCCTGCTTTCTTTTGCCAAATATGCCAAATCTCCACTGTCCAATCTGATTCCGGCTAATTGATCTCCCCGCTCTTCCATTTCCTTTCCAATTGTAATAGCATTTGGAAGCCCACTCTTTAACGTATTGTAGGTATCTACAAGAAGTACACACTCTTTAGGCTTCCCTTTAGCAAAGGCTCTAAAAGCACTTATTTCATCGTTATAGCTTTGCACAAAAGAATGCGCCATAGTTCCTGAAACAGGAATATTAAAATCTTTCCCGGCTACTACATTGCTAGTTCCATTAAATCCGCCAATTATTGCAGCTCTACTGGCATAATAACCACCAGGCCCGTGGGCTCTTCGTAATCCAAAATCTAATAAGAATCTTTCCCCGGCTACTAAACGCATCCGACTAGCTTTTGTAGCGATTAAGGTTTGAAAATTTAAAAGATTAAGTAGGATTGTTTCTATGAGTTGTGCTTCAATAATATTAGCTTCCACCTGAAGAATTGGCCTGTTTGGAAATAAAACATCTCCTTCTTGAGCAGACATAATATTTCCGGAAAATTTAAAATTTTTCAGGTAATCCAGAAATTCTTTAGAGTAATTCTGATTTTTTAAATAAGCTAGATCTTCCTCGCTAAATTTAAGATTTTCGAGTATCTCTAATAGATCTTCCAGACCAGCGAAAATGGCATATCCACCTTCAAAAGGTAATTTTCTAAAATAATAGTCGAATACCGCGGTATGTTCCTTTTGTCCATTTTCAAAATAAACCTGCGCCATTGCAAGTTGATATTGATCGGTATAAGTTGCGGTAAAATTGAGCATATAATAATATCTAAATTTATAAATGGAAACTACAAAAGTAAGGGAAACAGTTAAAGGCTTCAAGTTAATATACATCGCTTAGACTAGTTCTTTTTTTAGTACTTAATCCTTATTAATTATTTAACGGTCCATTTTTAGGCACTTTAGAAAGCATAAAATTTATTCTCCCTAATAGAATCCAATCTTTAAGTATCTTTGAAAAAAATAGTATATGCTTCATCTTAAGTTAGAAACAGATCCTCGTTGGGTAGATATAGTTGAATCCAATATAGAAGAAATTCTTACTGACCATGCTTGGTGTGAACAGAAAGCGGCAACAAATGCTATCACCATAATCACATTAAATTCAGAATATCCAGACCTAGTAACAGAATTATTGGAGTTGGCAAAAGAAGAATTAGAGCATTTTGAAATGGTTCATGAGATCATAAAGAAAAGAGGTTTTAAACTGGGCCGAGAACGAAAAGACAGCTATGTTAATGAACTTTATAAATTCATGAACAAAGGTGGCAGTAGATTGAACTCTATGGTAGACAGGTTGTTGTTCTCTGCGATGATCGAGGCCAGAAGTTGCGAGCGTTTTAAATTACTATCTAAAGAAATAAACGATCCTGAACTATCAAAATTTTATCATGATTTGATGGTCAGCGAAGCAGGTCATTACACTACGTTTATAAGTTTTGCGCGTAAATACGGAAAAGATATTGATGTAGATTCTCGTTGGAAAGAATTAGTAGAATTTGAAGGCGAATTAATAAAAAGCTATGGTAAGCATGAAACTATTCATGGTTAATAACCAATTTAAGAAAAAGTTTAAATTACCAACTATTACCGAATTGGTTTAATCCTTTAAAGCAAGAAAGCTCTCGGGATGGCTCGAACTATTCCATTTTACAAAAAAGTTAGGAATGAGATAAATAACACCCAAATATCTAATTTGCTTACTTAATCCTTTAAAACAAAAAAGCCCGACATAAATGTCAGGCTTAATTTTGCTCCTCCTCTTGGGCTCGAACCAAGGACCCTCTGATTAACAGTCAGATGCTCTAACCAACTGAGCTAAGGAGGAAACTATATTTTTATTTCAAAAAAAACTTTACTTCTAAATCTCACTAACATTTTGAGATTCGCTTAAGAGATTAATATTCCTCTTTTGCGGTTGCAAATATAAATCAATTTTTAAATGCATACAAAACAAAAAACCAATTTTTTTCTAGAATTTTAGATAAAAATTTTAGCGGCTTTATTAGCTACATTGTATTAGTCAAATAACCAGCGATATAAATCATTTCCGTTGGCAAATAATACTAAAGCTATCAATATAAAGAATCCTATCATTTGAGCATATTCCATAAATTTTTCGTTTGGAGTTCGCCCAGTAATAATCTCATATAACAAGAACATTACATGTCCTCCATCTAAAGCAGGAATTGGTAGAATATTCATAAATGCCAAAATAATAGATATTAGAGCAGTTGCCAGCCAGAATCCTTGCCAGTCCCAAGAATCTGGAAACAATCCTCCAATGGCTCCAAATCCACCCACTTGTGTTGCTCCTTTTGCTGTGAAAACATATTTAAACTGAGCTACATAATCGTGCAAGGTCCAATATCCATAGCTAAAACCTTCTTTTATACTTTCAGATAAACCATATTTTCTAGTTTGCACATTAAAATCTCTTTTGCTAGAAACTCCTAGTATTCCATCTTCATCTGGAGTTACCAAAGCACTCATTATTTCACCATCCCTTTTAAATACAATCTCAACTTCTTTTTCTTTGTTTTCAGCAGTAATTGGTGCTAATTCGTGCCAGTATCCTATTTCTTGATTATTCACGGAGATTAAACTATCCCCTTTTTTAAGACCGGCTTTTCCTGCTGCTAGATCGGCAACCACCGTATCTATAACCGCATTCTGAATTGGCACAAAAGGCTGCATAACTCCCCCTTCAAACATTCTGGAACCAATATTCTCTGGAATAGAAATCGTTTCTTGATCTCCGTTCTTATGTATCACTGTGATCGTTTTCACATCACGCATAAAAAGATATCTGTTTACTTCTATGCTGTTTTGAAATTCGTCCCCATTAATGTTTAGAATTCTGTCTCCATCTTCAAATCCAAATTCCTTGAATTCTTCAGCAACTGCAAATCCCCGTGGCATATCCTCTGGCCCTACAAAAGAACTTCCCCAAACAAATAACACCATCATATAAATTAGGAAACCTAAAACCAAGTTCACTGTAACACCACCTAACATGATTATTAGACGTTGCCATGCCGGTTTACTTCTAAATTCCCAGGGTTTTGGAGGAAGTGCCATTTGCTCCTTATCCATGCTCTCGTCTATCATCCCAGAAATTTTAACATAACCTCCTAACGGGAGCCAACCTAAACCATATTCTGTTCCACCTATTTTCTTCTTAAAAAGGGCGAATTTTACATCGAAAAACAAGTAGAATTTCTCTACTCGGGTTTTAAAAAGTTTTGCTGGTATAAAGTGTCCAAACTCGTGAAGTACTATAAGTAAGGATAAACTAAGTAGTAATTGTATTGCTTTTATTAAAAATGGATCCATTCTATCTTCTTCAAATTTTAAATCGAACAAAAGTAACCTTTTAATAGCTCCTAAAAAAGTATAAAACCTACCTGAACCATCTCATTCTAAAAATTTAATACTTCCCTTACCAATAATTAATTTTAAGGTTTTAATTTTGCTTCAAAATACTACAAATGCTTCAGTTTTTTTCTAAATATAAACCCCTTGTCATCGTCCTCGGAATTCTTTCGGTAATTATAATTTTTAGTATTTACACCTTATTGAAGCCTGAGAAAAAACTTCCTATTTATCAGCCAGATATGGTAAATGCCGAATTGGTGGATACCACGGTTCAATTTGTAAGAAAATACCATAAAATAGCCAATTTCAATTTATTGAATCAGAATGGCAAAACCATTACTCAAGACACTTATAAGAATAAAATCTATGTAGCCGATTTTTTCTTTACTACTTGTATTACTATTTGCCCAATAATGACGGGGCATATGCTAGAAATTCAAGAACGCTTAAAAGACGATCCCGAAGTTTTATTGCTTTCTCACACTGTAATTCCCGTCGCAGATAGCGTGCCTCAGCTAAAAAAATACGCCTTAGAGAAAGGTGTGAATGATGCTAAATGGAATTTGGTAACTGGAGATAAAAAACAGATTTACGAATTGGCTAGAAAATCTTATCTAGCAACGAAGACCGATGGTGATGGTGGACCCTATGATATGATACATACCGAAAATTTTATCTTGGTTGATAAGGAAAAAAGAATCCGCGGATTTTATGATGGCACTAAGTCCGAAGCAATCGAGGATCTTATGAAAGACATCCAAATTTTAAAGACTGAATACTAGCCCTTCTACTTTTCTTTGCTAAACTTTTTCTAAGACTTTTTTTTAAGCTATTTTTGCCTTGTTTAAAATCAATCTAAATAAAAATGAAGCTAACTGTTGCTCATTTAAAACGAGGACAACGTGGGATTATCAAAGAGTTTATTGTAGATAAAATCCCTCTAAAACTACTAGAAATGGGCTGCTTGCCTGGAAATCTTGTAGAATTGGTGCAAACTGCGCCTTTTAGAGATCCTATGTATTTAAATATAAACGGGAGCCATTTGGCAATTCGCAAAGAGACTGCGTTGCTTATAGAAATAGAATTAATTTAATACTATGGGGAAACAGATTAATGTTTCGTTAATAGGAAACCCAAATACCGGTAAAACCTCCGTTTTCAATCATCTTACTGGCCTTAATCAACAGGTTGGAAATTACCCTGGAATAACGGTTGAAAAGAAGGAAGGGATTTGTAAGCTTCCACGGGGACTAAAAGCCCATATTTTAGACCTTCCCGGGACGTATAGCTTGAATGCTTCTTCTTTAGATGAAAATGTTGTAATTGAATTACTTCTAAATAAAAACGACAAAGATTTCCCAGATGTTGCTGTGGTGGTGAGCGATGTAGAAAATCTAAAACGAAATCTGCTCCTTTTTACCCAAATTAAAGATCTTGAAATCCCAACTATCCTTGTTATTAACATGGCAGATAGAATGGTGCGTAAAGGGATTACTTTAGATATCGAGGTTTTAGAAGCCAAATTAAATACCAAAATTGCATTAGTAAGTGCGCGAAAAAATACGGGAATAGAGGAATTGAAAGAAATGATTCTTAATTACCGCCATATTTCTACCGAACCTTGCTTACATGCATCTATAATAGATCCCGAATATTTTGGGCGATTAAGAAAAGCATTTCCCAATCAATCACTTTACAAACTTTGGTTGGTAATCACGCAAGATGTTAACTTCGGAAACGTAAACAGACATGCTTTACACAACGAAACCAATTTTCATACAAAAAGCAACAGCGATCTTAAAAGGCTTCAGCAAAAAGAAACCATTTTAAGGTATCAGTTTATAAATGGGTTATTAAAAGAAGGTCTAAAAGTAGACTTGAACTCGGCTACAGACCTTAGAATACGATTCGATAGAATCCTGACTCATAAGGTTTGGGGATATATGATCTTTTTTATGGTCTTGCTTATTATATTTCAGGCGATCTATAATTGGTCTAGTTACCCAATGGATTTTATAGACACCACCTTTGCTTCTCTAAGTGAATGGACAAAAAACATGATGCCCGCGGGGCCTTTTACTAACCTAATTGCTGAAGGTATTATCCCTGGATTAGGAGGAATCGTGATATTTATCCCTCAAATAGCATTTTTATTCTTCTTTATTTCCCTTTTAGAAGAAAGTGGTTATATGAGCCGAGTGGTCTTTTTAATGGATCGTATAATGCGAAAGTTTGGCTTAAGTGGGAAAAGTGTGGTGCCCTTAGTTTCTGGAACTGCCTGTGCTATTCCAGCTGTGATGGCTGCGCGAAATATAGAGAATTGGAAAGAACGACTTATCACAATTCTTGTTGTTCCATTTACAACCTGCTCGGCCAGATTACCTGTGTATCTTATTATTATTGCCTTGGTAATTCCAGATGAAAGCTTTTTAGGTTTCAACTTACAGGGTTTAACCTTAATGTTGCTTTATCTTTTAGGATTTGGTACCGCAATAGTTTCTGCATGGATTCTTAATAAAATCCTGAAAATTAAGAGCAAGAGTTACTTTGTAATTGAAATGCCTAATTATAAGTTGCCAATGATCAAGAATGTGGCAATTAATGTGGTTGAAAAAACAAAATCTTTTGTGCTTGGCGCTGGGAAAATAATTCTAGCTATCTCCATTATTTTATGGGTTTTAGCAAGTTATGGTCCTGGTGACGATTTTAATAAAGCTGAAGAAATTGTAACTTCTACTTATAATGCTGAAGCTGACACAGATTCCAATTTAGAAGAAGATATTGCAGCTTATAAGTTGAAGCATTCTTATATAGGAATAGTAGGAAGAGCTATAGAACCTGCGGTAACTCCGTTAGGATACGATTGGAAAATTGGAATTGCAATTGTAAGTTCTTTTGCAGCACGAGAAGTTTTTGTGGGAACCTTAGCAACCATTTATAGTGTAGGTAGTGATGAAGAGGAAACCATTAAGAATAGGATGGCTGCAGAAGTAAATCCCGTATTAGGCGGACCACTTTTCACCTTTGCCAGCGGAATAAGTTTATTGCTGTTTTATGCTTTTGCCATGCAATGTATGAGTACCTTAGCTATTGTAAAAAAGGAAACCAACACTTGGAAATGGCCTATTTTACAATTAGTGATAATGAGCACCTTTGCCTATGTAGTGGCATTAATAGCTTTTCAGCTATTAAAATAAAGTAAGAAATAAAATGAAAAACCGACTTAAATAAATATCATGGACGAATTACAAAACATATTGGTTTTTATCACCTTTTTGATTGCTGTTGGATATGTATTCACAAAGTTTGTTTGGAAACCTGCATTTTTGAAAACAAAAAAAGAAACCGATAAAGCTTGTGGAGTTTCAGGTTGTGGTTGTGATTAACCTTAATTTACTCTTGTACTTTTTTATTTAACTGAATTTTTAAACAGTATTCAGAATCTTGAATTTTGTGAGTAGAAACTGGATATGGAATAAGATCAAGAGCTTTTAAGGAATAAATATCTTTCAAACCTAAAAAGCTAAGGTCAATTTGGTTTTGTGCATTTAATGTTAGTATTTTCTCTTCAATCTGTTTCCCATTCTCCATCACTGCAATTAACACTTTCGCTTCACCCGCCCAAATACATGTTACATCTTTAGGGCATCTGGAATCAGTAATCACTTTTTTGAATTCAATAGATTTATTTTCAAAAGAGAAAAGCTCTCCAGCATTTATTTCAGCATAATAATTTACAATAGAATCATTTTCCTGAGCATTTACTGAAGCCATTAGTAAACCAAAAAATAAAAGCACATAAAATTTCATAGTAAATTTTATTATAAAGACGACATTATTATTTGCCTGTTGCAAATTTTAGCCCAAACCAACGTCTAAAGTCATCATAAGTATAAATCCACCAATGAAGCCCATTGTAGATATATCTGTAAATCTATCCCTTTGCGATTCTGGTACTACTTCTTCTACTACCACAAATATCATTGCTCCTGCTGCAAATGCTAAAGCATAAGGAAGTATAGGTTGAAACGTCATTACTGCCCAAGCCCCAAGAACAGCAGCAATAGGTTCTACTGCCGCAGAAAGCTGACCATAATTAAAACTTTTCCATCTACTTAATCCTTGTCCTCGTAGTGGCATTGCCACCGCAAAACCTTCAGGAAAATTCTGTAATCCAATTCCAATTGCCAGAGCTACTGCTCCACCAATGGTAGCACCATCAAATCCAGCAGCTACTCCACCAAACAGAACCCCAATTGCCAAACCTTCAGGGATGTTATGTAAAGTTATTGCTAAGGTTAAAAGTACCGATTTATGCCAAGGAGTTTTTATACCCTCTTTTTCATCCATTTTAAAATTTACATGAAGGTGTGGCAATACTTTATCTAATCCGAAAATAAACAAGGCTCCAAGAAAAAATCCAATAGCTGCAGGAACCACTTTTTCGAATCCTTCTCCCGGACTCATCTCAATTCCCGGTGCCAATAAACTCCAAAAACTGGCTGCAACCATAACTCCTCCAGTAAATCCTAGCATACCATCGAAGACTGCACGATTCATTTTTTTGAAGAAAAATACCAATGAAGCTCCAAGTGCGGTAACGCCCCAAGTAAATAATGTGGCATATAAAGCAGCCAAAATAGGATCTATGCCTTCCAAATAGGCAATAATATCGTTCATCATAGTTTAAGAGGTTTTTATATATAAATTACTCGAGATCACATTAGAGATTTTAAGTTCTTTTCCATTTAACTTAATAAGCATGGATTGGTCAAAAGATTCTTTTTCAAGAATGCTAATTTCTTTACCTAAAGCAATGCCATTCTTGTCTAAATACTGAAGAAATTCTGCAGAGGAGTCTTTTACACCAACACAAATTCCAGATTCTCCTTTGTCCAATTCCGATAATAATATTTTATTTGCAACTACAAAATTCCCTTCTGCATCTGGAATAGGATCTCCGTGAGGATCCCGTTTCGGAAAATCTAGAAATTTATCAAGTTCTTTTATTAATTTTTCAGATTTAATATGTTCTAATTGTTCTGCTACTTCGTGCACTTCGTCCCAAGTAAAATCTAGTTTTTCTACTAAGAACACTTCCCAAAGCCGATGTTTTCTAATTACATCTACTGCTGTTTGCCTTCCTAATTTACTCAGTTTTACTCCCTGATACTTCTTGTAGGCAACGAGTTTTTTTTCTGAAAGTCGCTTAATCATGTCTGTTACGGAAGAAGCTTTCGTGTGCATTTCTTCTGCTAAAGCATTTGTACTCACCCCTGTTGGGAAAGAGCGTTCTAAATGAAAAATAGCTTTTAAATAATTCTCTTCAGAAAGACTAAACATATATCTGGTTTTGAGCTTGCTAAACTACATTTTTTATTTTAAAAAATCAATTTTTAGGTTAGACTAAAAATAAATTATATCTTTGCTTAAAGCTTTGTAAAAACTAAGTATAGGTAATTGCATTTTTACCCTTTTTAATTAAGAGTTATAGATAGGTAAAGCAATTGCAATTAAAAATTATATTTCGTGATAAGATGAAAAGCTTCCGGAAGTGAATTAAATGAAGTGGCTATTCCGAAAATTAGGAACAGTAATAAGAAATTAAAAGCAACAAAATTATATTATAGTTTTGTTTTCTAGATGAACTGCCTTCATTAATTGAAGGCAGTTCTTGGTTTACAGGAACATTAAAAGAGAGAAAAATCTAAATCCCTCTTTCCTTCTGAATTTTCTCGTAGGCCTCTTGTACCATTCGGAACTTATCTTCGGCTCCACTGCGGTAAGCTTCATCCATATGTTGTAGTTTGTCTGGGTGATACTTCTTAGCCATGGTTCTAAATGCTTTTTTAACTTCAGCATCTGTAGCAGATTTTTCGATTTCCAAGATCTTGTAAGCATTGTCGGCACTTTTAAAGAACATGGCTTTAATACTTTCAAAATCCCTGTTATTCAAAGCTAAAAACTTAGCTATCGATTCTAGCTGAGATAGTTCAGGATTAGAGATATTCCCGTCTGCTTGTGCTATACTAAATAAGAAATGCAGTATTTGTAAACGCACTTCATATTTGGTGCGCTGCTGAAGGTATAATCCTATTCTTTGAGCAGAAATTTCTCTGTTTTTTATAACTTCATTAAAAGTCCTAAAGGTAGCATTGGCACGCTCCTTTCCATAAGCTTGCACAAAATAAGAGCGTACATAATCCATCTCCGACTGGGAAACCTGCCCGTCTGCTTTAATTACTAAAGAAGCAAGAGACAGTAAATTCAGCTCAAAATCTCCCGGAGAAACCGTCTGACTTTGAGTGTTGAATACCGTTTTGAATCCGCCAGAAGAGCGGTTCCAATTATCTATTACAGTCCCTAAAATAAAACCTAAAACCGCGCCTGGGTATCTGAAAAACATATAGCCCAATAGAGCCAATATCCATTTAAACATAAATCTTTGCTTGATGAGTGGCAAATATACTATTTTGAATAGGTAATAAACAGGCAGTTTTATATAAAGTTGAGACCGTAAGCGATAAGTTGAAACTATTAGCTTATAGGAAATTGAGATATGCAGTGCTAAACTTAATTTGTATCTTTGTCCTTTATAAATTTTTAATAAAATACTCTATATATGTATCCAGCAGATTTAGTTAAACCAATGAGAGAAGACCTTACCAAAATAGGTTTTCAAGAATTACATACGGTGGCCGATGTAGATGCAGCCATGGAAAAAAAGGGAACTACCTTAGTGGTAGTAAACTCTGTTTGTGGTTGTGCAGCGGCGAACGCAAGACCAGGAGCAAGAATTTCTTTACAAAACAGCAAAACTCCAGATAATTTAGTGACTGTATTTGCAGGTGTAGATAGCGAAGCGACAGATAAGGCTCGTGGATATATGATCCCTTTCCCTCCATCTTCCCCGTGTATGGCTTTATTCAAAGATGGTGAGTTAGTGCACATGCTAGAACGTCACCATATTGAAGGGCGTCCTGCAGAAATGATTGCAGATAACTTAACAAGTGCTTTTAACGAATTTTGTTAATCCCTCATTGAAGGCTTAATTTGAGGTGTCTCGATAACTATCGGGACACCTCAAATTTTATAACTATTTTCGAATCACACTTCGTGGTTTTACCCTCGAAATTCAAGATTTCTAAATATATCAAGCCGATTTTTAATTAAATCGGCTTTTTTTATGTCTCTAATTTTTCTGGAGTTTTATTAACTTTCTAGTTCGGAATTCAAACTTATAAAGATGAAAGCACTTATAATGATCTTATTTTTTGTTGGTACCGCCACTAGCTGCCAGAATACAGATAGCAGCCAGAAAATTACTGCTCAAGATTTAGAATTACAATTTAAAGAGATTACCGAAATTATAAATAGTACAAATTGTAATAGCGCTAATCTATGTAGCTATATAGCCTACGGAAGTAAAGCTTGCGGTGGCCCACAAGGATATTTATTGTTTTCTTCTGAAATTGACATAGAAAGACTGAAGAATTTAGTTGAAAAATATACCCAAGATGAAGCTTTGTACAATATGCAAAACGGTATTGCTAGTGATTGCAGTATTCCCGCTCCTCCAGAAAATATGGATTGTATAGCTGGAAAATGTGTAGAAATGGATTAAAAAAAGCATTTCTCATTATTCCATAAAAATGTATTTTTGCTACAATTCCATTTAAAGATGAAGAAAATACTCGCTTATCCTCTTTCTATTATATCTTACTTTTTTTTCTTTTTAAGCTTAGTGGTATTTCACGGTATTCAATGGTTCTGTTTTACTTTTATTGGTAAAGAAGCTCATAAAAAATCTGTAGATGTATTTAATTTAACGTTAATGCGTTGCCTTAATATTTTGGGAACTACATTTTCTGTAGATAATCCCCATAATATCCCAACTAATGTGCCATGTATCTTTGTTTCTAATCACCAAGGACTCTATGACATTCCACCTATCATCTGGTATCTTAGAAAACATTATCCAAAGTTCATTAGTAAAAAGGAATTAGGAAAAGGGATTCCAGGAATCTCGTACAATCTTAGACACGGAGGTTCTGCATTAATAGACCGAAAAAATCCAAAACAGGCTGTGGTTACCATTTCTAATTTTGCAAAATATTTAAATAAAACGCATCATTCTGCAGTAATATTCCCTGAAGGCACGAGAAGTAGAGATGGAAAACCGAAGAAATTTGCAGAAACTGGACTTCAAATATTATTAAAAAAAATGCCAGATGCTTTGGTGGTACCTATTACCATTAATAATTCTTGGAAATTATTCGAATATGGAAGTTTCCCGCTAGGAATTGGCCATAATATAAAAATGAAAGTTCACAAACCGATTCCGGCAAACTCAGACGATGCAAACAGCATTATTGCAAAGGTGGAGCGAACCATTATTGCAGATATTTTATAGAAAACCTATATTCTTTTTAAACTAAACTCTCCTTGGGATGACTTCAGAAGAAATCATAAAAAATACTATTGCCTTTGTTCAGGAAACTTTAAAAGATGCGGAAGGTGGTCATGATTGGTTTCATATTCTTCGGGTTTTAAATAATTCTAAATTAATTGCAGCTACAGAAGAGGTAGATCTTTTAACCGTTGAGTTGGGTGCACTACTACATGATATTGCCGATTCTAAATTTCATAATGGAGATGAAACCGTTGGGCCAAAAGTAGCCAGAGCCTTTCTAAGCACTCAGAATCTAGATGAAGAGGTAATTGTTCATGTGATTAATATCATTGAGAATATCTCTTTTAAAGGCGGAAACACCAATCAATCCTTTCGTTCTAAA
>Ga0209309_10002846_pt1 | contig 15387 bp, 10 predicted proteins | sample COGITO_mtgs_1204_2_FD_184807 | JGI IMG/M metagenome (GOLD analysis project Ga0209309, IMG submission 184807) | Pelagic marine microbial communities from North Sea - COGITO_mtgs_120412 (SPAdes) (version 2) | ecosystem: Environmental > Aquatic > Marine > Epipelagic ... | reverse complement strand
GTTGCGCTTTCAAACACACACACACACATGCTTGAAGAGAGTAAACAATAATAATAATAATGCTGGCGTACATAACCTCTTCCCCGTTGTTTAAGGGAAAGAAGAAGAAGAAGAAGAAGGAAATAGACGCGGATACTTTGGACGATTTATTGGAAGATGATGATTCGGATTCGGATTCAGAAAATCGTAATGAAACAACAACGAATACTAATTCTTATTATTCTCCCTCTAATGCGGTGTACTTAAAACGAGAATGCATCGAACTGAAAATAAAAGTGAACGCGTTAGAGGAAGAACTCGCATCCATCCCTACTAGTGGGAAAGGGAAGGAAACACACGTAGAACACGCGAGGAAGATGATGGAGAAAGATGCGGAAATTTTGAAACTGAAACAACAAAACGAAGAAAAGGAGAAACTTTTGAGCGTTTATCAGAGCGTATCGACTTCGAAGGAAGAAGCGATATCGATGGGCATCGACGCGTCGAAATTGCTATCGTTTGAAAAGACGAAGGAGCTACAAAAGATGTGTGCGGAAGCGAGGAACGTTCGCGATGCGTACGAAGACGAGTTGAGAGTCGTCAAGGCGCGATGGGAAGTATCGCGACGAGAAAAGAGAGAGGCGACGTACGCTTTGGAAATGAAAGAGAAGAAATGTAACGCGATTGAGAGCGCGAGGGAGGCGTTGGAGATGGACAGGGACGAAGCGAGACGAGAAATGTCGGCGATGAAAACGGAGTTGAACGCGAACGCATCGAGATGGAGGATGGACGTGAGCGCGTGGGAGACGAGGTGTTTGCTCGCCGAGAAGAAAGCGGCGCTTTTATTAGAACAGAGAAACATAGCGAACGAACAAAAAGATATCGATACGGAAGAAGACGAGAGCGGAAGCGAAGAAGAAGAAGAAGAAGAAGAAAAAGGAAAAGAGAAGACGACGAGCGGGAAAAGAGTCAAGACGAAAAAGTGGGCGCTGGCAAACGCGACGAATTTGCAAGCCTCCATGGAGGATGTCAACAAAGCGTGCGAAGAGAAGATTAAAAAAGAATTGGAAGCAGCCTCGGCGCAAGTTTTAAAATCCAAACGAGAGTTGGAAACGATTGAATTGAAGCTGGGCGTCGTCGAAGTTGAACGCGACGCGGCGAATAAGAGCAAGAAAAATTTACAAATAGAATTAGAGAAGGCGTTGGCGAGAGAGTCGAGAGTTTTAACGTGCTTGGATTCGTTAGAGATGGAAGTTACGGGTTTCGCGGAAGCGTGCGCCGAGATTGGCGTTTTAGCGCGCGTGGCGACCGCATCAAAGTCGCCGAGTTGGACGTGGCATCCGGAGTTTTACGACGTCGCGGCCGCTTCGCCCGTGGACGAAGAAGAAGAGGAAGGAGGGGAACAACAACAACAACAACAACAACGACAACGTGGAAGACAAAACGAATTAGTGCAGACACAAGGTGAGAACAAAGCGAACGCGCTGTTTAGAACGGTCATTCAAACCGTGGAGGAACGATTCGAAGCGCTCGAGCGGGCGTTCCAGGAAATGATGGACGATAAGGAACCAAAGTCGCTCGCGGATGCCATGCGGGACGAAGTAAAGTTGGCGTTCATCTCGGCCAGAGTTGCCGAAGAACGTTCAAAGGGTGGTGGTGGTGGAGATAGTAATAATACCACATCGGCAACTAGTGAAGAAAAGAATAAGAACGCTGGAGAGAGTAAAGCTAATGGCGCCGATGACGACGGCGATGACGACGACGACGACGAGAACAGAAGAAATAGCTATGAAATCGAGGCGTTGCGAAGCGAAATCCGAGAACTCACCGAGACGAGCGAGCTTTTGGAGCACGAACTCAACGAGCAACTCACGGAGAGTAACGCAAAATGCGAAGAGCTCACCATTCAATTGAAGAGTATGACTCTTTCGCACGCGAATGCGAGCAACGAGCGCGAATCCATGAGTCGAGCGCTCGAGGACGCAAAGTCGCGCTTGAATAGCGAGCGCGAAAAAGTGCAATCGCTCGAGAGCGCTTTGAAAAATGCTCAAAACGAAGGGAAACGTCAAATCCAAAAAGAAATCGAACGACGCGCAGATCAAGAGATGGAAATGACGTTCGAGATTGAAACGTTGAAAAGAGATCTCGCGTCGAAAATGGACCGAGTCGCCGAACTCGATGGGAGATTGAAATCTGTCGCGGCAAAGTACGAAGCGGCGAAGAGAGAAAGCGGAACTTCGGAGGAAATATCGCAACAAGCTCGAGTGGAAATTGAAAGATTACAAAAAGAAAGCAAAGCAAAGCTCGAGGCTTTGCGAATAGAAAACGAGGAGTTACTCGAGAAGGTCGAGGATGCAAACGTTCGCGTGCATCAGCTTTTGCAAGAAATCGAGGCGATGGATTCGGCCTCGGCAGAGGCTTCCGAACACGTTTCGCAAGCAATGCAGGCGATTAAGAACGCGTCGTCGCGCGAAATCTCTTCGCTCAAATCAAAGTTGGCAGAAGCAGAAGCGTTCATAGAAGCCACGGAAGGCATGGAGGACGAATTAATCTCTACTCGAGAGGAAATGTCGAGCATGAAGGAACATTTTAGCAGACGCGAGATAGAATTGAGAGGCCGAATTGCCGAGCTGGAAAATATCATCGAAGCCGTACGATTGGGGAGAGGTAGGAAAGTTGGCGTGACGCCGCCGCATAGTCCCAAACCGTCGCCGCGCAAACAGTTTGGTAAGATAGGAGATCAAGACGACGAAGTCGACGACGACGCGTCCGAAAACTCGTTTTACATTCGAACCTCCTCGAAAGCGGATCGCGAGCAAACGCTCTCGGCGATTAAGAGCGTCGATAAGAGTTTGCGACAGGCGCGCGACGAGTTCGATCGAGTCCGAAATGCGCGCTCGCGCCGTCTCGGTTTCGATGAGAAAGGAGAGGATTAGTAACGTAAAGAACGGTAGTGTATGTACTAGTAGATTAGATTTTGTTATTTATTTTTGTACTTTGCTTTGCGTTGATATTAATAGTATATAAAGTGTGTGAAGACGTGTTGTTACTACTTAGTATTATTATTATTGTAGTATCTTCTTCTCTTTCTTTCTCGCTTTTCTTATATATACGCGATGATGAAATTATTATGCGCGGCGATTGACTCAAGGTTTCTCTTCGTCTTTCATGGCGAACCCGAGCTCCTCGCGAAAATTATCCTCGTTCGTCCCGGTGAACGACCCCACCATCTTCCCGCCTCGGAATAAGAAAAAGTGCGGCGTAGACGTCACGTTCATGCTCTTCGCCGTCGTCGCCAACACTGGATCGCTATCGCCGACGACTTTGAAAAATCTCACCTTGTCGTAATATTCCGCGAACATGTCGTATTTCGCCGCGAACTTCTTACACGGTCGACACCACGAAAACGTAAACTCCACCACATTCAACGTCTCCTCCGGTGCGTTCAATATCTCCCCTTTAAACACTGGAAAAGAAGGCACGTCGTTCACTTTCCCCAAAACGACGTCCCCGTCCATAAACTCCGGCGCGAGTGCGTTTAACTCTTGCTCTTCCTCCTCCATCTCGTCGAACGACTTCATCGGTGTTCTCATGATATCTAAACACATCGGATCGTTCTCTTGGCACGCCACTTTCCGTCGGTCTTTCCAGTACTCCTTTATCTTCTGCTGACGCTCTTTCTCTCCTTTCTTTTTCTTTGTGTTCGTGGTGGTATTAATATTGGTGATGGTATCGCTGCTGCTTTTACTCGTCTTCGTCTTCTTTTCCGACGGAGAGGACGATGATTCCTTCGATGACGCAGCAGCAGAAGTTAACAACCTCCTCGTCCTCGTTGTCGTTGTTGGTGTTCGTCGCGCTCCTTTTCCTCCTTTTCCTCCTCCTCGAAAAGGACTGTTCTCGTTCCTCGTCTTCTCACCACCACCGCGACAAGAAGGCCGCAACAAAAGTACTCTCCTCGGAGAAGAAGAAGAAGAAGAAGAAGAGAACATCATCATCTCGTTATGTGTGATGTTATTCTTTCCCGTACGTAAAAATTTTTGTTGGTGCTTTCCAACGGTTTTTTCGAACGAAAATTTTTGAGCGATTGACCGAAGAATTTTCGGCCTTTTTTTTCTCATCAAAAGAAAATTAAAAAACACATCATCACGAGGTACTCATCACATCATCACAAACGCACACAAAAAAAAAAGAATGACGACGACGAAAATGACGACGATTTCGAGGAGAACGACTTTGACTCTTCTCTTCCTCTTCGTCGCGAGCTTTTTGTTTGGGACTTTAACTGTTTTTGTCGTCCAGGTATACCACGCCAACGAGCGTTTTTGTGTGTTGTTTTTTTTCTCGATCATTTTTCTCAAAATCATCATCATCGTCGCGTTTTGGCGGCTTTGTTTGTTTTTTTTTTCTCATCGTCGCGGTCTCCAAAACTCCGCTCCCCTTCCGGCGCGTCGTCGTCGTTTACGTCGCGTTCTGTCTGTCTGTCGGGGTCGATCTCGGTTTGAAGGGTGTTTCTCTCGAAAGTTCTTCTTCTGTTTCTTCTTTTCGACGAAAACGGAGGATTGGAGGAAAAAATGGGTTCTTCTCGATGATGTTGGGAAGAACACCAACCACTTCATCGAAACTCTCTTTTCGCGGGGTGCGAAAAATACTAACCACCAAAATGTTTGTTTCTCTACTTTGATGACATAACACAGGCGCAAGAATACGATGACGATGGTTTAAGGCCAGCGGAACCGTACGACGACGTTCCAGATTACGGTACAGACTACGGCGATTACGGCGGCATGGGCGGCATGGGCGGCATGGGCGGCATGGGCGGCATGGGCGGCATGGGCGACTACGGCGGCGGCGACTACGGCGACTACGGCGGCCAAGGAGAAGAGGAAGAGTTGGAAATGCCGGAAGGTCCGTACGAAGTCGAACCGTTAGGGAAGGAGAATTTCACATCCATTTTGAAAGACTTGGACGGAGCTTTAGTAGAGTTTTACGCGCCGTGGTGTGGACACTGTAAAAAGTTGGAGCCGCATTACGAATACGCCGCGAGAGCTGTGAAAGAGAGCGAAAAGTTGGAAGGTAAGAACGTGAAGTTGTTCAAAGTTGACGCGACCTTGGAAGAAGCGCTAGCGAAAGAATTGGGCGTGGAAGGGTTTCCAACCATGAAGTGGTTCGAGAAAGGCGAGTTGAAGAAGGATTACCAATCCGGAAGAGACCAATACGCCATCGCGAATTACGTCGAGCGTCAAATGGGCGAACCGAGCGTTGATTTGACGACGATGAAAGTGTTCACCGGCGAAGAGGCGCCGAAGAAAGTGAAAGAGGCGAAAGAAGACGGCGATGAAGGCGAAGAAGAAGACGAGGATGAAGACGAAGATGAAGAAAAGCGAGCGACTTTGATCGCGGTTTTCGACGAATTGGGCTCTTCCCCAGCCTTCGCGGACTTTTACGCCATGGCGAAAGATATCGATCTCAACGGCCTCGACGTAGCGCACACAGATAATCGCGCGAACGTTGCCAAATTGGGCCTGACCAATTTCAAAAGACCGTCCAACCCGGCGATGGTTTTGATGTTTGAAAACGAAAAAGGCGAGAAATCTTTCGCCGAGTACGACGGCAAATGGGAGGCGAAAGAGATCACCAAGTTTGCCGCCGTCGCGCAACTTCCATGGGTCATTCCATTCGAGCAAGAATACATCAACAAAGTCTTTGAATCTGGCGTGACTGCGCAAGTTTTGGTCTTTCACGACGGCGAGAACGAGGAAACTGCGAAAGAACTCCACGCCCTCCTCGAGGAAGTTTCCAAGGAAGACAACAAGAGCGGCAAGATTTTGTTCGTCACCGTGGACATTAAAGGTAGCGATGCCGAGGGTGTTTTGGAATACTTTGACGTGGTCGTCGGCGAGGACGAGTTCCAACCGCAAGCGGTCATCTTTTCGCAACCAACCGAACCCGAACCGGTGAATAAGGACGAGAAGGAGAAACCACGCATCGAAGAAGGCCAAAAGAAGTATAAGCTCGAAAACGCGCCGACGATTACGAAACCAATCATGCAACAGTTCATCAAAGCTTTCGAAGCGGGTTTGTTGCAGGAACACTTAAAGTCCGAACCTATTCCGGAGGAAAACTACGGTCCGTTGTACAAAGTTGTCGGCGAAAACTTTGATGAAATGGTCAACGACAGCGAAACGGATGTCTTTCTCGAAGTGTACGCGCCGTGGTGCGGGCACTGCAAAGAACTCGCGCCGACAATCAAGAAACTCGCCAAGAGGTTCAAAGACGTGCCGACGGTGAAAATTTGCGATATGGACGGTACCGCGAACGAGCATCCTTTAGTAAAGGATGCGAAAGGTTTCCCGGCGATTTATTTCTTTCCCGCCGGGGAGAAAGGTGTAAGAGTTCCATGGGACGAAGAGGAGAAGAGAACGGTTGGCGGCTTCACGAGATTTATTCAAGCGAACGCAAAACTTCCGTTTGATTTGCCGAAAATTAAGTCCAAGGAAGAAAAAGCTGCGGAGAGGGAAGCGAAGAAGAAAGCCAAGGAGTTCGAAGAGGCGCACGAAGAGTTGTAAACGTGGACCGTCCCGAGAGTTATAAATAAATATAAATTAAGTACGTATATTATTCTTATTCTAATGATCACTTGCCTCGTCCTTCTTCTCTTTCGATTGCTCGATAGGCGATGTCGCTTCGACAGAAACCGTTCGGCCAATCGATTTTATCGATGGCCACGTACGCGTTCTTCGTCGCCTCTTTCACGGACGTACCCATCGCAGTTATCCCCAAAACTCGACCACCGTTCGCTAATATCTCCCCATTCTCTCCACTCGCCGTTCCGGCGTGAAAGATTTTCGTTTTTGCCGTCGATTCTTCCGCGCCTTGTAAATTTTTAATCTCGTCGCCTTTCGAGTAACTTCCCGGGTACCCTTTCGCCGCTAAAACAACATTAACAGCTGGTTCTTTGCTCCATTTCACGCTCTTCACGTCGTCGTCGGTGATATTATTCGTCGCTGCGGCGTATAAAAGCTGGCACAAATCGCTTTCCATTCTCGCCATTAACGTTTGGCACTCGGGATCGCCAAAGCGCACGTTGTGTTCCAACAGTTTTACTTTTTTCGTTTTCTCGTCAATCATCAACCCGGCAAAGATGACGCCATTATACTCGCACCCTTCTTCACGCATTCCTCTCACCGTTGGCTCGATGATATTCTTCATCACGTCCTCTTCAATCTCTTTCGTGACCACTGGAGCTGGCGAATACGCGCCCATACCACCGGTGTTCAATCCGGTATCGCCGTCGCCAACTCTTTTGTGGTCTTGCGCCGACGCTAACGGAACCGCAACGTCGCCCCCGACGACGGCAAAAAACGACGCCTCCTCGCCAAACAAAGTCTCCTCGATTACGATCGTATCGCCGGCATCGCCAAACTGTTTATTCAACATCAGCTCGTCGATGGCTTTTTCCGCCTCCTCGACGGTTTCAGCCATAATCACGCCTTTCCCGGCAGCCAAACCAGACGTTTTAATCACAATCGGCGCTCCCGTCACCGTTCTCACGTACTCCTTCGCCTTTTCCGCGTCGCTAAAAACCTCGTACGTGGCTGTCGGAATGTTATACTTCCTACACAAGTTCTTCATGAACTCCTTGGACCCTTCCAACTGCGCCGCTTTCTTCGACGGTCCAAACACGTTGATATTTTCCGCTCTCAAACTGTCCGCTAACCCGTCCACCAGCGGCGCTTCCGGCCCAACGACGACTAAATCGATAGCGTTCGATTTGCAAAATTTCACCACATCCGCGTGATTCGATTCAGAAACGTCCGCGATGGATGTCACGGTCGGCTCCGTCGCGATACCGGCGTTCCCCGGTAACGCGAACACTTTCTCGCACGTTTCAGACTGGAGCAAACGATAGATTAACGCGTGCTCGCGACCACCGGAGCCGATGACCAGAACGTTTTTCTTCTTTTTTTTCGACGAAGACGCCGGTGCCACAGCTGAGAAGACAATCGCGGAAGAAGAGGAAGACGACGACGCGCTTCCTCCTCGTCTTCTTCCGCTTCTTCTCGTTGATTTAACAAACATCATCATCATCATCATCTTCCCCGAGGATACAGAGGAGGAGTTCTTCTTCGTTCTCGAAAAAGAAGAAGGAAAAACCTTCTTTGTTGTTCCTCTCAAAGTCGTTCGCCCCATCGTGGTAGTAGTATTACTCGTCGTCATCATCATCGACGTCGTCGTCGTCATCGTCGTCTGTTTCCCGCGAGGATCGTTCGTGTTAGAACAGAGAGGTGTTTTCGTGTGTGTAAAAGAACAACACCTTTTCAAAAATGAGAGACACATTTTGAATTTAGGGTCTAGGGTTTACATCAAGAAAAGATCTCTTCTTTTTCCGAAAATTCTTTTTTTTTATCCAAACAACACCAACAAGAAAAGAAATCATTTCATCCAAACGCGCACAACAGACGACAAAGGCACGACGCGCGAAGAAGAAGAAGTCGAGATTCTCGATTTCGCAAATACAAAATCGAGTGGTTTTAGTTAAACTTTGACACGTGCGCGCGTAAAATGAGCGTTTTCACGGTCGCGTCGACGTCGTCGATGACGTTTTTGAGTTCCTTTTCTTCGCGAATTTCGATGTCCTCTTCCTCTGCCTCCTCTTCCTCGAAAAGAAACGTCTCGTCGTCGCTCGTTGGGTTTTCTTCCTCCTCCTCCTCCTCCTCCTCGAGAGCCACGGGAAAGCGAAGGGAAAAAAGAACGTTTCGAATCGAGGCGATGGCCGTCGCGGACACGAACGCGGAGATTGATTTCGCCAAGTACGTGAAAGAAAAGAACGCGGCGATCGAGCAAGCGTTGTCCGATTCCGTCCCAACCATTTATCCAGAACGTTTGCACGAATCCATGAGATATTCTTTACTCGCCGGTGGGAAAAGAATTCGTCCGTGTTTAGCAATCGCGGCGTGCGAGATGGTTGGAGGCGCACAAGAAGTGGTCATGCCAACGGCGTGCGCGCTGGAGATGATCCACACGATGAGTTTGATCCACGACGATTTACCGATGATGGATAACGACGATTTTCGAAGAGGCGTGCCGACGAATCATAAAGTGTACGGGGAAGAGATGGCTATTTTAGCCGGCGACGCGTTGTTGTCGCACGCGTTCGAGTACATCGCGAGAGAGACAAAAGGGGTTCCGGCGGAGAAGATTTTACGCGTGATAGCGGATGTTGGGAAGTGCGTCGGGTCGGAAGGACTCGTTGGTGGCCAAGTTGTGGACATCGAAAGCGAAGGTTTGGCGATGGAAGGGAAACCGGTCAGTTTGGAAACGCTGAAGTATATTCACGCGCACAAGACTGGGGCGTTGTTGGAGACGGCGGTGGTTTCCGGAGCGATTTTGGGTGGCGGAACCGAAGAGGATATCGAGCGATTGGGGAAGTACGCGTACGATATTGGATTGGCGTTTCAGGTTGTGGATGATATTTTGGATTGCACGGCGACGAGCGAGGAGTTAGGCAAAACGGCTGGTAAAGACGTCGCGGTTGGTAAGGCGACGTACCCGAGTTTATTAGGATTGGAGGAGTCGCAGAGGATAGCAGATGAGTTAATTAAGAGCGCGAAGGAACAGTTATCGGTGTACGATCAAAAGAAAGCCGCGCCGCTCATTGGCTTAGCCGATTACATTAAAAACAGAAAGAATTAAGAGAGAGAGAGAGAGAAACGAGGAGGACCGATATATAAGCGCGCTTATTCTCGGAAGATTCTTTTTTTGCGTATTGTAATAATAATTAAACTTCTTACTGAAACATTTTGCGAACATGGTGTACATACATACGAGACGGGCGCGAAGAAAGAGGTTCGAGCGGGGAGCGACGTTTATTTAGTTCGTTGCTTTACGCTTCGTCAACGCATTCATGCGCTCCCGAAACTCTTCCGCCGCAGATTTCGCTTTCGCAACCGGTGATTTCTCAGCAGCAGGAGCTGTTGTTGTTGTTGTTGCTGCGATGTTCACGTCTCTCGGGGAAAGCTTGAATCCTTTCGAAGCGGAACCGCCGGTACTTTTACCTTGTGAAGCGAAACTGCTCCCAAAGTTCCTCGGCGTCGCGCGAAAAGCAAAAGAGCTTCCACCGTTTTCCTTTTCAGAGATAGCGGCGGAAGGAGTAGAAGACGAAACAGACAACAGCTTCTTCTTTCGACTGTTCTCAACTTTCGCCAAACCTCTGTTCACGTACGCTTGGAACGCCGAACTCGTCTGTCGCAAGTGTTCGTTCACGTCGACTCGAGAAATTTTCTCCTCGCACTTGGTGAAATTGTACAGTTGTTCGAGACCTTGGACGGTCGTGTCCTTGTCGCCGATTTTTGCGAAAATGCCCGACAGTTCCTCTCGAACTTTCGATTCGATTTCATCCTCTCCGGAAAGGATTTTCAAACTCGCGCGAACCTGTCGCAACAACGAAGGAAGTTGATCCGACTCGCTCTCCAACTCTGGTATTTTTACGTTCATACCTGTCAAAGCTAACTTGGCGTACTTTTCCGCGGACGGACCGATGAGTTTGCATACCTCGTGAACCACCGCGCGAACGATTCGAATGTTCTTGTTCCCGTACTCGTCGTCGCGTTCACCCTCGAGAATGAACTCTTCGCCTTTGAAGGAGTAAAATTCGTGCACCGCGGAGAAAATTGAGGCGACGTTGATGCCGGATTCCACGAGCTCTTCGAGCTGAAACGCGAGTTTGACGAGACATTTCGCGACTAAAGTTTCAAACAAAGCTACTTTTGCTTCGGTATTTTCGGCATTAGCGTTCTTCTTGCTCAGATGATGCGCAGTTGTAGTCGTTGTCGCCGCGTTAGCGTCGCCCAACGAAGAGAAATCCGGGACGCCTTCCCCGGATAACAACTTGATCAAACTGACCATAGAATTCGTCTTGGAAAAGTTTTCCATGGCTTTCTCTGCGAGCGCGTTGAGCGCATTCAAATAATCCGAAGATTCCAAAACAGTTGTAGTTGATTCAAAAGAAGATATGCTTGAACTATTATCCATGGCCAAAACCAACTGCGAGAGCACAGAGGCGAGGACGTTTCTGGTCGTTGCTTCCGAAGCGCCGTTCGCTAAGATGGACTCTTTCAAGACCGCGTGCATAGTCATCAACGCGTACTTACAGCCACGCAGTAACGTTTCGTACTCCTCTCGCTCTTCCTCGATCTTCTTGTTCGTTTTACTCTTTTTGTGCTTCTCGCATTTTTTCTTCGCTTTCACCGCGTTTTCAAAGAAAATCGGCAGCTCGTCAGATAAAAACATGAGTAAAGGTCCGATAGTTCCAGAAATCTCGTGTTTAAACGCGTCCGACATGGCGTGCGCGTTCATTTCGTGACACAACGCTTTCAAACCTTCCACACACTCGTCGTCTTCGTCTGCCGTGGCTCTCGCGAGCGCTTGGTCCCAAATAGAAGGTCTCGCCGGTGGCGTGACTGGCGGTTCGAGGTCCTTCCCGCCGTCAACGTTGAGTTGTTTCAAGTCACACATTTGAAAAACGTCTCCACTGGAACTTCGAGAGACGTTTTCTTTGACCGCATTATCAAACATAACCTCGAGATTGTCCACGTCCATGTTGTCGTCGTCCAAAATACTTTTTCTTTCGGCGAACTTTTCCGTCGGCTTCTGGGCGGACGGAGGCACGAATACTTTCTCGACGGTGCCCAGATTTTTATAATTTTCCGGGATATTGAGCGCTGCCGGTTTCTTCATCGCGCTCGATGTAGTAATAGCACCATTGCTGGTAAAATCAATGGGAAATTCCTTGTTAATTCTCGCGTCAATAGCCGAACACAAACCGTGCGGTAATTTCTCAATGGCTTTCAGCGCGTCTTCGCGAGTCACCGTGCGCTTCTTCTTTATACTACTGCTGGTCGTGCTATTACTAGAACTACTCGCCGCATCTATCGTGCGTTCCATTTTCATGGCAGTTTCAAAGAGATTCGAAGCTGCTACGCGAACGTCGCTCGATTTGTCCTTAAAGCCAACCGCGGCAAACGCCATGGCAGGTTGTAAGAGAAGCGCGATATCGTCCGCCGCTTTGGCCGTGGCGGCGTTCTTTTCAATAGCCTCTATCGTTTCGCGGCAAAAGTCCATAGCCTCGCGTTTACCATCCGCACACAAAGTGCCAACGGAAGAAGAATTCGACGAGGAAGTCGCGAGCTCGACGAATTTATTTGCAAACTGTTCTAAAACTACAGCTTCACCAACGGCGACGCCCCAATCGGAGATCAAAGAAAACGCAGCTTCTCTGACAAATCTCTTGGAGTCGCCGACGTGTTTCGCGCAATCGCTCAACACCAATCGTCCAACTTTCTCGACGTTTTCCCCACACTTCAACGCGAATTGTCCGGCAAGCTGTAACGCTTGAGATGCTAAGTTGGCGTTAGAGTCCGTAAATCTCGCTCGCAAAGCTGAAAAAAGCGCGTCGAGTCCAAAGACTTCGATGTTACTCGGCGCTGAGTCGAGAATAGATTTCAACTTGTCGAGCGCGGCGGATCGACGCTTCCAGTTACCATCCGCGGTATCGCGGAGTAAGGCGTCCGTAATTTTCAAACTCAAATCGGCGGCGCAGCAGCCAGTGTTGTTATTGTTATTTTTCTTGTTGATGTTGTTGCCGCTGCTACTGCTCGTGCTTGCGTTTTTTCTATCGCTTCGCTCTTGTTTTCTCTTTGGAGCCGCTGCGACATTCTCTCCAGCACCAGCTTTCGTTGGCGCCGTCGAATTCGCAGATGGCAGCGCTGGCGTAATCTTTGCGCATATCTCGTTCATTTTTTTCATTTTACTATCGTCCACTCCGGCGAGATGTTGCGAGGAAAGTGTTTTCATCCCGCCGGCTCTCCCCGCGAGCGTGCCGAGAAACTCCTGCGAAGCCTTCCTCGTTTCCGGATCTTTATCCTCTAAAAGTTTAACCACTGTCGCAACTAATTCGCTCGCACTAATCGTCTTCTTCGCCTCCTGCAATGAAAACGACGCGCTCGATCGCGTCAACCATTTCAAAGTTTCCAATTTCGCTTTGCCGACTTTGTGTTGCAATCCGTATTTTACCACGTCTTCTGGCGAGTCGCAAAATGCGAAACATCGCAATGAAATGGCATCCAACGTGTTCGCAATCGCACTCGTCACGAATGCGTTCTTATCTTTTAATTTATCCAGTAAAGCACTGAGCAGCATTTTTGCGTCTTTACTAAAATCCGCTCTCGCGTTCAAACATAACTTTTCGATCGATTTCGACGCCTCCGCGACGCAATTCGCGTTGGCGTCTTTCGAGATGACTTTCTTGAGCACTTTTTGAAGCTCCATGAACTCTTCTTTTTGTAAACGCGCGGACGAAGAGCACGCGTCGGTGAGTTGCTTCAGCGCGTGTAAGCGGTGTCGCCAATTCGAAGATACCACGGCTTCCCAAAATTTTGGAATATCTTCGTCCGTGGATGGTTTGTCCAATGCTTTGAGCACCGAGAACGGCTCCGCGGAATCGTACGGATCTTCGTTCAAGTCGTCTGCACCTGCCACCGCTTCTACCTTTTCGGTAACACTATCTTCTGTACTACATTCAGACGTAGACGTTGTCGTCTTTTTCGTTCTCATCTCTTTTTGCAACGAAATCAAAAACCTCGTCGCTTTCATCGAACCTCTTTCTTTCCCGTCCGCCGTCTCCTTCGCCAACGACGCCTCCACCTCGCCTTTCATCGTTTTCGACAACTTGTCTTTCATCTTCTCCATCACGATTTGATCTCCGACCCATTTCGCGCACTCCACGATAACTCTCTTCCCTTCATTTCTCACCTTTTCGTCTCGATGCCCGATGGCTTCTTTGGCTCCGTCTAAACACTTCATCCAGTTCAACGCGCCTCTCTTCCCGCACCCGAACTGTTCGCACGCGAGCGCTAAACACTTACTCGCCGCCAACGCGACTTTCGGTACCTTATGCCCGCTCGCTTTCGATAACACCTCGATCGCTAACTCCGATTGTTCCATCTCCACGAACAAGCAAAACGTTTCCGTGGCAAAACTCACCGCTTTCGGTCTCCCGAAGAACGCTTTCGAGACCAGCGCTGGCAACACTTTCGCCCCAACGTCTTCCGCGAATTCTTTCACACCACCCTCGCTTTTCGATGACGACGACGACGTATTAAAAAACGAGACTAACTCGCGATCGATCATCTTCCTCAACCTTTGATTCGTTCTCTCTAAAGCCACGTCTAAGGCGTTCGCGTTCGTCTCGGAGACGATTTTATGCATCGCTTCTTTAAAATAGTCGATGATTTCGAAATTCTTCTCGTAGTCGTTGGTATTCGTTTCCTTCTTCTCGTCTTTGGCAAAATCATCATCGAAAGACGACGACGACACCATTGATTCGTACGCTCTCGATCGGACTTTCCAGTGAGCGTGTTGACATTGCGCCGCGAACGAGAGCTTTAAAGTCGCTTTTAAAATCTCTTCTTCTTCTTTTCCGTTGTTGTTTTCAAAGCTCATTTTATGTGTACTCTACTTATATATATGTCTTTCAAATTGTCTTAAAGTTGTCTTAAAGTTGTCTGTATAGTCCGTTTTGTCTTAACGTTGTCTTTAACTTGTCTGTGCCATATATATTGTTTTTCTTGTGAAAATCCCGTGAACTCAAAAACGTTTTTTGAACGTTGAATCGGTGCGGATTTGGACTGGTCGAACTGGTAAGACTGGTAAGGGAAAGATTAGGACTTGGTTTTGACGAATGTCCCTCGTTTTTAAGCTGTTGAAATCTTTCGGTCATAGCCACTCACAAGAACTCTCGACACAAGTTGATCCCATGAAACCCTAGACAAACTCGAGCATTTCGGTCGACACTCCTTTTTCGGGATACGATTTTGTGAAACGACTCTTTTACCTAACTTTTATAACGCGCAACACGGGTACATTAACAACAAGTATTCGTGATCAAACGCACACAAAAGAAGCTTTGACACTTGTTGAACCTTGTTACGTCCCCCGATCATCGACATCAACGTCAATATAACCCAAAGGTAAAGAAATAGAAACCGATTTTTTCGTCGTCGTTTTTCCCGAAGTCGCGAAAAGTTCCCGAAGTTACGGACGTTACTATAGTTTGGGGTGGGTGGGGGATATGATATCTCTATTTGCTGCTTTTATTGCACCGCGCTATTATCTGCGAGTATTCGCGCGGTAGTAACGACAGGAAAAGAAAGTATCGATTAGTGAGTGTCATGCTCGTAAAAAGCACCGACACTGTGTTAAAGCTTTCCGGTTCACCGAAACCAGGCGAAGCCATTCGAGCCGTACTTCTCGGGCGTTCTTGCCTCGACTCGAACATAAACGCGACCATTGAATTCCACTGGTATAAAAAGGAAAGCAACCAGGAACAAAAGGAACATCACCAGAAACAAC
>Ga0209309_10002843_pt1 | contig 15397 bp, 10 predicted proteins | sample COGITO_mtgs_1204_2_FD_184807 | JGI IMG/M metagenome (GOLD analysis project Ga0209309, IMG submission 184807) | Pelagic marine microbial communities from North Sea - COGITO_mtgs_120412 (SPAdes) (version 2) | ecosystem: Environmental > Aquatic > Marine > Epipelagic ... | reverse complement strand
ACAGCCGTTCGGGCAACCAACAACGCGCATAATAATGCTGTCATCTGGTATACCGTGCTTAGCAAGTAATGCTTCAGTTTTTTCTACTAGGCTTGGTAGGTAACGCTCTGCTTCGGCCATTGCAAGTGGGCACGTTGGCAGCGAAACACACGCCATAGAGTTTTTACGTTGCTGCGAATCTGTGTCATCAATTAAGCCATGGCTACGTGCAATTTCTTCAATCACGGCTTTTTGATCTGCAGGTACGCCAGCAATAATTAAGTTTTGGTTTGCCGTCATACGCATGTCACCTTGGTGAACTTCTGCAATTTTACGACAACCTGTTTTAAGCGGTTTGCCTGGGTAGTCTAAAATACGACCACTTTGAATGAATAGCGTTAAGTGATGCTTACCATCAATGCCTTCAACCCAACCAATGCGATCGCCTCGGTGAGTAAACTCAAACGGACGACTTGGTGCAAACGTAACGCCTGAGCGTTTTTCTACTTCTGCTTTAAATACATCAACACCTACACGGTCTAGTGTGTATTTAGTTTTTGCATTTTTACGGTTTGAACGATTACCCCAATCGCGCTGCACAGATACAACATGCTCTGCAATTTTTAAGGTATCTTCTAGCGTAATAAAGCCAAAGTCATCAGCCTTACGCGGATAAGTTGCTGTATCGCCGTGCGTCATGGCAAGGCCACCGCCCACTAATACGTTAAAACCAACAAGCTTGCCGTTATCAGCAATTGCCACAAAGTTTAAGTCATTCGCATGCACATCAACTTCGTTGTTAGGTGGAATAGTTACCGTTGTTTTAAATTTACGCGGTAAGTAATTAGACCCTAAAATTGGCTCTTCTGTGGTTTCTGCTTTTTCGCCATTTAACCAAATTTCGGCATACGCTTTCGTTTTTGGTAATAAATGCTCAGAAATTTTTGCAGCCCAGTCGTAAGCTTCTTGATGTAACTCAGACTCAACTGGGTTAGTAGTACAAAGCACATTACGGTTAACGTCACCCGCTGTAGCAATAGAGTCTATACCTACGCTATCAAGCATTTGGTGCATGCCTTTAATATTAGGCTTTAGCACACCATGAAACTGAAACGTTTGACGCGTTGTTAAACGAATACTGCCGTAGCTTGTTTTGTCATCTGCAAACTTATCGATTGCTAGCCACTGCTCTGGCTTAATAATACCGCCAGGCATACGCGCACGTAACATTACATTATGTAGCGGCTCTAGCTTTTGCTTAGCACGCTCACCACGTATATCGCGGTCATCTTGTTGGTACATGCCATGAAAACGAATTAGCTGAAAGTTGTCGGCAGTAAAACCACCAGTAATTTCATCTTTTAAATCTTTTTCTATGGTGCCACGTAAAAAGTTACTTTCTCTTTTCAAACGTTCGTTATCAGAAAGTTTTACGTTTTTATCTTGTTCGCTCATTTTAAATCCTAAATTTGTTACAGTGACGGCTGTTAGCTGTTAAATAAAATAAGAAACGTGATTAATACACGTCTTTCTGATAGCGGTTTGCGCTACGCAAATCTTTTAAGTATTGCTCTGCGTCTTCGTTACTCTTACCTGTGTTTTCTTTAACGATATCAAGCAAGGCGTTGTGTACATCTTTTGCCATACGATTTGCATCGCCACAAATATAAAAGTGAGCGCCAGCTTCTAACCATTCAAACACGTCTTTACTGTTACTGCGTAATTTGTCTTGTACGTATACTTTTTCGGCTTGGTCGCGGCTAAATGCTACATCTACTTTGTTAAGTAAACCCGATTTTAAATAACCCTGTATTTCTACTTGGTATAAAAAATCTTGAGTAAAATGTGGGTTACCAAAAAACAACCAGTTTTTGCCTTGTGCTTCACGCGAATCACGCTCTTGTAAAAATGCACGGAACGGCGCAATACCGGTACCTGGGCCAACCATGATCACAGGTGTATCATCGTTAGTAGGTAGGCGGAAATTATCGTTGTGTTCGCTAAATACTTTAACTTTACAACCTTCTTCAGCACGACGAGTTAAGTAACCAGTACAGCCACCTAAATGCTCGCTATCAAATGCATCAAACTGCACTAGAGCTAGTGTTAAATGTACTTCGTCTTCAACTTCGCTTTGGCTAGATGCAATTGAGTACAAACGCGCTTGTAGTTTACGTAAGCAATCTACTAATGTTTGCGCATCAAGCTTTGCTGGGTTTTGGCGAATCACATCAAATATTTGACGAGGTTCAATGTATGCGCGCATTGCAGTTTTATCTTCAACTAGTTTAAGCAGCTCTGGCGTGCCCGTAGCAGTTGCATATTTTTCTACAAAACCAGGGTATGACTGAGTCAGCTCTAGTTTTTCAATAAGTGCATCGCGTACGCTTAGCTCTTCATCACCTACTTTTACAATGCTTGTTGCATCTATTTGAGTAAGTGTAAGTACTTCATCAACTAATACATCGTCATTTAAAAAGTACACACCTAATGAATCACCTGGCGTGTAAGTAATGTCAGAACCTTCAAGCGAAATTTCAACATGGCGTACATCTTTAGTTGAGTCGCGACCGGTAATTTTTTGAACAGTTAATAGCTCTGCTTCAAATGGATTTTGTTTTGTATATTGGCTTGCTGCAGAAGTTGGTGCGCCAAATGGCATTGATACAACTTGACCACCAGCGGCCTCTTGTTGCGCTTTTAAATCAGGTTCGAATGCGTCAATTGCGCCCGCAATCCATGTTGCAGCTTCTTCTTCATAATCTACATCTAAATCAGCACGTTGATATATGGTCTGTGCACCTAGTTTATTTAAACGCTCTTCAAAGTCTTTTGCTGTTTGGCAGAAAAACTCATAGCTAGAATCACCTAAACCAATAACGGCTATTTTTACATCGTCTAGTTTTGGTGCTTTTTTAGTTGCTAAAAATTCATAGAGTGTTTCTGCGTCTTCTGGTGGCTCACCTTCACCGTAAGTAGATACAACGATGGTTAAAAACTTTTCTTTTTTCAGGGCTGTTGGTTTGTAATCTGACATGCTAACCAATTTAACCGCTAAGCCGCGCGACTCAGCCTGCTCTTTCATTTTGCTTGCTACGCCTTTTGCGTTACCCGTTTGCGAACCATATAAAATAGTTAGCGCTGCAGCATCTCCTGCAGCCGGTACGCCAGCAGTAGGAGCACCTAATGCAGCTGAGTTAGCATTAGCGGCTAAGTAACCACTTACCCATGCTTGTTGAATTGGATTAAGCTCAGCCACTAAACCTTGCAGCTTTTGTACTTGATCTTGCGATAGCGGGCTTGCCGCAGCATTTAGTTGACCTAACAACATGAATCGATTCCCCATAACCCTGAAAATTAAACACAACACACTTTGTGTATTGTTAAAAATGAGTTTTACCTCATCCAGAGTGTATCTGTTGAGGTTTTCTAAGTATGCAGGATAACGGGCTAAGCATAGATAAAAAAAGAATAGAATCTGCTTTGATATTCCATTTAGTTATTAATTTATAAAAATACCTTCAAAAACAGTTTAAAGAGTAATTATTGCCTTTTACTGCATTTTAAATTAACAATTTTGTAACCAAACTAATGTAGGGTATATTTTACTTTCAAAGTAAAAATAGGAACAATCATGTTACACGGGAAATATAAAAACAAATTAATTAGTACCGCTTTGTTACTGGGCTCATTACCTGTAATGGCCAATGTAACTAATGGCGGCTTTGAGCAATGGTCAGGTAATACACCTGATGCATGGACAACAATAGATGGCGGAATTAGCCTTTCACAATCCACCAGCACAGTTAAAAGTGGCAGTAACTCTGCTGCTGTAAATGTAACTACAGGGTCGCAAAGTAACACCGATTTATTACAACAAGTTACTGTAGAAGCAGGTAAAACCTATAACTTTTCGGCTGATGTTTACCATACCGAAGGTAAAATTAAGGCGCGCTTATATGTGGACGGCTACCAAGGCTATTCAAATCAGGCACAAACTAACCAATGGCAAACAGTTAGCCATAGCTATACAGCAAGCAGTGATAAAACAATTAGTGTTGGACTTAGGTTTTACGATGTAAGTGGATTTGATGGCAGCGAAACCGTATACGTAGATAACTTTTTACCAAACGCTGATGGCAGCGCATCAACAAGTTGTACCGACAATAGCCTTACCCTAACGCTTAATACCGATAATTACGGTAGCGAAACTAGCTGGGCCGTAAATAACAATCAAGGTAGCGCAATTGCTAACGGCAGTGGTTACGCATCAAACACACAATATGATGAACAAATATGCCTAACTGATGGTACATACGCACTAGTTATTAGCGACAGCTACGGCGATGGTATGTGTTGTTCAACAGGTAGTGGCAGTTATGCACTTAAGCAAGGCTCTACCACACTTGCAAGTGGTGCAAGTTTTAGTAACACCGACAGTACAGCATTTACTTTAGGCGGTGGCTCTGGTGATGGCGGCGGGACTAATCCAACACCCACAGGCTACTATGTTACTGCTCAAGGGTTATCGGGTTATACACTAAAAACTGAGCTTTATAATATTATTAAAGATCATAATGCACAGGGTTACTCGGCTATTTGGAATTTTTACGACTCATCAGCACGTGATCAATACTTTGAAAACGATAACAGCATTTTAGATATGTATAGCGAAAAACCAAACGGCTCAGATAGCTACAATTATGCTGCAGTGAGCGATCAATGTGGTAATTATAGTGGAGAAGGTAATTGCTATAACCGTGAGCATTCGTTCCCTAAAAGCTGGTTTGGCGGCACTATTGAGCCAATGAACTCAGATGTGCATCATATTTACGCAACCGACGGTTATGTAAACTCAAAACGTAGTAATTTCCCATTTGGTGAAGTAGCAAGCGCTTCATTTACATCAACTAACGGAAGTAAATTAGGTTCTGCCGCAAGTTCATTAAATTACTCTGGTACTGTATTTGAGCCAATTGACGAATTTAAAGGTGACTTTGCTCGCGCTTATTTTTACATGGCAACGCGCTACGAAAATGTAATAGGCGCTTGGCAAACCAAAACGACCTCAAGTAATGCTGTACTTAATGGTTCAAGCAACAAAGTGTTTGAAAGCTGGGTCGTAGCCATGCTGCTTAACTGGCATAACAGCGATCCTGTAAGCCAAATGGAACTTGACCGTAACCAAGCAGCGTTTGAATTTCAAGGTAATCGTAACCCGTATATCGACCACCCTGAATTTGTAGAAATGATTTGGTAAAAGTTAGCTGTTAAAACATAAGCCTTTGCAATTGCAAAGGCTTTACCTTTTAACGTGTAATATTTTTAGAGATATGATGGTTTAAGCTAGTTATAAGAAACAATTGCGATAAGTGACTTTTCAGCTCTGTTTTTCATCAACGTTAAAAGTGAATGATGAAAATCTTGAAATATCACCTCTCCCCATATTCGCGAATAAATACCAAAGTTTGTATTATCTTGAACGGTAGTTGTTAACGTTAGAATTGTATTGCCGCTTTTATCTTCACTTAGCTGATAGCCCCCATAAAGTGGAGAAAAGTATTCACCGCCAAGTTTCACGTGTTTATCGAGTGCGTCATCGGGGATAGCATCAGGGTCTATGTCAAATCTATAAAGCATTTTTTTGTTTGGTTGCCAATCAGTAATTACCTCTTTAAATACAACTCCTTTTTGCCATTTACTCGTTCTAATTGCCCCAACACCCGTAGCATTCATATTTGCCTCTAAAGGTTTAGGTACACCTATTAATTGGGTAAGCGAAAATGGCAACTCTTGTGGCTCTATTGTGCTTACATTTGCAAGCTGCTGCCATACACGATTTATAGGTGCTTCAATAACCATAGAGTTGGTGACTTCGTACGTTTTTGATAAATTTAAAAAATTAACTTCAATAGGTGAAAGTAATACAGGAAGCAAAGCAATTGAAAGTAAAGAACGGTTAGCATTTTTTGTTTGACGATTATTAATAAAGCCTGCCAGTAAACCGCCAATACTTGCAAAGAGCATAAAGGCAGGTAATGCCATGGCCACACAAATACTGCCTTCAAGTAAAGTAATTACACTTACAAATAAAAAAACAAAAATAGGCTGCCAAGCAATCGTCACCATTTGCCTTTTAGTTAATGCTTTTGATTCGTTGTACTCAAAGTGAATACGAATATAGCCAATAGCAACAGGCACTAAAAACATAAATGATATAGAGACTAAGCTACCTAAATTATAAGCATTGACTAGCTCTACAAACAGCCGCATAAATATGCCGTAAAGCGTACCAAGTAAAATACCAATTGATTTAGGGGATTTGAGTTGCATCTCTATTCTTTATTGTTGTTATTAACAATCCGAAAGTAACAGAAGTATTATTTCACCACAAATAAAACGAAATTAACGGCTGCTACCAATAAGCTTTTCAAACAAAGCGGCTTTTACAGCCACTAAGACTAAAGGATAATAACCTGCCATTAACACTACTCCCCGCTATAAACAGTAATCAAACTCCTTAAAATAAAAAACAAGCCATTGATTTATAATAACTTTAAATCATTTTGTATAGTTTTATAATTTCTAACGTAAAGCTGACTGTCAGATTAACTGTATTAAAAATAACCATACACGACCTTTTGCCTATACATCCCAGCCTAAGAGCTGATTTACCCTGCATGTTCAATATTCATTTGCTTTAACAAAGCCGTATTTATTTGATTAAGCAACAATGTTGCAGGAGAACGCATGCAAACTACACCACCCGGTGATGCACCATCAAACACGCACAAAGATGCTCAAAGCTACGAGCAACTTCACAAGCCGAGTTCAGAGTTTAATACTCGCGACGAGTACCTCGAACATGAATTACAAATTATGCAGCCTAAGCGCTGGCGTCCTAATTTACCGTTTAGAGATTACCGATTTGAATTTGAAGACACTATACCTGCAATGGCGGGCACTATTGGTAAAGTCGTTATGGTGGGGGCTATTGCAGCAACCTTTGCGGCGCCTCTTGGTTTAAGCGATGCATTTGTTTTAGAAAATGTACGTTACGAATTACTCATTGTTTCTATTTTTATCATCTTATTCTCAGGCTTTATTTTACCAACAGCCAACTTGGCTGGTACTCACGGCCCGCTTATTCCGTTAATTCCTATTGTTGTTGCTGCTGGCGGTCACCCTATGGCGTTTGGCTTACTCATTGGTGCCTTTGGTTTTATTTTAGCCATAACCAAGGGAGGAAGTATGCTCGCGCGCCTAACCAGTAAAGGTGTATGTGGCGGGCTACTTATTTATTTAGGCTTTATTGGTACTATTTCGCAAGTTAAAAAGCTGTTTGCTTGGGCTGAAGCCATTGATATGGCACACATTGCGTTTATTGTTATTTTAGCCACCATTTTATTGTATGCGCTATTAGAGCACTTTAAAAAGCGTTGGTTAGCCGTGCCGTTAAGTTGCCTTATTGGTGGCGTGGTTGCCTTTGCCTTAGGCGCACCGTTTGAGTTTCATACTGCACCGGGTTTACCAAATATGAACCCAGCTTACTGGTGGGGCGAAAACACGGGTTGGATGCTAGGTTTACCAACGCTTGAAAGCTTTGTTGTTGTACTCCCATTTGCAGTGCTCGCCGTTGCTATGTGGTCTCCTGATTTTTTAGGCCATCAAGTATTTCAAAAAATAAGTTATCCGCAACGCACTGAAAAAGTACAAATGAATATCGACGACACCATGCTAAGTGCATCGGTTAGACAAACATTCGGCTCACTTGCCGGTGGTGCTAACTTTGCCTCCTCTTGGGGTACTTATATTGTGCCTGCCGCTATTGCTAAACGCCCTATCCCTGCTGGCGCTATTTTAACTGCATTATTTTGTATTATTGCTGGTTTATGGGGTTACCCTATGGATTTAGCAATTTGGCAGCCTGTATTGTGTGTAGCGCTTATTGTTGGTGTGTTTATCCCGCTACTTGAAGCTGGCATGGAAATGACGCGCGAAGGTAAAACGACGCAATCAGCCGCTATTGTGGTATTTGCTTCGACCTTAGTTAATCCTGCTTTTGGTTGGTCACTTACTATGCTACTTGATAACTTAGGGCTGATTGGCTGTAAAGAGCGCAGCGCTGAGTTAACTAAAATGAGCCGCTGGGTGATTCCACTTATTATGTTTGTGTTACTTACCACTGTAATGGCAATTGTAGGTATGTTACCTGGTATACCGGCGTTAATGGCTGACTTTAGGCATTAACCTTTAGCTACCACATCTCATATTTACCCACAAAAAAGCACGGCAATTGCCGTGCTTTTTAATACGTGATTTTTAATACACACGGTTAAGCAATTACTGCCAAGAACGCTCAGTCGCTAGTTGTTTTTCAAACGCATCAATTTGTGGGTTTAGCGTTTCGGTTACACCAATAAAGTCTAAACCACTTAACAAACGTTCTTTTACCTCTTTACTAATATCAAAACTAATTGGTGCAAACTTACTGCTTGTTAGTGTTTGATTTTCAAGGTCGATTTCAATGTTAATATCGTCGTGCTGCTCGCTAAGTACAAACAATTGCTCAAGCGTATCGGCAGGTAGCGCTATGGCTAACATTTGGTTGTTACCACAGTTATTAAAGAAAATATCTGCAAAGCTTTCAGCTAAAATCACTTCAAAACCATATTGCTTCAGCGCCCATGGCGCGTGCTCACGAGATGAGCCACAACCAAAGTTGTCGCGCGTTAATAATATTTGCGCGCCTTGGTAGCATGGGCGGTTTAAAATAAAGTCAGGGTTTGGCTCGTCGTTATCTAGGTAACGCCAATCATAAAACAATGCCGCATCAAAGCCTTCGCGGCTAGTTGATGTTAAAAACTGCTTAGGGATAATTTGGTCAGTATCTACATTGTTTTTATCAAGTGGGGCCATTAAGCCACTAAAAAATACGCTCATTAGGCTTCTCCTCTAATATCAACAAAGTGACCATGTATTGCAGCAGCTGCGGCCATTGCAGGGCTAACTAAATGAGTACGCCCGCCACGACCTTGGCGACCTTCAAAGTTACGGTTAGAAGTAGATGCACAACGCTTGCCTGCTCCTAGGCGGTCATCGTTCATCGCTAAACACATAGAACAACCCGGTTCGCGCCATTCAAAGCCAGCGGCTTTAAAAATATCGGCTAAGCCTTCGTCTTCGGCTTGTTTTTTAACTAAGCCAGAGCCCGGTACAATTAACGCCTCTATGCCGGCAACAACATGTTTGCCTTCAACAATTTTTGCAGCAGCGCGCAAGTCTTCAATGCGGCTATTTGTACATGAGCCAATAAATACCGTGTCTACTTTCGCGCTTGATAATTTATCGCCCGCTTTTAAATCCATGTATTTAAGCGCGCTGCGAATAGCGTCCGCTTTAATTAAATCAGGTTCTTGGTCTGGATCGGGTATGCACTCATCAACACCAATTACTTGCTCTGGGCTTGTGCCCCAGGTAATTTGTGGCTGAATGTCGTCGGCATTTAGCTCAACAACTAAATCAAAGTGTGCGCCTTCATCCGTTTTTAAAGTTTCCCAATATTCAACGGCTGCATCAAAATCTGCGCCTTTAGGTGCAAACGGACGACCTTTTAGGTAATCATAAGTAATTTGGTCAGATGCAATCAAACCCGCTTTTGCACCCATTTCTATGCTCATATTACATAGCGTCATACGGGCTTCCATTGAAAGTGCTTCAATGCCTGCACCACAAAACTCTGCTACATAACCTGTGCCACCAGCGGTACCTAACTTGCCAATTACCGCCATAATTAAATCTTTAGCCGTAACCGTTGGACGCAATACACCGTTAATTTGAATTTTTAACGATTTCGCCTTTTTTTGCTGTAGCGTTTGCGTTGCTAATACGTGCTCAACCTCAGACGTACCAATACCATGCGCTAATGCGCCAAACGCACCATGCGTAGAGGTATGGCTATCGCCACATACAATGGTTGTGCCAGGCAAAGTAATCCCTTGCTCTGGGCCCATTACGTGCACAATACCTTGATTAATTGAGTTTAAATCGTAAAGCACAATACCAAACTCTTTACAGTTTTTATCAAGCGCCATTAATTGGTTTTTAGATACTTCGCTTGCGGCATCAAGTGATCGGCTTTTAGTCGATACGTTATGATCCATCGTTGCAAAGGTTTTTTCTGGGCAACGTACAGTACGGTTTTTTTCACGTAGACCAGCAAAAGCCTGCGGAGAAGTAACTTCATGCACTAAATGGCGGTCAATATAAAGTAAGTCGGTTTGCTCGTTTATGCTGGCAACGGTATGTGATTGCCAAATTTTTTCGTATAACGTTTGGGCCACTTGCTAATTCCCTAATCTGTTTGAGTTGCAGCATAACGGTGCTGCAACTTTAATATGTTATTAAATGCGTGAAACGATGGCTGCTGCCACATCGCTTGTGCTGTAACCTGCATTTGGATATATATCTGGTGTGCCAACGCCTGCTTCTACGGCTTCTGCTACTGCTTTTTCAATCGTGCGAGCAGCTTCGTCTTGCCCTAGCGAGTAACGTAGCATTAATGCGGCACTTAAAATTTGTGCTATTGGGTTTGCAACGCCTTTACCTGCAATATCTGGTGCTGAACCGCCTGCTGGCTCGTACAATCCAAAACCTGATTGATTCAAACTTGCCGATGGTAATAAGCCCATTGAACCTGTGATCATGGCGCACTCATCTGACAAAATATCGCCAAATAAGTTATCGCAAAGTAATACATCAAATTGGCTAGGCTGCTTAACTAACTGCATAGCGGCGTTATCTACGTAAATGTAATCTAAGCTTACTTCTGGGTAGTCTTTGCTTACTTCGGTTACTACTTCGCGCCATAATACGCTTGATGCAAGTACGTTTGCTTTATCAACAGAGGTAACATGGTTACTACGTAGTTTTGCAGCTTCAAAAGCAAAGCGTGCAATACGTTCAATTTCTTTTCGTGAGTATGTTTGCGTATCAAATGCAAACTCTTCTGCGCCTTCACCACTGCGGCCTTTTTCACCAAAGTAAATGCCGCCAGTTAGTTCGCGCACACATAAAATATCAAACCCTTTTTCGCTGATATCAGCGCGAAGTGGCGACGCTGCACTTAATGCAGGTAATAACTGTGCAGGGCGTAAATTACAAAACAAACCAAAGTGCTTACGAAGCGGCAATAACGATGCGCGCTCAGGCTGCTCGTTTGGTGGTAAGTTTTCCCATTTAGGACCGCCTACCGAACCAAATAAAATAGCGTCTGAGTTTTCACACGCAGTAAGTGTACTCTCTGGTAATGCTTTACCAAATTCGTCAATGGCTGCGCCGCCAATTGCATAATGCTCGCGGTTTAGGGTAAAACCAAACTTATTGCTCACAGCATCAAGTACTTGCTCTGCTGCTGCCATTACTTCTGGACCAATACCGTCGCCAGCTAATACCGCAACGCTGTAGTTTGTTTTACTCATCCTGCTTTCCTTTGTTGTTTTAAATCAGACACTTTTTGTGCACGATAAATTAAGTTATAAACACGGATCATGGCGCGTACCGACGCTTCAACCACATCCGCTGCAATGCCCGCACCGTGGTAAGGTCGGCCATCGTATTTAGCTATAATATTTACTTGGCCTAATGAGCTTGCGCCTTGGCCTGTCGCTTCTAAGTTATATTCAATCATTTCAACGCTCATACCGGTTAAGCGCTCAATAGCTGCAAACGAAGCTTCAACTGGGCCATTACCTGTCGCGGCTTCTTGTTTAGCTTCGCCATCAATGCGCATTCCAATAGTAGAGCTTGCTACCGATTGTGAGTTAGAGGCTGAGTTAACAAATTCTAATTGGTATTTTTCGTCTTTGTCGTTAATTTGATTAAAGTAAATCATCGCCTCAAGGTCGTAATCGTATACTGTGCCTTTTTGGTCAGCCAATTCGATAAAGCTTTTATATAAGCCATCCATATCGTAATCAGATTTTTGATAGCCTAACTCTTCTAAGCGATGCTCAATAACATGACGACCCGAACGCGAAGTCATATTTAATTGGTTGCTTGGCACACCCACGCTTTCTGGCGACATAATCTCATAAGTATTTTGCGCTTTTAATACACCGTCTTGGTGAATGCCAGAGCTGTGTGCAAAGGCGTTTTCGCCAACAATCGCTTTATTTGGCTGTACTGGCATATTACAAATTTTAGCCACTTGGCGAGATGCGCGGTAAATTTCTTCACTTTTAATATCTGTGTATACTTTTAAGTGGTCGTGGCGCATTTTCATGATCATCGCCACTTCTTCAAGTGAGCAGTTACCAGCACGCTCACCAATGCCATTAATAGTACACTCAATTTGACGTGCTCCGGCTTGCACTGCAGCCACCGAGTTTGCTACGGCTAAACCTAAATCGTTGTGGCAATGCACACTTAAACGCGCTTTATCAATATTTGGCACGTTATTCATTAAATGGCGGATCATCGCGGCGTATTCGTCTGGCGTTACAAAACCAACGGTATCTGGCAAGTTAATAGTTGAAGCTCCGGCATTAATTGCCTGCTCAACAATTTTACATAAATCCCAATGCGGCGTACGACCGGCATCTTCACACGAAAACTCAACATCGTCTGTGTAGTTACGCGCTAATTTAATTGATTTAACCGCCATTGCCGTTGCATCATCTAGGCTCATACGCAATTTATGTTCAAGGTGCAAAGGGCTTGTAGCAATAAAAGTATGAATACGGCTTTGCTGAGCTGTACGAAGTGCTTCGCCACAGGCTTCAATGTCTTTAGCAACTGAGCGCGCTAAACCACAAATAATCGGGCCTTTTACTTCGGTTGCAATACGTTGCACCGAGCGAAAATCAGCAGGGCTCGAAACCGGAAAACCCACTTCCATCACATCCACATTCAAGCGGCTAATTGTATGCGCTAATTGAATTTTATCATCTTCAGTAAGGCTTGCTTTAAGCGCCTGTTCGCCATCACGTAAGGTGGTATCAAAAATCCATACTTTATCTTGCTCTTGCATAACTGCCCCTCATTCCTATGTTACCCAAATTTCAATTAATCCCAGCCGCGAGATAAAAAAAACCCCGCAATTGCGGGGTTTTTAGTGTTCAACTCGATGCAAACACACTAATCCCCGCTTACTTGCCATAGCAGTAAGAGGTTAAGTTTTAGTGTAATTAAACGAATAATATGCATCTTGTTTTCTTGTGTGTGTGTTCAGTGAAGCCTATTTTTAACATTACAAAGCGACGGAAGCAAGCATAAAAATTCCACAAAACAGATTTAAAAACGATTCAATTGGGTTTTTTAATTCAAACAAGGTGACTGTGAAGAATTAAAATAACAAATACGTAACTAGTGGCGCTTAAATTAATAAGCACTGCAATATACCGTGCTTATATTAACTTTTTGCAATTTTTTTAAGCTATGCTTCTTTATTCGTTTCTCTTACGTAATGCCCGGCTCCTCGAGTAATATAACGCAGCTGCCAAATAACGCGCTCAATCAATTCGTCGCGTTGTAGCCCTTCTATGTCGAGTGCTTCTGCACCGGCATTAAATACCAGAGTGACCATAGATTCCGCCTGAATATAGGCATGCATGGAGTTACATTTGGTTTCGCTTTCTAAATAATGAGCCAGCTCTAAAATAAAATGTTTTACCTCGCGCGCTACTGCGGCTCTAAATGCTTTAGACGTACCAGAGCGTTCTCGCAGCAACAACCTAAATTGGTTACTTGAGTTATCAATAAACTCCATAAACGTAACCACTGAGGTGTTTATAACACTGCCGCCATCGTTTGCTATGCGCCTACGTGCTTGACGCATTAGTTGGCGAAGAGTCAAACCTGCTTCGTCTACCATGGTTAAACCTAGCTCATCCATGTCTTTAAAATGACGATAAAAAGAAGTAGGGGCAATACCGGCTTCTCGTGCTACTTCGCGTAAACTTAAATTCGAAAAACTATGATCAGCACTCAGCTGATTAAATGCCGCTTGAATTAACGCCTGTCGTGTTTTTTGTTTCTGTTGCGCTCTAACACCCGACATCAACAGCTCCCTGAATTATTTTATATGAATATTTAGTGATATTAGCTCAATTGTACAGTCTAATACTTGACGCCAAGAGTTTGAAATACTATTTTAGCTTACAGTTGTACGCTGAGATTGAGAATTATGAATAAACCACCGATTATTTGGACAAACGTCCTGTTTTTTAGCCTAACCTTTTTGGCGGCTGCCACCCTTGTACCTTGGTACGCTATTAGCTACGGATTTACCAGCGCGCATTGGATTGCTTTTGTAGGCTGCATGTTTTATGCGGGCTTATCTATTACTGCCGGTTACCACCGATTATGGGCACATAAAACCTATAACGCACACCCAGCTGTTGAATTTATTTTTGCGCTTGGCGGTGCTTTTGCACTACAAAACAGTGCTTTGCACTGGAGTAGCGATCACCGTATACATCACGGCCAAGTTGACGACCCAATAAAAGACCCTTACGCGGCTACCAATGGTTTTTGGTATAGCCATATCGGCTGGATGTTACGTGACTACCAAGGCGATAGCTACAACGACTATAGTAATTGTCGTGATTTACAACGAAATAAAGTCGTTATGTGGCAACATAAGCACTACTTAAAACTAGCTATTGCTATGAACGTAGGTTTGCCTCTAGCACTTGGTTTATTGGTTGGTGATGTGTGGGGTATGTTAATTCTTGCAGGTTTACTACGCTTAGTACTAAGCCAACACTTTACCTTTTTTATAAATTCGGTTGCACATATTTGGGGCTCTCGCCCATACACCGAAAAAAATACGGCACGCGATAACGGCTTTTTAGCGTTATTTACATACGGTGAGGGGTATCACAACTTCCACCATATTTTTGCAAGCGACTACCGTAACGGTATTAAATGGTTTCATTACGATCCAACAAAATGGATGATTCGCTCTTTAGCAGCTGTTGGTTTAGCCAATAAACTAAAGCGTACACCTGTTGAACGTATCGAAAAAGCAAAGGCCGAAACGCTAATGAGCAAAACGCAAACGCGTCTTGCAAAATTGCCTTTAGCACAAGATAAGATTACATTATTACAACAAGAGTACGATTTACTGCTGAAAAAACTGCAAAATTATTGTTCACTACAAAAACAAGTGTTAGAAGTTAAAAAAAATAACATGGCAAAGCAGTGTGAACGCTCAGCATTAATGGCACAATACCATGAGTTGGAAGCCGCCTGGGAAAATCAAAAACAGGCATGGCTAGCACTTAATGCGAGGTTATTAAAAGCCTCTTTTAATTAATTTAGGAGTGGCTGTGGCCAAACAACCAGAACAAAAAAAAGTACCCGTGACATACCAATATGATGCAATAATTATTGGCACGGGTCCTGGCGGTGAAGG
>Ga0209309_10002838_pt1 | contig 15412 bp, 16 predicted proteins | sample COGITO_mtgs_1204_2_FD_184807 | JGI IMG/M metagenome (GOLD analysis project Ga0209309, IMG submission 184807) | Pelagic marine microbial communities from North Sea - COGITO_mtgs_120412 (SPAdes) (version 2) | ecosystem: Environmental > Aquatic > Marine > Epipelagic ... | reverse complement strand
TTCGGTTGTTGGACTTATACAACTTATAGCTCTGATGTGTCATTCGGATTTATTTTCACAATGGATATAATCATCTTGACCTTTATGCAAGGTCAAAGCTCTCTATATGCGTGAGCTTACTTATCCAATCAAATAGTATTTTTACTTCCTTGGCAGATTGACTGTCTGAGGCGTACTCATAAACACTTTTACCATCGTCGAATGCAAGTGAATACTCTCGAGAATCTGACATGTGCTGTGTTGCGGTATCTAATCCGTATTTAGCCAGCAAGTTTTTCATGTCTTCAATGTTGTTATTTTTTTGTAGGTTTCGCGTAATAATGAATGCGGCCTTCTTCTGTAGTCTTTTAATAATAAGAACTATTTCAGATTGTGCTTCTATATCATAAGAGGTTGCTGGGCAAGGGATGATACAGAAGTTTGATACTTCTACAGCTGTGTTATTGAGATGACCTTTTGCGCTAGCAGTATCAATTATAACTAGCTCAAATCCTTGATTCTTAGCTGTTTCCAAAAATACTTGAAGATCTTTATGTTTCACAAAAACAACCGAAGGTGTATCGCAGTTTCGAGCGTTGTACCAATTAATGGCGCTTTGTTCAGAGTCCAGGTCAATTATTAGGGTCTTGAGTTGAGATGAAGCAAGTATTGCTAGGTTGGTTGCAAGCGTTGTTTTACCTGTACCACCCAAACCTGAGACTATTGACCAAATTTTCATAGTAAATCCCTCTATTGTAGAGCTCTTAGATGTAATTTTGAGTTTAATGATACTTCTAAGAGTGTTCTGGTCTAGTAAAGCCAGACACTTTTTAAGAACACGTAGACTTCCGCGCTCCGCTTGGTCGCGGCTGAAACATGTTGTTGGTTTAACTCTTTCATCGCTGCCTCAACACCAGATTTACGCTGCCTGATAAAATATTTTTCAAAGTCCAAAAGGGATACCTCGTTTGTATATGAATAAAGCCGTTCCAAATTGTAGTACCTCATATAATAATACACATATTAAAGCACTGCTCAGCATTAAAATTCAATTTTAAAAACCGCCGAGTCCTCCGGCTTAGATGATCTGCGATCATAGAGCTTTGTGGTTGAAATATTACTATGTCCCAGTAGCTCTTGCACTTTTGTAATATCAGCAGCGTGTTCTAACGCATTGGTAGCAGCAGTAGTGCGCATAGCATGCGCACCAATATTCATAATATCTGTTGTTAAACCAACTTTCATAGCATATGAGCGAACCATTTTATAGATGGCATCAGGCGATAAATGTTTAAGAAGCAGCTTACTGGTGTTATTTTTAACAGGTCGAAAGAGGGGGTCGTCAGGCTGCTCAACACGACAATCCATAGCGCGATAAGCTTCAACTAATCGAAGCGCAGCTGGGTGAATTGGTAAGTAGCGGATCTTGTCACGTTTACCGTACACGCGAAAGTGGGGGATTCCCTGGCGCTGCTCGACGTCCTTGATCTTGAGCTTACAAAGCTCTTCGCGCCGAAGCCCATGATACAGTAGTATCGCCAAGATGGCACGATCACGAAGACCTTTAAGCGTATCTTCTCGCGGCGCAGTCAATAGTTTTTTTGCTTGGATATTGCTCAGAGCTGGAGTTTTACCTTCATTTGCGCCTTCAGTAGGGCGCTTTACACCAGAGCAAGGGTTATATCTTACTGAGTTCGTATTGCAAAGATGATCAAAAAGCGCTGAGATTGCGGCAATCTTTCGGCGGATTGTAGCGGCTGCAAGTTCTTGGCGCTGCAAATAATCTCGAAAAGCGATAACGTGCGCACGGGTCACTTCACGAAAAGCGTCAAGCTCAGTGATGCCAGAGAATTGTTGAAACTGCTGAATGTCTCGCAGATAGGCGCGGCGGGTATTTTTGTTCTGGATGTTGGCAAGCCATTCAAGTTCAGATGGCACATCTTCAAGACGCTCAAAAGCCTCGCGCTGGCGCTGTAGCTGGGTTTTTGTGTCTGTTTGAATGAGTCCTTTCATTGTTAAAGTTTAGTATTGATAACCCATGTTATCAATACTAAGAAGTGTAATCTATTGATTTTTACTCATATATGACACCTCATTGGTTGTGATTTACACCATTAAGTGTCCTATTCAGTGTAGCCACTCCAGTGCCGGACTGGTCGCGATTTGGGCCTATGGACTATTGCGCGATTCTGGGCGCGTGCTGCTCCGATACCGAAATGAATGTGCCTATGGTGACTGAGATCAGAGTGGTTATTGAGGCGAGCCCAATTAAGGTCGAGATCTGCGACTTACATGTGTGGCGCGTTGGTAAGGGTAAATTCGCCTGCATTCTTTCCACTTATGACCGCAAAGGTAGTCGAGCCCAACTACTTCAGGCAGATACTGAGTATTCATGAAGAACTAGTCCACATCTCAGTGGAGGTGAATCACTACGGTCCGTCAACTTGGATTATATCCTACATTTACGTCAACCATTGAATGAAACTGTGTCAGATTAAAGCTGCCGAGGCAGCTAGGAAAACAGTGAGTTACTTCATAGTGTCGCTCTGAAGATTACAAATTTGTCATGTTTAGGTCATGTTTGTGATGAAAAGAGTCAACTAAACTGGGACTTCTACCTCAAAAATTTAATCAGGAGATAGGCGTTCGTGATTCAAAAGTTCCCCCTACAAACTCAGGTCTTGCATGGTAGTCGTCGTCGTTTTGTCCAAGGGTTAACCGCTGGCGGTGTTTTGGCAGCGACCCCTGCTTGGTTATATGCGGCAATGGATGACAAAAAAGCACGGGGTGCTGTGCCAGAGCTGACGGGCACTAACATTGACCTGGTGATTGCTGAAACACCAGTCAACTTTACTGGCGTGACTCGATTAGCGACGACCATTAATGGATCGATACCGGCACCTACTTTGCGTTTACGTGAAGGTGATGAGGTCACCATTCGAGTGACCAATCGTTTAGCCGTCTCGACATCTATCCATTGGCACGGCATTATCTTACCGTTTCAGATGGATGGTGTGCCAGGCATTAGCTTCAAAGGCATTGCACCTGGAGAAACTTTTACATATCGCTTTACCTTGCAGCAAAGTGGAACTTACTGGTATCACAGCCATTCCGGCTTTCAAGAAATGACAGGCATGTACGGGGCTTTAATTATTGAACCTAAAACAGGTGAAAGACAGAAAGCGAACCGTGATTATGTGGTACAGCTTTCTGATTGGACAGACGAAGATCCAATGCGCGTCTTCAGTAAATTGAAAGTAGAAAGCGACATTTATAACTTTAACCAACCAACTTTTTTTGATTTTACCCGTGATATTTCAAAAATGGGTTTACAGGCAGCCCTCGAAAAGCGCCAAATGTGGAATCAGATGCGCATGAATCCTACAGATTTTGCAGATCTATCCGCGGCCACATTGACATACTTAATGAATGGAGCAACGCCTGCCGGGAATTGGACTGGTATGTTTAAGCCAGGTGAGCGTGTTCGCTTGCGCTTTATCAATGCCGCGAGTAATAGTTTTTACGATGTGCGTATTCCTGGCTTAAAGCTGACAGTGGTGCAAGCAGATGGTCAAGATGTTCAGCCCGTGACAGTGGATGAGTTTCGCTTCGGCCCTGGTGAAACCTACGATGTATTAGTGGAGCCAGCAGATGATGCTTACACGATTTTTGCGCAAAGTATGGATCGCACTGGCTATGCCCGAGGCACGCTTGCAGTAGAGCAAGGTTTATCCGCACCAGTGCCTGAACTTGATGCCGTTGAGTGGTTGACCATGAAAGATATGATGGGCAGCATGAACCACGGTGACATGAAAGGTATGAATCATGGTGACATGAAAGGTATAAATCATGGTGACATGAAAGGTATGAATCATGGTGATATGAAAGGTATGGCCATGGATCATAGCTCAATGAGTAACCCATTGAGCAAACCCTCTCAGTCCGTGAATCATGCAAGCAGCGAATATGGGCCTTCAGTGGATATGCGGGTGGATATGCCACGGACTAACCTTGATGATCCCGGTGTTGGTCTGCGCAACAATGGTCGTCGAGTATTAACATTGGCAGATCTGAAGTCTTTCAAGGGAGTGCTCGATGATCGCAGGCCACCTGAGCGTGAACTTGAATTGCACTTAACCGGAAATATGGAGCGTTATAGCTGGTCATTTGATGGCTTAGAGTTTGGAAAAAGTACTCCAGTTACTTTACGTCAAGGCGAGCGGGTTAGAATTATTCTACAAAACGACACTATGATGACTCACCCAATGCATTTACACGGTATGTGGAGTGACTTGGAAACCGATGACGGTGAGTTACTTGTTCGTCGTCATACGATTCAAGTTCAACCGGCACAGCGTATTAGTTTTTTAACAACCCCTCATGATGTTGGGCGATGGGCATGGCACTGTCATTTGCTGTTCCACATGGATGCAGGCATGTTTCGTGAGGTGGTTGTAGCATGAAAAATAAGCATATTAAACAACTTATCAGCGCTATAGCAATCGCCAGTGCTCTCAATGTCTCGGTGTTTGGTGCTCAAAATAATCATGACGGTATGCAAATGGGCGAAGACATGCAAATGCAAGGTGGTACTGCACCTGCCGATGCTCGAGATCCGCATGCTTATGCCGACGGTAACACACTGACAACAGGGCCTTATTCACAGTCAGGACCAAGACAACTCAAGTTGGCGGACGAACATTACTTTTGGTCGATGATTGGTGATCGCTTTGAATACAGTGAGAGCAGCGAAAATACAGTATTCGATTTTCAAGGTCGGTATGGAACTACCTATGATCACTTCGTCGTGAAGGCAGAAGGAGAAATTGCTGATAATCGAGTAGAAGAAACTCAAATAGACTTACTTTGGAGTCATGCTGCTAATGCATATTTTGATGCCCAATTAGGCTTGCGACAAGATCTATACGACGAAGGCAGTGAGCGAACTTGGCTTGCCATTGGCGTACAAGGTTTGGCACCTTATTGGTTTGAGCTTGATGTAACAGCATACCTTGGTGATAACGAACGTACCGCCCTGGCTATTGAAGCCGAGTATGAGCTGCTATTAACTCAACGATTGATCTTGCAACCACGTACTGAACTAAGCCTCTACGGTAAAGATGATCCTGACAATGGTGTGGGCAGTGGTTTATCAAATCTATCTTTAGGTCTGCGTTTACGATATGAAATTACTCGCCAGTTCGCGCCTTATTTAGGCGTACAGTGGTCGAGTGATTATGGTAGTACAGCTGACTATACAAGTGCTGCAGGCAATAAAGTCAGTGACACTAGTATTATTGCAGGATTAAAGTTTTGGTTTTAGTGGGTCATAATTGACAATTTAATTTACCAATAAGGAATACTGTCATGAAAACAAAATTGCTTTCGTTTGCTATCATTTTCTCTGCGCTAATCTATGGGTTGTCAGCTCAGGCGCACGATCCTAAAGAACATATGCAAGACGCAAAAAAGCCAGATTGTGCTGCCATGGACAATATGGATCAGAGCAAAATGGACATGAACGATCCCGTCATGCAGGCCATGATGAAACAATGCATGAACGGCATGAAGCATGAGCAAAAATCTGGAGATAACAGCCAGAAAAAAAATAAACAAGAAGTGGAAGTGCCTCCTATTAATGATTATGAAGCGACTAAACATAACCATTAATATTGGTAGGCCAATTTAACTATTTTAATAAGTCTAGAGCTTGAATAAAGAGAAAAGAGTATGGTTGCCAAAAAAATCTTATCTTGTAGTAAATGCTTACTGATAGCGGCAGTGCTAACAATGCTTGGTGGCTTGGCATTTCTATACTCAGGTCTTTATCCTATGGGCGCTGATGTACCACATAATTCTCTGACTTTTTGGGCATTGGAAACTTTACGAGAAAACTCTGTTGCCAGAGCAGCTGACGATATTGAAGTGCCTCAAGATTTACAATCCTCTAATCGTCTACTTGCAGGTGGTGCCGATTATAATGACATGTGTGTTGGCTGTCATTTAAAGCCAGGTAAAAAGCAAAGCGATTTTAGCTTAGGCCTTTATCCTGCACCGCCCAACCTTTCATTAAATGATGATGAGCATGGCTCGCATGAAGGTGAGTTGTCTGCTCAACAACGTCAGTTTTGGATTATTAAACATGGTATTAAAGCATCTGGTATGCCTGCTTGGGGCTCAGGGCATGATGATGAGCGTATCTGGAATATGGTGGCCTTTATTAATAAATTGCCAGATCTCTCGCCTGACCAATACCAAATACTCACAGCTCGTGGTGAAAATTCAACGGGGCATCATTAATGCGACTTTTAGTCGTCGAAGATGAAATTAAAACAGGTGATTACATACAGCAGGGTTTGTCAGAAGCTGGTTTTACTGTAGCTATTGCACGCAATGGCTTGGATGGCTACCATTTAGCAATGACTGAGCAGTTTGATGTCATCATATTGGATGTTATGCTGCCTGATGTTGATGGTTGGAAGATTGTGACCTCTTTACGACAAGCAAAAAAACAAACGCCGGTGCTTTTTTTAACCGCAAGAGATTCCGTTGATGATCGTGTTAAAGGATTAGAGCTTGGTGCAGACGATTATTTATTAAAGCCATTTTCTTTTGCAGAGCTACTCGCTCGTGTGCGTACATTATTACGCCGAGGCGCTGCACCAGTCCTGTTGGACAAATTAGTAGTCGCTGATTTAACCCTTGATCTCTTGGGCAGAAAGGCGTTTAGAGATGGAAAAAAAATTAATTTAACCACGAAAGAATTTACCTTACTTGAGTTTTTAATTCGTCGGCAGGGTGAGGTGCTTCCTCGTTCTCTTATTGCGTCACAAGTATGGGATATGAACTTTGATAGCGATACCAATGTGATCGATGTTGCCATTCGTCGCTTACGAGTTAAAATTGATGATCCCTTTGAAATGAAGCTGATTCATACTGTTAGGGGTATGGGGTATAAATTAGAGGTTGATGAAAATGAATGAAACTGAATGCAGCTAGCCAAGCACCGGCCAATATCCTTAACGGTACGAGTTGTATTATTTGTGGCGATCGCCATAAGTTTTAGTCTGGCGTTAATCACAACACTTGTTTTATCGTCAATACAGCATCATTTTCTCGTCCAAGACACTGATGAGTTAGATCTTATGATGACTTCTATTCAAAATGTCTTACTGCATGACGATGTAAATCCTGACCAGCTCGAAGAGACTTTGGCACACGCTATTACCGGCCATCACAGTTTGTATTATCAAATAACAGATGCAAGTGGCAACCTATTAATAAGCTCCAATACATTTGAAGTTCCCAATGATATTCGAGCTTTACCTTATCCTTCTGTGATTAATGTTGAGCATTTGCAGTCGTGGTCTAGCAATGGAAAAAATGTACGCGGTATTGCAATAGAGGTTAAGAGTAGCGATAAAAAATACCAAGTTATTGCTGCCATAGATATGGATTTCCATAATCAGTTTCTCATACAATTTCGCAGCAGCTTATTACTTATCATGTTTGGATCTGGTCTCTTCACATTAATAGCAGCTTGGTTTGGTATCTATCAAGGCCACCTACCATTGCGGAGCTTAAGTCGTCGTATTCGAGAAATACAAACAAATCGACTGGATACGAGGATAGACCCTCTGTTGATGCCCAAAGAAATGCACGAACTTATCTTTTCCTTTAATTATATGATGAGTGAATTAGAACGTGGTTTTAATAGCCTTGCTAACTTTTCAGCAGATATTGCCCATGAGTTAAGAACACCACTTACAAACTTAATGACGCAGATTCAAGTCACTTTAAGTAAAACAAGAGAGCCAAAGTATTATCAAGAGCTTATGTATTCAAATTTGGAAGAACTTGAGCGGTTAACCAAGATGGTTGGTGATATGCTTTGGCTTGCTAAAATTGACGCAGCATTAGTCAAGCCAAGGCTGTCTGAGCTTACTTTAGAGCAGGAAATTACTGTGTTATTTGATTTTTTTGAAGCGCTGGCTGCAGAAAATAATATTGAGCTAGTGCTAAAAGGTAGTGCATCGGTTATTTTGGGTGATCGTTCTTTACTACGGCGTGCTATGTCAAATATTTTATCGAATGCCATACGTCACACAAGAGCAGGTAAAACAATCACAGTTGAATTAAGTCATGATGACCAAGGCATGGTACAAGTTTCTATACAGAATCCCGGTGCTGAAATTCCTGCTGAACACATACCTCAGCTTTTCGAACGCTTTTATCGCATAGATCCATCACGACAAAGCCAGAGTGACGGTGCTGGGCTTGGGCTTGCCATTACAAAAGCAATCATCAATGTGCATGGTGGCAGACTCGGGGTTGAATCGGTGAATGGGCTGACGACTTTTTACTTTTCGCTGGCCTCTCAAAGCAAGCATTGAGTCTAATATGTAAATATTGCCTAAAAATAAAGTGCTAAGTGTATACAGAAAATTCATACCCAGCTAAACTAAAACAATTTTTTGTAATACAATAATTGGCTAAATCATGCAACTTTTCAGATCACATTCTTGGCAGAAAAACGCATTTATATGAATGAGGTATTTCAATGACAAACTGCAACTGCGAAATTGAAGTCAAAAACACATCACAGAAGCGAGTACTTTATTGGTTACTTGGCATCAATCTCAGCATGTTCTTTCTAGAAATTAGTTTAGGCTGGGTGGCTCAATCGACAGCTTTAATGGCCGACTCACTTGACATGTTAGCCGATGCCATTGTCTATAGTATTGGTTTATATGCCGTTGGAAGGGCACTTCGCGACAAGGCCAATGCGGCACTTTTCAGTGGTTACTTTCAACTTGGGCTTAGCTTACTCATTATCATTGATATAAGCCGTCGATTTTTTATGGGTAGCGAACCTGCATCTACCATCATTATGTCGGTAGGTTTTATAGCGTTAGTGGCAAACATTATTTGTTTGTATTTAATTAGCGGACATAAAGGCGGAGATGTCAATATGCGAGCTAGTTGGATTTTTTCAGCAAACGATGTCATCGCAAATATCGGAGTTATCCTCGGAGGCGCTTTGGTTTTATGGCTTGACAGTCGGTGGCCGGATATTATTATTGGTATCATTATTGTCGTAGTTATCTTGCGGGGTGCTAAACGCATTATTACTGATGCAAAAAGGGAGCTAAATACTTCTCATAGCTAGTGATTTGTGACTCTCCATTGGTCAATGTGAGTAGCTTAACATGCTGTCCGAAATTTTAGGACCACCTCAGACTGTATCGAATAAAAAAAAATACATTATAAAATTTTTTAAAAATTTCCGATTGTATAAAAACATAGTAGTTTTTAAAATTGTTTATAACCTGGGCTGAAATTCATGCTCATGCTCATGCTCATGCTCATGCTCATGCTCATGCTCATGCTCATGCTCATTATTTCAATATATTCTATCAACTACAGTTACAATTAATGATTTTAATATTAGGTGAAGGCTCAACGAATGAGGAGAATACTATGTTAAAGAAGTATCCTTTTATGCTGTTCGGAATTTTTTTATATATTCAGGTATTAGCCAGTTGCAGCATTCAAAATAATGATGCAGCCGTTAATGATACTCAAAATAAGGATGCAGCGATGTCAAATGCAGAGTCAAGTGAATTAAAAAGGGATCAAATTTTAGAAAAATATCCAAACTTAACAGCTGACACAGATAATGAAAAAGTTGTGTGTCCCTTTTTGCGTATGTTAAATAAAGCTGGATTGTTGCTAGACGAAGATAAACCAGAAGACATGCCAGCAGAATTAGTCAGTATTGGAACGATTACATCTGCTTCTAAAGAATTTGGATGCTCAACTTTATCCTGTGGTGGTGTTGCAACGGCCGTTTCAGCCGGTCAGAAAATTGCAGGTACAACTGATATTGGGTACGTCAATATCGAAAAATTACATACAGCAAAAGGTATCGCACACGAGTGTGGGTATACTTTTGCACTTAACGAAACTGAAGTGAACCCGAAAGTTCGTGCACAGACTTTATCGATGCTTAAAGATCGGGCTAAAGTCACAGGCCAAGTTAGCTTAAAAGATTTAAAAGATGTGAAAAAATCAATCTGTGAGTCTCAAGGAAAAGATGTTACTTTGGCTGGTTCAATAGAGGCCGAATTAATTTATACTTTTCTGGGTGGCGAGAAGCGAGGATATGTTGAGTTAAATGATGTCGATAGCTTCTTGCACGCCAAACTTCCCAAAACACTTGGAAAGCCTGGCCGGCATTTTAAAGAGTGAAGATTGTGGGGGTTAACCACTAAAGTCGCCAGTGAAATTAGCCTCGAAAAGGTTGCCACTGGACGACATAAGGAAATATAGCTTTTGTTCATTACTGCTTTCAAATGAAACAATATAGTAGTCAGAACCACGATCTTTGATATCAGCTGCTACATCCGCTGCTGCCCATGAGTCATAGCTACTGATTTGTGAAGTTACTGTCATCTTTGGATCGCGTTAAATAATAAACTACTGACGAGCCCGCCAGAAAGCCATAACAGTGCAATATAAGTTATCAGAGTTAACAGCTTTTCTGAAAGATTTTTCTTTGATTTAGAGTCTTTTTCATCGTCGTCGTTTTGGGTGCTCTTTTTTTTCCAAAAGAAAAAGAACGCACTTAAAATTAAAAAACTACAATTTAAAAAGAAACTGTAGTCAATTTTAAAAAAATCTCGATTAGTGACCTGCTTAGCTATATTTGGATCTGGCAGCATATCTAAAGTTGATAACCCGTAATGCATTAATAGTGCAGTTGCAACAAGTATAGCTAAAAATACAAAAAGTATATAAAGCGCCATTTTCCAACCATAATATTTTGCTTGAATTCGCAACACTGGAAAAACAACCAAATCACTAAATATAAAAGCCATAATGCCCGCAAAAGCAACGCCATTACTAAAAAGAACTGCAGCTAAAGGTATATTGCCCATAGATCCTATAAATGTGAAAAAAGCAGCCACTGGGCCGACTATTGTTTGTAATAAAATTTGCCAAAAATCAGGATTGTCACTACCAGACCCTATAAATAAAGTTTGAAAAAAACTTTGTGGTACGAAAGCTGCAATAACGCCGGCGACTGTAAAGCCGATAGTGACATCTTTCCATACCATCTTCCATTCCATACCATAGCGCTTGGCAACTTTTAACCAACCTTCTTGTGAACGAATCAATTGTTGCCAATCAGGTACATTACTTGAATCAGAGTCACCCTCTTGTTGCTTAGCAGTTTCTCGAGCGGTTTCTATAAGTTTTTTAGATGATGTGATTCTGACTACCAGCCACATCAACAGAATAAGTATCAAGCCACCTATATATTCTCCCACTACAAATTGCCAAGATAAAAATACCGCTATAATAATACCCAGCTCAATCACCAAATTGGTTGAGGCCAGCAAGAAAGCCAGTGCTGGTATAAGCCCGGCGCCTTTTGCAAACAGTGATCGAGTTGTCGCTAAAGCAGCAAAACTGCAAGAGCTAGAAATAAAACCGAAAAATGTGGCCAAGCCCACACTCTTAGCACCAGCTTCACCCATGCTTTTTTTCATACGTTCTCGTGTAACGAATACCTGAATCATTGAACTAATAAGATAGCCCAAGCCAAAAGCCCAGAAAGCCATCCAAAATAAACCGAAACTTGTTGTAACAGCTTCGCTGTAATTTCTCAGAAATTCATCCATGATTGCTCCAGTGTTTGCAGTTGCAATTAAGTACACAATAATTATCAAAGCAGGCAATGTGTTTACATTATGTCAACACATTGCTATTCTAGAAGAATATTTATTTTAATGACCTCACTGGCTGATACATGCGACTCTTCAGATCACATTCTTGGCAGAAGAACGTCACGCTTGCAATCATGCTACTGAGCTTGTTATTGCAGGTGCAAACTGTGTTTGCCTGCCAAATGATGGATCGCAGTGGTGTAATTGAGCATTGCTGTTGTGGTGAAATAGCCAAACAACAGCTTTCGAATAAAGATCAATCACTTCAAGCTTCTTGTTGCGATATCAGTAGTGAACTGTCTTTAACAGATGGCGATCCTGAGTCTGCAGACCCTAATATTCCATCAAATTTTGTATCTTTTGAATTATCACATACTGCCTTAGCTATTATCTTGGTCAGTTTATGGCCTGATATAAATGTGTATGATCAGCCAATTCAAACCGCTGAATGGGACTTCCAAACCGATCCCGGCAGCCCTGGAACTTCAACCTATCTGACCACCTCACGCCTACGCATTTAGCGTCTTCTCTTTAGGTTCTGTTTTCACATACAGAATCTTCTGCATTATTGCTTTTAATTTTAACGAAAGAAATAAGTGACAGTGGAGTCGAATGGAATGGTTTATTTTCAACAGTTGGTACGGCCTGCTGCCGTAGCGCTTCTTATCAGCTTAATAGTTGATCCATCTATTGTGTTGGCAACTACACAATGCAACCAAACTACTGTCTCTGACAGTGAATTGCTTGTGGAGCTTGCGCTTACCTGCAATGCAGGACAGCGAGCAATCAATGAACGTTGGCAGGCGCAGCAGTATCAAGCTCAAAGTGTCGGGCATCTAGACGACCCCAAGTTAATGTTAGGCATAGCCCCACAAACCTTTGGTCAAGACAACTTTGATGATGGCTATATTGTCGAACTAAGTCAGCCATTGTTGTGGCCTGGCATTTTAGCCCTCCGTGAAAAAGCAGCCTTGGCTGAAAGTGATATTTGGCAAGCAACTCAGGGTGAAGAGCAAGTACGATTAGCCCGTGATGTTCGAGTCAATCTCGCGATGTGGCAATACCATCAAATGCTCATCACTATCAACCAAAAGCATCAGGCACTCTGGCGCAAATTTATCGCTATCACTCGCACAAAGTATGTTTCAGGTGTTACGGGTAAATCTGCGCTCTTACAAGCAACTCATGAACAGCACTTGTTGCTGCAGGAAGCAATCGAGCTAAAGGCTGCTCAGACCCGAGATGCAAGTGAACTAAAACGCCTGGCGAATCTGTCGACAACTACAGTCTTCACGATTAAAGCTGACATGCCAATCACGGATTTATCGGCAAATACTTATGCGGAACTACTTGCGCTTTTAGATCAACAGCCTGTGTTAAAAAAGCTTGAGGCCAAGCAACGACACAAAAATAACCAACTCAAACTGATCGACAAAGACCGCTATCCAAGCTTTGCGGCTATGGCGCGCTACAACAGCTTATGGATGAGCGACGAACAACGTTGGGTTGTTGGCGTCAACATGAATCTCCCGCTGGATTTTGGCAAACGCACCAATCATGAAGCGAGTGTTCGGGCAGAGCAGATTGCCTTGCAGTGGGAGCAACAAAATGTGCAAGTGCAATTACGAGAGCAATTAATTCAAGCCCATAGTTACTGGCAGCAAGCTAAAGACACCTATCAACTTTATCAACAGAAGCTAAAACCTTTGTCTCGGGATAGCTTAGAGACAGCTCGTCATGAGTATCAAACTGGCGCTGGGGATTTTTTATCATTGCTGACCGCGCAACGCCAATTGCTTGCCACCGAACGCAAAGCCAGCATGGCACTTCGTGACCAGTATGCACAATTTGCCAAGCTCATTGCAGCAGCTGGACTCGTACACAACCCAGCAGCAAAGGACAATAATCATGAATAAAATACGCAAAGAATACATTATTGGCTGTTCGGCAATCATAGTTTTAGTGTTGATAAGCCTTTGGGCTGCTCGGCAAGACTGGTCGACATTCAAACTTTTAGAACAGTTCAATTTTTCGCAAAAAGAAAACAAAACTATGTCTCAAGCTGACTTTATTCAAGCTGGGCCTTTTCAAGTCGCAGTTGCCATACAACCAGAAACGCCTAAAGTCGGCAAAAATCATGTAGTAATTCAAGTGCAAGATAATGAAGGCAAGCCCATTGCAGCAGCAAAAGTTCGTGCTGTTGGGGAAATGGCTGCCATGGGCAGTATGTCAGCCATGTACGCTCAAGCAGATTTATCGGAAACATCAACAGGTGTATACGAAGGCAATTTTGAGCTGCCCATGGCAGGTTCCTGGCCATTAGCGGTGGATGTCGCCACTGATGAAGCCCATCACGTTGATCTTTCATTTGACATGGCCACTGGGCGCCAAGGCATCAAGTTAACCACAGCAACCCCCACAGGCGATATTGCCTATCACACCTGTTCCATGCACCCGTCGGTGAAATCCGCAACACCAGGTACCTGTCCAATTTGTGGCATGGATTTAGTCCCTGTGACCCAAAAAGAACTGCAAAGTGGCAGTATTATGGTGGATGAAGGCCGTCGCCAAACCATTGGTGTTAAAACTGGTAAAGTCAGGCTGGATAGGTTTTCAGTGCCAATTCGTTTGCAAGGGGAACTGACCTTCGATGAAAACCGACTCAAAGATATTAGCTTGCGGTTTGATGGTTGGATCGGCGATTTAAATGCCGATTATGTCGGCAAACGTATCAACAAAGGCGATGTGCTCTTTTCTGTGTACAGCCCAGAATTACTGGCGCTGCAAGAAGAACATTTACAGTCCATCAAGAAAGTAGGATCTAGCGCCATAACAAAAGATTTTATTGCTGCCAGTCGTCAAAAATTATCGCTCTGGGGGCTTACTAGTGCGCAAATTAACCAGCTGGAAACGCGTGGTCAAGCACAGGAGTATATGCCTATTCTTGCATCTCAAGATGGCGTGGTGATTGAGAAAAATATCGTCAGTGGCACTGCTTTAAAGCAAGGGAAAACGCTCTTGCGCCTGGCAAATCTATCTACACTTTGGCTTGAAGCTTATGCCTATGAACAAGATTTGCCATTAATTAAAACTGGTATGAACGCAAAAATTCGTTTATCAAATAGCCCAGGTCAAAACTTTACCGCCAAAGTGATGCAGATCGATCCGTTTTTGGGCAACAATACGCGAACTGCTCGGGTTCGATTAGAAGTTGATAATAAAAGTGGCTCGCTCAAACCAGGTTTTTTTGCCAGCGTCACCTTGCAGGCGGATCTCGGTCATCAGCTGGTCATTCCTGTCGATGCAGTATTAGTCTCCGGCGAAAAACGCATTGTGTTTCGAGATATGGGTGAAGGTCGTTTGCAACCTCAAAGCATCAAAGTAGGTTACAGCGATGGCGAACAGGTTGTGGTGCGTGACGGCTTGGCTGAAGGCGATGCTATTGTCACCTCCGGCAATTTTTTAATTGCAGCAGAAAGTAAACTCAAAGCGGGGGTTGACCAATGGTAACTCAACCTCAGCACGAATCTATTCAGCAAGATGGATGGGTTGCTAAAATAATCGCTGCTTGTGCCAACAAGCCAGGCATCACGATTTTATTTGTTTTGATTATGGCGCTGTGGGGTTATCGCAGTCTTTCACAAATACCCTTAGACGCCATACCGGATTTGTCCGACGCACAAGTCATTGTTTACACCCCA
>Ga0209309_10002834_pt1 | contig 15437 bp, 13 predicted proteins | sample COGITO_mtgs_1204_2_FD_184807 | JGI IMG/M metagenome (GOLD analysis project Ga0209309, IMG submission 184807) | Pelagic marine microbial communities from North Sea - COGITO_mtgs_120412 (SPAdes) (version 2) | ecosystem: Environmental > Aquatic > Marine > Epipelagic ... | reverse complement strand
TTTGAAAACCCCTTCATCATTGATGAAGGGGTTTTTTTATACCCAATACTCAAATCATAGTTACCCTTTTTAAAAGAATAAACCCCTTCCAGATAGATCTCCGGAAGGGGTTTACTTGTTTATGAGAATGCTTGTTATTCACCCGGCCAGGGATTGTAGCAAGCTACCCTGTAGTGCGAAAAGCCCGGCACAAAGCCATAGGCGTTGGGGGACGCATTAATCGAATAAAGATTTAATTAATGTTATTTATTTTATGATTATGTGACAATCATTAGAATCTAATATTCTATCGATACTACAACCTAAAGCATAAAAAAGGTAGACCTATTTCTAAATCTACCTTTCTATAAAGCTGTTATTCTATTATTTATTTAATTTTTACCAAGAGTGTTTTGTGGTTTAATTTTAATATTTGAACGTGATACTTCTTGGTTCGCTTTCTTCAGAACTGAAATTAAGCCTACATCTATTTTTGCAACTCCGGCTAATACATTAACATTGGCTTTATCATAAAATAGTGGAAAATCTTGAGCTCCAGGTTGAATTACCGAAGCACAACCATAAGTTAAATCTACAATACCATCCATAATTGGATGTGTTCTATTGGAGGCATTTGGTAATACAATATAGCCACCACAATCTACTGCACCACCGGTATTTGTTAAAACTGCACCCATATTTAGCAAGAACTGGTTTTCAACTGGAATATCTAAATAATAACCATCCCATTCTCCTATAAATACAATCCTACCACCATCTTTCGCAAAGTTTTTAAAGGTATTTATCTCTGCAAGAGTGTAGCTTACCGTTGGCATCATTAAAAATATTGTTTTTACATCACTTGGTATATTAGTGATTGATCCCGATGTAGAATTAAGATCTGTTATAGAAAAACCAGCAGCTTCTATAGTACTGCGCATTGTTCCTAATTCAGAGTCTGAACATGCATCATCACTTAAACATCTTGCATTCCTTCCTCTATCAATCATAACAACGGTTCCATTATTTCTTGATTCTCCGGTTGTAAAAGTCACTAGATTCTGTACTAGTCTAACGTTATCTGGATCCTCAAGTGCCGTATTTGTAAATATATTGATATCATTAAATACTACCACATCTCTTCCAGGTACTTGAACATTTTCACATCCATTTTCTTGTACGTCGGTTCCAGGAGGAGTATTTGGACAGGCATCATCTCCATTCATTACTCCGTCTCCATCGCAATCTGCTGCAGGGTCATTAGGGTTACATTCCCCTCCGTTTCCACCGTTATTTTCTCCATCAAAAAACGCAGGAGTATCCTCTAAATTACAATTTCCTTCTCTGAAATGATAGTAGCTTGTTGTTGTTTCATCTAAGTATAAACCTTTAATATCATCTGAACTTATAACACCACTTCTTATAACTTCTTCTGTAGTGGTATAGTCATTAGAATTCAATAAGGTTATTTCAACATAAAATTCACCATTATCTGGCATTACTAAACATAGTGGGGATGCATAGCTATCGCCATTGTCATAAATTCCAACGGTATTCATTTCATCTTCATATAATACTGCACCTTTAGGGTTTTCAGAATCTCCACTATATATCCAAACATTTACAGAATAATGTGCGGAATAATGTCTTCCATTCTCATCGCAATAATTTCCGAATATGCAAAAAGTGTTAGCCTCATTGGTTGTGATATCAAAGAATAAGTAGCCATATTCATCTGCCATTCTTTCATCATAGCAAAGTACGTCTACACTCACATATTTCTTAACACCGGCACCAAGTTGGATGTCAAATGGTAATGGATTATCTACAAAATTGGCAAATGAACCAGAATCTCCCGATTTTGGAGCCACCCAAATTACGGTCTCAGCATCATCTAATACTGTAAAATACTCTAAAGTATAAGTACCGGGTTCTAATTCTAATTCTGAAGCTTCTTTAGTAAAATAATTATCTACGCCATCTCCATCATAATCTGCAGGAGTTGGATTTAGTTCAATTCGCAATGGATTTCCATCATCACCAACAACATTAACACCATCTTGAGATAGAATAATTTCCACAAAAGCAGGTGAGTTTTCTGAACATTCAGGAATATCGGAAGCTACCTGTTTTTGTTGTGAGTTACGATTTGCAATTAGATCATTCAACATAGTGCTGAATGTGATAACTGCTTTTTCTTGTGAAATTTCATTTTGGTTCTGTACACTATCCTCTTTACTACATCCTACTAAAAAAAGACTGATAACAGCAAGCCAACAGAAATAAAAACTGATTTTTTTCATAATTTAAAATTTTGGTTAATTAATTGGTTATTCTTCTATGAATACAAAAATTCAGAATGATATAGGAGGGAGATATATTTAATAGAATCTTAAATTATCTTAAGATAAAGTTATAGAAAAGGAATGTTTTAACATATAAGGGTTTTTACCCGTATTATAATTACTTGGAAAGGAGACAAAGTTTAATCACTTTTCATGAATAGGTAACGAAAACTGGACTGGTTCCAAGATGGATGGAGAAGTGAAGATGATTTTGCTTCGATATTTTACTACTTTGCCTTTGGTAATAATTTTTTGGTATGCTAATTAAGCTGACATAGCTCGTTTAGATTCGGTGCTGGATGTTAAAATTACTATTACCTAGTTCTCTTTGAAGCCCGAATATCCGGTATCTTCTCAGAAACATATTTTAGAATTATTGATTAACCAGAGTAAGATGGAAGAGAGTTTCTTTAAGATATAAGGATCAGCGATAGAGTATTTAATAATATTCCGTTTCAAACCATTAAAATTCCGCTAGGAACGGCATGAATTAAAAATTAATTCGCTGATATTTAATTTGATAAAATATTTTTGAAACTTAACAACTAAGTAAATCAGGGAAGAGATTATTTAGATCTTTATTATTTAATCATGTATACAGAGTTAATATTGCCGTCATCATCATATTCCATTACAGAATTATTTGGATCTACCATCCACTCACCATCTACTATAAATTTGTAATGATGTTTACCACCAGATAACTTTAAGGTTCGAACCCAACCACTATCTGTCTTATTCATTTTTATTCTATGTTCATCCCAATTATCAAAAGACCCTGAAAGGATCACTTCTTTGGCATTTGTAAATCCATTAAGTTTAAAAACTGCTAATTTTTTAATATTTTTCACTGAATTATATCCATTAAATTCATTGAGCTTCCTATCAGAATTGTTTGGATCTTCCAACCATTCTCCATCTACAATAAATTTATACTCATAAACTTCTGGTTTTAAATTAAGTTTTAACTCCCAGCCAGTTTCGGTTTTATTCATTTTAAAATAATGTTCATCCCATCTATTAAACGTACCAGATAGTACAACATCTTTGGCATTTAAGTGACCGGGTAGAATAAAAGTTGCATTTCCATTTTTATCTGGGACTGCTGTATATAGCTTAAGATTATAAGTATAATATGGACTACCATTTAGATCTATGGCTGGCGTAGCATTGGAAATATCGCTTTCTGGTTCTGCCCAATAACTATTGTTGATCACAAATTTAAATTCCCAAAGAAACTCATCTGTAAATTTATCTATCTTTTTTCTCAGTTCGAAATTGCCATCTCCTAAAGGATTCATCATCCAATCATATTTAGACCAATTATTAAAATTCCCGGAGACCACCACCTTTTTAATATCTAGATCCTTAAAATCTACAAGTGCTCCAGAATTATCGTTGGTAGCTTTTGTAAAATCTTCTGCATTAAAAGAGAATACAACTTCATCACCATCTATCCAATATCCTTTAATTCCAGTATCTTGGCCATAATTGGGTATGGTTAGCAGGAATAAAATTCCTAGTAGAATATGTTGTAAAGTGTTTTTCAATTTTGATAGTTTAAAGGATACTCAATAAAATAAAGCATCTCTTTTTTATAATTAATGATCGTTCTTTTTTGAGCAAAAAATTCATACCCCATAACACCATCTAAATTTACTCCAAAAGCCTTATTCATTCTATTTAAATTGGTAATTATGGTATTCATAGGCCCAAAATAGACGTTATCTGATAATTTTATCCGGTACAATTTCCCTGCCATAACTTCTGCTTTCTGGCTACTTGCTCCAGACAGAACCACTCTTTTAGATGGAATAAAATATTGTATTACTTTCGTACTTTTGTTCGTATTTAGCTGGTTAAATTCTGCTCCAGAATCTAATGCAAAATTCATTTTTTCTTCTCCCACATAGGTTTCTAGAACTATACTATGCTTTTTTAAGATGAATGGAATGCTGTCAACAATTTTTTCCAAATAGCCTCGGGTATCTAACTTATTCCCATATTTATCTAACCTGCTAAGCGTGATTTGGTTAAGATGAAGATCTATAAAAACTTCATAGTCTTTAAGTATATTATAACCAATTATCCCAAGTAAGTTCATATTCTTCTTCTTTTCAATATGAGAAAGATCTATAACATGAGACTTGGCATCTTTTAAACTTAAATTATTCAGAATAAACTCTTCCAGATATTTTTCATAGGGATTTACAGCTTCATTAAGAACGCCGGCACTTGTAACTTTCGTTTTGGTTAGACTATATTTTTCAGGAAAATGTACTTTATTTAGAATTAGTGTTTCAGATCCTGTATCAATAATAAAATTACCTTTTTGATCTTGAAGTTCTGCCTCCACTACAATAAGATGATCTATCAGTTTAAATGGTATACGGAAAGTATTTTCGTTAAGAATTTCAGCATGTATGAATTTAATTGGATCCAATATTTCAGATTTCGTCTCTTTTTGAGCGAAAAACAGAAATATGTATAGTATCCATAGCCTTTTCATACCTAATAGACAATCAAAGTTATGGTGTGTTACAGAATTTTAAAAGAAAACAGAATCTTGTAATTTTATTTTAAGAACGTAATCCTCTTTATTTAAATGGAACCATTTGCAAAGTAAATTAACTGTCCTTTATTGATCTAGGTAGTCTTTATATTCTAAAAAGAACATTTCTAGGCTGTTCATTCTATCGACTAAAAAGTCCATCACATTTTCCCGATCTTTTTGATTGTAAATATTTACATTTTGAACTTCAACGTATATTCTAGAAACAGTTTTTCCTTCAGCAAGTGCATAATCTTCTTCAAAAATGGCATCAGGAAGATATTCTGTAAGAAGAATGTTTTTTAATGCTTCTAATCTTTCAAAATAGTAGGCTCTAATTAGCTCATCATTTGCAGTAATATCTAAAGATACTTGTGCTATATGATTATCAAAAGTGAACTTCAGCTGAATTTCTTTGATCTTAGTGTTATATAAGATCCATTTTGTTCTATAGGTCTTTCCAAATTCTATCCAGAAAGCTTCTCTCATTTTCTTTGATTCTTCTCTGCTGAACATATTACAATAGATATGCGAGTAAAATTCCTATTATGATCACTCCCAATTTGGAAGCATTAAATTTATGGTTTTTAGAAGTTTCAAAAAGTATGGTGGTAGAAACGTGCAAAAAGATACCAATCACCAAGGCACTTATATACGTACTGTATTTCTCTAAAATTGTAAAATTAGCTTGCAACCAACTTCCAAGTGGAGTCATTAAAGCAAAGATCATCAAGAACATGATCACCTTTGGTTTTCCAATTTTAGAATGAATTAAAAATGTAGATAATATTGCTGCAATTGGTATTTTATGAATAATTACTCCATATAGTAGGTGTGATGTTTGATTTAACGGAAAACCTTCCAATAATGAGTGAACACATAAACTAACCAATAATACAATTGGAAACTGCCGGTTGTTTTCATCTAAATGTAAATGCCCGTGTTCTGCGCCTTTAGAAAGAAATTCTAACAGAATTTGAAGCAGCAATCCTAACATGATAAAAATCCCAATGTTTGCTTTTCCAGATTCATAGACTTCCGGTAATAGTTCAAAAACTGTAACCGATAATAAATACGCGCCACTAAAAGAAAGCAAAAGTTTAAAACTTACGGAAGAGGAGGGTTTTAAGAATCGGGAAATTATGTAGCCAATAAGTACAGCAAGAATTAAAAGAATATAGATCATCAATTATTTGAGTTGAATTTTGATAAAGAAATATTTAGTCGGATACGAACTTAAAATATTTCAGTACTTCTAATTTAAAGCGCAACCAGCCCATTGACTATTATTTTATCCTGTAAAATTAACGTATTTTTGCGGTTCTATAAATTTATGAAATGGGAAATAATTTTGAGATGGTGGCCAAGACTCTTTATGGGTTTGAACCAATATTAGCTAAAGAATTACGTGCGTTGGGAGCAATGGATATTGTAGAAGGTACCCGAAATGTTCGGTTTACTGGAGACATTGGTTTTATGTACAAAGCCAACCTGTGCTTAAGAACAGCTATTAAGATCTTAAAACCTTTTAAAACTTTTAAAGTAAGAACTGAAGATGATCTTTACCGTGAGGTAAAAAAGATCGCTTGGGAAGAATTTATGGATGTAAAAGATACGTTGGCTATTGATGCTACGGTGCATTCTGAAAAATTCACCCATTCTATGTATATAGCTCAAAAAACCAAGGATGCAATTGTAGATAGGTTTAGAGAAAAATATGATGATAGACCAAATGTAGATCTTGATTTTCCAACTTTACGCGTAAATATTCATATTGAAAATGACAATTGTAACGTTTCTTTAGACAGCTCTGGGCAGTCTTTACATAAAAGAGGATACAAAACAGCTACCAATATTGCTCCTATAAATGAAGTTTTGGCTGCTGGATTATTGTTATTATCTGGATGGGATGGACAAAGTGATTTTATGGACCCAATGTGTGGTAGTGGAACAATACTTATTGAAGCAGCCATGATTGCTTGTAATATTCCGCCAAACTTAAATAGAAAAGAATTCGCTTTTGAGAAATGGAAAGATTGGGATGTAGATCTTTTTGAAAAGATTGAAGAATCTGTATTAAAGAAAGTTAGAGAATTTCATTTTTCTATAACGGGCTACGATACGGCTCCATCTGCAGTTAACAAAGCTATAGACAATATTGAAAATGCTAATCTTGCAGATTATATTCAGGTGAAGCAGCAAAACTTCTTCGACAGTGTAAAGCAAAATGATAGACATTTACATATGGTTTTCAACCCGCCATATGGAGAACGTTTAAATATTGATATGCCTGTTTTTTATAAAGAGATTGGAGATACTTTAAAGCAAAGTTATCCGGGAACAGAGGCTTGGTTTATCACTTCCAACCTAGAATCTATAAAACATGTGGGGTTAAGACCATCTAGAAAGATCAAACTCTTTAATGGATCTTTGGAATCTAAACTTTTAAAATATGAAATTTATGAAGGCACCAAAAAGCTTCATAAAATAAAAGATGGCCAAGATTAATTCTTGGCTTTTTTGTATAAAGGAATCAGGTAAGAAATTCCGTAACTGTAACCAACACCAAAGAAACTGTCATCATAAGTTCTGTTGAATCCTGGAATAATTAAATTGTCAAAGTCTCTTGGAGTAGTTTGAGTAACTCTCCTCTTTAATTGCACATTTCCGCCTAGATATAGATTATTTAAAACCTCTACTTTAATTCCAACCATCAACTCGATCCAGCTTGCTGTAAGTCCTTTTGATTCAAACGGTCCTTGAATAACATTTGGAGGAAAATATTGAGAATCGGTGTAGATAGTATACCCTTCTAGGGTTTGAGAAAATGTGGTAAATCCGTATCTGGCGCCAATAATGATCATATTTTCCATTCCTGTCCAGTTCTCATATGCATTATAATCTGCACCCACTTTAATATAACTTCCCTTAGCAGTAACGGCTAGCGTATTACTATCATATGCCATGCTTTCATTACCAATTTCGGCGGCGGCGTAGTAATTTTTATATACCCTATAATCTCCCATTAGTTCGAAACCACTATAATCTTCTTCTACAAAAGATCTTATCAGCTTGCTGATATCTGCACCTACGCGTAGCCCATATTTTTCTTTGAACTTAATAGTATCGGTTTGAGTTTGTGCATCAACCGTTGTTAAGCCTGTAAGAAAAAATATACTAATGGTAAATAGAAATATAGGTAGTCGTTTCATTTTCTAAGATGCTGTCTTTAACGGTAATTTTTTGTATCCAATTTTCTGAAGTATCCCCCTCAGGCTTACTAATTTTCACTTGTAAATTTTCATACAATATTCTATAACCACAAGCTCTATTTAGATATTGCTGATTTCTATTGTAGGTTATATTTATAAGATCTGTGTTGGGTGGATTTTCAATATTTGTTGTTGTATCTCCTAGTACACGTGCATATTCCGTCAATTCATAATCGGTAACATTTGCATTAGTGTTTAATGGAATTTCAATTTGAGAGGTAGTACTTCTCTTTATAAGAGTATCTTCTAGCCCTACAACATTAATTGCTTTTACAGTAAGATTAACAACCGATTTTGCATCATCCTGATCCAGATTCTCTGCATCTAAGAACAATACTTTTATAAGTGGAGTAGTGGCTGTAGATTCTGGGCAAATATCATCTTTTTGACAGCCAATTGTAAGTAGCACCAATGCTAGTGCTGCAAACACTATGTTTCTACCTTTAAAATTTATCGTTTTTCTAAACATACCACATTCTCTACATGAAAAGTTTGAGGAAACATATCTACAGCCTGAACTTTAGTTACCTTATAATGTTCATCTAATAAAGCTAGATCTCTGGCTTGTGTAGCCGAGTTACAGCTTACATAAACAATTCGCTGAGGCAAGATACCAATAATTTGTGCAACTACATCTTTATGCATCCCGTCTCTAGGAGGGTCTGTAACAATCACATCTGGATGACCATGCTGTTTAATAAAATCTGCAGTAAATACTTTTCTCATATCACCCGCATAGAATTCGGTATTTTCAATATTATTGCGCTTTGCATTTTCTTTAGCATCCTGAATTGCTACCGGTACGGCTTCAATTCCCACGACTTTAGCGGCATTTTTAGCAATAAATTGAGCAATAGTTCCTGTGCCGGTGTATAGATCGTACACCAATTCTTTTCCTGTTAAACCAGCAAAATCACGAGTAATCTTATATAATTGGTAAGCTTGTTCGGAATTTGTTTGATAAAAAGATTTTGCGTTGATCTTAAACTTAAGACCTTCCATTTCTTCAAAAATATGATCGCGCCCTTTGTAACAAACAACTTCCTGATCATAAATGGTGTCATTTCCCTTTGGATTTACAACATATTGTAAGGAAGTAATTTCAGGGAATTTTTCAGCTAGATTATCTAGCAATAATTCTCTTTTTTCTTTTTCATCTGAATAGAATTGAACCAAGACCATGATCTCTCCAGTAGAAGATGTTCTTATCATCAAGGTTCTTAAAAGTCCTCTTTGTTCTCTAGTATTAAAGAAAGAAAGATCGTTATCTATTGCAAATTGCTTCACGAAATTTCTAATGCTATTGCTTGGGTCTGCCTGAAGATGACATTTTTTAATGTCTAATATTTTATCCCACATACCTGGAATATGAAATCCTAAAGCTTCCTTATCGTCAAAATCTTCGTTACTTCTAATTTCATCTAGTGTTAACCAACGGCTATCACTAAAAGAAAATTCCATTTTATTTCTATAAAAGTAAATCTCTTTACTTCCTAGAATTGGCGTGATCTCAGGTAATTCAATTTTACCCAATCTCCTTAAATTATTTTCAACTTCTTTTTGTTTGTAAAACAATTGATGCTCATAGCCCATAAACTGCCATTTACAACCTCCACAAGTTCCAAAATGCTGACATACAGGCTCTACTCGTTTGTCTGAATATTTATGGAATTCTACAGCAGTACCTTCATAAAAAGATTTTTTCTTTCTGGTGGTTTGAATATCTGCTACATCGCCGGGAACGGCATTATTTATAAAAATTACTTTTCCGTCTGGTGCTTTTGCTATACTTTTTCCTTTTGCTCCTGCGTCTAGAATTTCCAGTTCTTCAAATACTTGATTTCTTTTCTTTCTTCCCATAGCGCAAAAATAGGATAATTGTAAAGATTTATTAATGCTGGCATTATAAATTTCAGTTTACATTTAGTAATTTGCGCTAGTTGCGTTTGGATGATTTCTCTCCTCCTGCAAATTCTTCATTGAAAAACAGGAAAGAAGGAATTTTAGAAAATAAATCATTAAATAATTCGACATGAAATTAGAAAAGATCAACTCTTCCGAAGAAGCTATAAAAATGGAAGATGAGCATGGAGCTCATAATTATCATCCACTACCTGTGGTGTTAAGTAGAGGTGAAGGAGTTTTTGTTTGGGATGTAGAAAATAAAAAGTATTATGACTTCCTTTCGGCGTATTCTGCCGTGAATCAAGGTCATTGTCACCCGAAAATAGTAAAAGCGATGCATGATCAGGCATCTAAATTAGCTTTAACATCTAGAGCTTTTCATAATGACGTACTTGGTCCTTATGAAAAATATGCTACAGAGTATTTCAGCTTTGATAAAATATTACCCATGAATACTGGGGCAGAAGCTGTTGAAACAGCTATTAAGATTGCCAGAAAGTGGGCATATGAGCGCAAAGGAGTACATGAAAAAGAAGCTCAGATCATAGTTTGTGAAAATAACTTCCACGGAAGAACTACAACAGTAATCTCATTCTCTAACGATGAGAATGCACGTAAGAATTTTGGACCTTACACTCCTGGGTTTATCAAAATACCTTATAACGACATAGATGCTTTAGAGGCTGCTTTAAAAGATAACGAAAATTTAGCCGGATTTCTTGTAGAGCCAATTCAAGGGGAAGCTGGAGTTTTTACTCCTTCTGATGATTATATTAAAAAAGCAAAAGAGCTATGTAAAGCTCATAATGTGCTTTTTATGGCAGATGAAATTCAAACAGGGATTGCCAGAACTGGAGCTTTATTAGCTGTTTGTGGAAATTGTACTTGCCAAGGTCATTGTGAGCGTCAGGAAACTTATACAAGACCAGATATTTTAATTCTTGGTAAAGCACTTTCTGGAGGTAATTATCCAGTTTCTGCTGTTCTTGCAGATAATGCTGTAATGGATGTTATTCAACCAGGTCAACACGGTTCTACTTTTGGAGGAAATCCAGTTGCAGGAGCAGTGGCCGTTGCTGCTTTAGATGTTGTTTTAGATGAAAAGTTAGCACAGAATGCCAGAAAACTTGGAGATCTTTTTAGAAAAGAAATGAATGACTATATAGATAATAGTTCGTTGGTTTCGCTAGTAAGAGGTAGAGGATTATTAAATGCTATTGTAATTAACGATTCTGAAGATAGTTCTACCGCTTGGGATATTTGTGTTGCTTTGAAAGAAAACGGACTTTTAGCTAAGCCAACTCACGGTAATATTATTAGATTTGCTCCTCCGTTAGTAATGACAGAGGCTGAGCTTAAAGACTGTGTTCAGATAATTATAAAGACCCTAAAGGAGTTTGAAAAATAATTATTTCTGAATATATTTTAAAACATCAGGCTGTTCGTTATTATTTGCGAACAGCTTTTTTTAATTTATTTTATAATTAATATTTTGAAGATAACCCCTGAGCTTATCAATTATCTGGAAGATTTTCTTACTCCAAGAAGAAAAGAGTTATTCGAGAAAGTGATCAATCAAAGAACCAATCATTTTACGGTGGTTACAGAAGATGTTTACCAATTGCATAACACTAGCGCTGTTATAAGAAGTTGCGATGTATTTGGAATTCAAAATGTACATGTTATAGAAGAGCGCAATCTTAAGAAAATTGATAGAGAAATTGCGATGGGAGCTCAAAAATGGGTAAGTTTAAATAGACATCACAGCAGTAAAGATTGTATTAAAGATCTTAGAGAAAAAGGATATCAAATTGTTGCAACCACACCTCATGGCGATACTAAAAATATTCAAGATTTTGACGTTTCAAAACCTTCTGCAATTTTCTTCGGAACAGAGAGACATGGACTTTCGCAAGAGATTATGGATGAAGCAGATGAGTTTGTAAAAATACCAATGAGAGGTTTTACCGAGAGCTTGAACATTTCTGTTTCTGCAGCTATTATCCTACAGCATTTAACCCAAGAATTACGTAATAAAAAAATATCTTGGGAATTGACTGATAATGAGAAAAATGCGGTTAAATTTGAGTGGTTAGGCAAATCATTTAAAGATTTGGACAAAATCATAGAAAATTTTGAAAATAAGTAATAAAAATATAAATTTAAGTTTGTAATTTCCCTCTATGACGTTATTTTTCTATACGCTAATTGCTATTATAACTTTTTTTGCATTCCTACATGCATGGGCTAGTAAAGAATTTAATATAAGCCGTACGGTTGTAATTAACCGACCAAAAGATGAAGTATTTAATTATGTAAGACAATTAAGGAATGAACATAGCTGGATGCCATGGTTTGTTGAAGATTTTGAGGGTGTTCTTAGGTATAAGGGAGAAGACGGTAAATTAGATGCTCTCTTATATTGGAAAGGGCACAAGTATTTTAAAGAAGGAACTCAAAAGATCATCAAGATACATCAGGGTAAAATAATAGAAACCAGATTTCTTATTGTGAAACCATTGAAAACTGTAGTGCTGGACTATAAAGGGCTCAAGGAAATGGATGAGAATAAAACCAAAATGGTTTGGGGAGTTAAAGGAGGACTTGCATTTCCTTTTTCAGTATTAGCGCTCATACATCCTATAGAGAAAGCTTACGGGAATGATCTGGAAGCAGGATTAAAAAACCTAAAAACTATAATGGAAGTTAAAAATATATATAGAGAACCTTCTGTATATAAATAGATAATTAATCTCTTTTCAATACTTTATATTCCTCGTAGCATCCGCTAATAGCATCCAGTATTTGAAGATCATTGGCGCTTCTTATAAAATCTTTAGAATAGCTACATCTTGCCAGAATTTCATCTATATCAACTTCTGTAATCTGTAAAACAGCAGCTAAAGTTTGTCTGTCAAATTTTGTTTGAAGAAGATTACGAATTTCGTCGTTATCCTTCATTTTACGCAATTTGCGCATTTGTTTTGGCTTGGTACCAAAAATATTATAGAGGGCATCTGCAGGATTGAAAATTGCGCCTAATGCTCTGCTTGCCGCACTTGGTGCATATTCTCCACCTTCGTATCCGGCATTAAGTCCGGAAATACTATATCTGTAATTCTCGTAAATAGGAATATTCTTGACATCTATTTCAAGATAACCGGTAAGTTTTAGCGGAGATACAACTACTTCTTCCAAAGCAATACCTAATTCGGTCATTTTCACCTTGACAGATCCATATTTTAACCAGTCATTGGTTACCCTAACCTGAATGGTTTTAAAACCTAAATAAGAAAAGAATAAGGTGTCATTAACTGTAGCTTGAAGCTCAAAGTCTCCTTCACTACTTGTAGTTGATCCTTTAACTTGATTTAAGTTTACCACGTTTACATTTTCCAACGGAAGATCGTTCGCGGCATTTAGGACTTTTCCTCTAACAATATCTGGATCTTGAGAAAATCCAACTTGACTAATGAAAAAAAGGAATGTGAAGGCTATTAATAATCTCATAAAATAGAAATACAATGGGTGGAAAGTACATTAAATATTATACCAAAACCACCCATTGTTAAATTATTTTTTAAGAACGTCTAGATTTTCTTCTGTTTACAGAACTCTCGATATTCTTTTTTCGGCTACCACTTTTATCAGATGATTTTCCTGCCGGAGCATCAGATCTTCTTCTGCTTGGAGCATCTGAAGATGAAGACGAAGATGATGATCTTGGTCCTTTGTCAAAAGTCTTTTCAGATCTTCTTCTTCCACCACCGTCTGAAGATTTTTTAAATCCTCCACCTCTTGGTTTATCACTGCGTCCTCTGCTTCTGCCGCCTGAACGGCCACCACCGCCACCATTTTCTGATATTTCAACGCTTACACGTCTACCTTGGTGTTGGAAATCTTGAAAATAAGCGATTACTTTTTCAGAGATTTCAGAATTGGTATTAAAGAAAGAGAAACTATCTTTTACATCTACTCTAAATACATCATCTCTTCCTAGATCTAGATTCTCTTTTAAGAAATCTTTCAATTTCATCCAGTCAAAATCATCTTTAGACCCAACATTAATGAAGTATCTTGTGCTATCTCCATCACCAGAATTATCTCTATCTCTAGCATTCGCAGAGACCTTAGAATTAAGATCTGATGAATTCTTATAATAGTTGAAGAATCTAGTAAACTCTACAGAGAAAACTTTTTTAATTAATTCTTCTTTTGAAAAATCTTGTAAAACCTCTTCGATACTTGGAAGGTATGGTTCTATGTCGTGATTAATCTTTGTGTTTTTAATATCATTAGCTAAGTGGAAAAGCTGAACTTTACAAATTTCCATCCCATCTGGAATTTCTTTTTGCTCAAAGTTTTGCTTAATAATACGCTCTATACTCTTGATCTTTCTAAGTTCACTCTTAGAAACAATAACCATAGAGATTCCAGTTTTACCTGCTCTTCCAGTTCTACCACTACGGTGAGTATAGATTTCTGGTTCATCTGGTAACTGGTAATTAATAACGTGCGTAATATCATCTACATCAATACCACGAGCAGCAACATCTGTTGCCACAAGCATTTGGATGGTACGGTTTCTAAAACTCTTCATTACCAAATCTCTTTGGTTCTGACTTAGATCTCCGTGTAATGCTGCTGCATTATATCCATCTTCAATAAGGTTCTCTGCAATTTTCTGAGTATCTCTTTTTGTACGGCAAAATATTACCGAAAAGATATCTGGGTTTGCATCTGCCAATCTTTTTAAAGCTGCGTAGCGATCTCTAGAATTTACTAGGTAATATTCGTGAGAAACATTAGAAGTTCCTTCATTTCTATTACCTACAGTGATCTCTTGGGGAGAACGCATGAATTTTTTAGCAATAGTCGAAACCTCTTTCGGCATAGTTGCAGAAAATAACCAGGTATTCTTTTCTTTTGGTGTGTGAGATAAGATAGCTGTAATGTCTTCAAAGAAGCCCATATTTAGCATTTCATCTGCCTCATCTAATATGCAATATTCTATTCTAGAAATATCAACCAACTTACGGTTGATCATATCTTGCATTCTACCTGGAGTTGCCACAATAATTTGTGCTCCACGCTTAATTTGTTTCGCTTGATCTGTAATACTAGCTCCTCCATAAATGGCAACGGTGTTCATGCCCGGAGTATGCTTAGCATAATTTTTAAGTTCATTGGTAATTTGCAAACACAATTCCCTTGTAGGGGAAAGAATTAATCCTTGTGTGTGCTTACTTTCAGCAGAAATTTTTTGAATGAGTGGAAAACCAAAAGCAGCGGTTTTTCCTGTACCAGTTTGGGCAAGTGCAACGATATCGGTGTCTTCTTGCAATAAAATAGGGATTGCTTTTTCCTGGACTTCACTCGGACTTT
>Ga0209309_10002830_pt1 | contig 15444 bp, 15 predicted proteins | sample COGITO_mtgs_1204_2_FD_184807 | JGI IMG/M metagenome (GOLD analysis project Ga0209309, IMG submission 184807) | Pelagic marine microbial communities from North Sea - COGITO_mtgs_120412 (SPAdes) (version 2) | ecosystem: Environmental > Aquatic > Marine > Epipelagic ... | reverse complement strand
AAAGAACTCCGCCAACGTTACCGTTTTTAGCGGCTGCAAATATACGCCCCTTTACTTCACTTTTCCAAACTTTATCAAGCCTTTTTTTTCAATATGACAAACTGAACCAACACAACCCCACAAAACCAAATAGTTAGCCCGGGGAAAAATTGAAATTAATTTTAAAAGAAACTCAACATACCTTTTATAACGATAAAATCCTTCAATAATAACATTAACGCAAATATCAAAAACTATTGCTCGTTTACATTACAGCCCTCTCTGTTATTCGCATTTTACTCGGCTATTGTAATCGATACTATATATTGTATGTGATAATTAATCGTGCTATCTTTGTGACTTCTTAAAACTATACTATATATAATGATAAAGATTACTTTACCAGATGGTACAGAAAAAACGTTCGACAAAGGTGTTACGCCTTTGGATGTTGCAAAAACGATTAGCGAAGGTTTCGCCAGAAATGTAATTTCAGCCAACTTTAATGGAACTACTTTGGAAACAACGTCTCCATTAAGCACGGATGGCTCTCTCATATTATATACATGGAATGATGATGAAGGCAAAAAAGCCTTCTGGCATTCTTCAGCACACATATTAGCACAAGCTATTGAGGAGCTTTATCCAGGCGCAAAACTATCCATAGGTCCTGCCATAGAAAATGGTTTTTATTATGATGTCGATTTTGGAGTACATACCATTTCGGAAAACGATTTCAAAACCATAGAAAACAAAATGATCGAAATCGCCCGTGGAAAACATAGTTTTGGCATGAGAGCAGTTTCAAAACAAGAAGCTCTCGATCTTTATACATCGCAGGGCAATGAATATAAGGTAGAACTCATTGAAAATTTAGAAGATGGTACGATCACGTTTTGTGACCACTCCACTTTTACTGACTTATGCCGAGGCGGACATATTCCTAATACGGGTATCGTGAAAGCAGTGAAATTACTTTCAGTAGCCGGAGCGTATTGGAGAGGTGATGAGAACAACAAGCAACTCACAAGAATCTATGGCATCTCATTTCCGAAGCAAAAAGACTTGACGGAATACCTTCATCTATTAGAAGAAGCAAAAAAAAGAGACCATAGAAAATTAGGAAAAGAATTAGAATTATTCACATTCTCTCAAAAAGTAGGTCAAGGTTTGCCCTTATGGCTGCCTAAAGGAGCTGCTTTGCGCGAACGATTGGAAAACTTTTTGAAAGCAGCCCAGAAAAAAGCAGGCTATGAAATGGTGATTACCCCTCATATTGGTCAAAAGGAGCTTTATGTCACTTCCGGGCATTTTGCCAAATACGGAGCGGACAGTTTCCAGACCATACGCACACCCAATGAAGGAGAGGAATTCTTGTTGAAACCCATGAATTGTCCTCATCACTGTGAAATTTATAATGCGAAACCTTTTTCATATAAGGAATTACCTAAGCGCTATGCTGAATTTGGTACCGTTTATAGGTACGAACAAAGTGGTGAACTGCATGGTTTGACTCGCGTGAGAGGATTTACCCAAGATGACGCCCATATTTTTTGCACCCCCGATCAATTGGACAAAGAATTTAAGGACGTTATTGATTTAGTGCTTTATGTGTTTGGATCATTGGGATTTGAGAACTTCAAAGCACAAGTCTCCTTACGCGATCCTGAAACTCCAGATAAATACATCGGGAGTGACGAAAATTGGAAAAAAGCTGAGGATGCCATACTTAATGCTGCCATTGATAAAGGGTTGGATTATGTTGTTGAAACAGGAGAAGCTGCCTTTTATGGTCCCAAATTGGATTTTATGGTTAAAGACGCTTTAGGCAGAAATTGGCAGTTGGGCACAATTCAAGTGGACTATAATCTTCCTGAACGCTTCGATTTAACATATAAAGGAAGTGACAATGAGCTTCATAGACCAGTGATGATTCACCGTGCTCCATTTGGAAGTATGGAACGATTTATTGCTATTTTACTGGAGCATACGGGCGGAAATTTCCCTTTATGGCTCATGCCAACACAGGTCATTATATTATCTATTAGTGAGAAATTTGAAAAATACTCTCAAAAAGTTTTAAATCTGCTAGAAAATCACGAAATTCGCGCCCTTGTAGACCATAGAAATGAGACCATTGGGAAGAAGATTCGGGAAGCCGAAATGAATAAAATCCCTTATATGGTGATCATTGGAGAGAAAGAGGAAGCTGAAAACATGATTTCCGTAAGGCAACATGGTGGAGAAGAACTTGGCATGATTAGTGTCAATATGTTCGCAGAAGTTATCGAGAAAGAAATCAAGAGCACTTTAAAAACATTTAAATAGAAAAAGTTTAACCTAAATATATAAGTCATAGCTATACGTAGAAGAAATTACTCTAAGCGAGTAAAGCAAGAAGATCAACATAAAATCAATTCAAAAATTAGAGCCGAGAACGTAAGACTTGTAGGTGATAATGTTGAAATTGGTATCTATCCCATCAAGGATGCACTAAAAATTGCAGATGAGCAAGGGTTCGATCTTGTTGAGATATCACCAAACGCTGATCCTCCTGTATGTAAGGTCATGGATTATAAGAAGTTTCTTTACGAACAAAAGAAACGTGAGAAAGCTTTAAAAGCAAAAGCATCGAAGGTAACCGTCAAAGAAATTAGATTTGGACCACAAACCGATGATCACGATTATGAGTTTAAAAAGAAGCATGCTGAAAAGTTTTTAAAGGATGGTTCAAAACTCAAAGCCTTTGTTTTCTTTAAAGGACGATCTATCGTTTTTAAGGAACAAGGTCAAATCTTATTGCTTCGTTTGGCTCAAGACCTCGAAGAACTAGGAAAGGTGGAGCAAATGCCACGGTTGGAAGGGAAACGAATGACAATGTTCATCGCTCCCAAAAAAACTAAATAATTAAACGATTATGTTGTCTACAATAGTATGGACGAACATATAACATAATAACCCGTGATTGAACTCACGGGAAACATCATAAGCGAATTGTAATTTAAAAAAGGAGAACATGCCTAAAATGAAAACCAAATCTAGTGCCAAAAAACGTTTTAAACTTACCGGCACTGGGAAGATTAAAAGAAAGCACGCTTTTAAGAGTCATATTTTGACCAAAAAATCTAAAAAGCGTAAACTAGCTTTAACTCATGATGCTTTAGTACATGAAGCAGACATGAGAAATGTTAAAATCATGCTTCGTTTGAAGTAGATTAATTTTAACCGGTTAACACAATTTATAAACCCTGGAGTTAGGCCAATGGATTGACGAGTGTAGATTTATATTTACAGTTTCAAGACATTAAAAAAGTGTCGGTTATCGATCGCCTACTACAAAAAACAATTAAAATATGCCAAGATCAGTAAATTCAGTAGCAAAGAGAGCCAGAAGAAAAAAGGTTCTTAAGCAAGCAAAAGGTTACTTTGGAAGACGTAAAAACGTTTGGACAGTAGCAAAAAATGCAGTTGACAAAGCGATGCAATATTCGTATAGAGACCGCAGAGTTAAAAAGAGAACATTCCGTTCGTTATGGATCATGCGTATCAACGCTGGTGCAAGACAACATGGAATGAGCTATTCAAAATTGATGGGCGGACTCAAAACTAACAATATCAACTTGAACCGTAAGGTACTTGCTGATTTAGCGATGAATCACCCAGAAGCTTTTGAAGCTATCGTAAACAAAGTAAAGTAAGGGCAATCGCCTTAAATAACAACAACAATTCGCCTATATCTAAAATCCGATTCAGAAATGAGTCGGATTTTTTTTTATAACACTTTGAACGTCTTAATTTCTAATGGCATAAATATCTAAAGTCTCCTGCTTGCCCCTCAGCAGCAATTCTCCAATATGAATGGCTTTATATTTAGAGTGTAAATGGATCTGTTCCAAAAGTTCGTTTGAAATTAAGAGCGCCTCATCGTACTTGTTACACTCTCCTTGAATGCGCGCAGTAGAATTGATGACGTCCCCATGAAACGCCAATTCCTTCTTAACACTGCCAACTTCAGCAATAATCAATTTACCACCATGAACGCCCGCTTTAAAAAATGGCAATAAGCCATACTTCCTTTTATAGTATTTAGACCGTTTTTGTAGCGCTTTTTCAAAGGCAAAATAAAGTGTAAGACAGTTGCTGTTTTTGATGCCTTTTTGAAACTTCCAGCTAATCACAGCCTCATCCCCTACATATTGATAGATCTCACCACTATACCTATCAATGCATTTATTTAAGTCAAAAAAACAATCCTGCAACAATTGGCTGTATTTGTAATGCCCAAGTTCTTCTGCAATGGTAGTAGAAGACTTTAAATCCAGAAACATAAAAATACGTTTCTCCTCGGTTGGCTTTCTGTATTTACCAACCAGCATATTGAACAGAATGCCCTTTCCGAACTTTTCGTTCGCGATTTTTATGAATAGGAATATAAAAGAAGCGATAAAGAAATAGACCGTTGATAGCCAAAATAAAGCACTATCCAACCACCAGCGCCTGCCATTGGGTAAGTCCAAATCCATCTCGAGTTCAATTAAACGCGTGATGAATGACAGTGAAAACACCAAAATCACAAAATAGATGCCTATTTTTAATAACACCGAAACCCCTAAATAGAGATATTTGGTGATGTATTTTTCGAACACAAACTCTACGACCCCGTATAAAAACCCAATAAGAATTCCTAGAATCACGCCATAGTGAATCCACTCGGTTACGGGTACGATATTGTTGGGGTTTACATATTCGGAACCCTGCTCCTCTCCATGCGCCAAAAATCGTATCAAAATAAAGAGACTAAAGGCTGCAATCCAATAAAAAATGGCAAATACCAATTGCCTAATAAAAAGCTTTAAGTTATACATTAAGGAAAGATTAGGTCTTTTGTTTCTTTTTCTTGGCTGCTGGGAACAAGACGTTATTTAAAATCAAACGGTAGCCTGGAGATGTGGGATGTAAATCGAGCTCCGTTTTTGGATCCCCAACTTTATGCGTGTAGTCTTCGGGATCGTGTCCCCCATAAAAGGTAAAAAATCCCTTCCCTTTGATACCATGAATATACTTTGCCTCCCCATTGGTTTTATTTTCACCCATTATTAAAACGTTGGATTTGATCTCATCGCGAGTGAAAGAAGTGGTTTGCCCCATAAATCCCTTCACCAAAGCGGTGTGGTTTTGGGTAAGCATCGACGGAATGGGATCCCATTTTGCCGAATAATCCATAAGTGTAAAGTAATCGGTAGTTTTTGGGATGTCCCGCTTTTGGGTCATGTCTATGGATGAAAACTCATAAACATTTGGGTTTCGTTCTAAAATAAAGTCCTTAAACGCAAATGTTCTCTCATAATTGATTTTATTTTGATAACCAGGGTCACTTCCATCGCCATCAAACATTGGCTCACAAATATCAACACCTGCTGCAGATAAGGCGATATCAAAACTATCTGTGGCACTACACATAGCAAACATAAAACCACCACCCACAACATAATCCCTAATTTTAGTTGCCACCGCCAACTTTTCTTCGGAAACCTTATCGAAACCCAACTTTGTAGCTAATGCTTCGGCTTCTTTCTTTTCTTCAATATACCATGATGCAGCACTATAAGCTCTATAAAATTTACCATATTGCCCCGTAAAATCCTCGTGGTGCAAGTGCAACCAATCATACAACAGCAACGCATCATCTAAAACCTCCTCGTCATAAATGGTTTCATAAGGAATTTCCGCATAGGTTAAGACCATAGTCACTGCATCATCCCAAGGTTTTAAGCCTTTTGGAGAATAGACTGCTATTTTGGGTGCTTTTTCGAGTACCACAGCTTCCATATTTTCAGATGGGCTACTAATGGTGGTGAGAATTTCTTCGGCCTTTGCGTTGGATATCACTTCAAAACTCACGCCTCTAATTTGACATTCACGTTCAATTTCATCGGAATCTGGCAAGAGAAAAGAACCACCTCTAAAGTTGAGCAGCCATTTCACCTTTAACTGTTTTTCCAGCGTCCAATACGTAATACCATAGGCCTTGAGATGGTTTTTTTGACCTTCAACATCCATTGGAATCAAAATATACGAGGCATACCCGTGAATTGTCATAAACAGAAACAACACTAAAAAACTTATCTTCTTCATTTTGCTTTTTCATTTTTGATATAATCCATATCAGCGATCTCCAACTCTTCTCAATAATTGACATAAACCGATGTTCAATAGAAAATTGATAGTGAAAGATACTCAAAAATTATTCCGAAGCTAAATGCTTTCATACAGATTTATAGCTTTTTGCTGAAATATAAAAATTTACGAGAGCGTCTTTTGCTTTAACAGCTCTTAATAGGGCTGACATTGCTTTAACAAAAGCTGCAGCTTTTCGGGGAATTCATCGGCAACATAAACTCCAAAGAGGGAAAATTTGAGTTCATGGCAACTAATATTATTCTGTTTACAGCCCTCAATTACTTTAGCCCCTGTAATGCCATTCATGCAATATTGATAGTAGCGATCCATACATTCATGTTTTTCATGATAAACAAGTTTGTTGCATTACAGGTAGACACAAATCCGTTAACATCAAGCATGAGCGCCTCATCGGCACCCGTTTGAACAGCTTGAATGAGCGCCTGAACTTCGCGTAATTTACTATGGCAATTGAGACACGGGTCCAAATAATCGGGCGATCTCCGTCTTAAGGTGCTCATAAAAGGCGTAATCCCTTTTGCTTTGCTATCTGCGGAAGCTTTTTTATACTCCGGAAAAATGACCACATTGGGTCCAGAAATCGTTAATCTCGAGTCTTGACTCGGTGTGTATTTAATGCCACGCATAATCATAATGCGCACAGGACCTGATCGTACATTTTATTTTCTTGAAGCACTTGTTTGATGATGGCGGTCAATTCTGGTTTCGAAAACGGAATGAAATTGTTATAGCTTTGAACCTTATGGCATGCGTTCTTCATCGAAAAACCCTACCAATTCAAATTGCAGAAAACGGATTGAAACAGAACCTGTCCCTTCAAAATTATTCAGTAATCAACGTTTAAGCGTCCTATCCGATCCTGAAAGCAAGGATGCCATGACTTTTGTTTCGGGAAACTGTTCCAAAATAATCTTAATGAACACCGTGATGGGAATGGCCATAATTAAACCCGGAATACCCCAAATAAAGCCCCAAAGCATTAACATGAAGAGAACTGCTATGACGTTTATTGAAAAGGATTTTCCCATAAAAACTGGTTCTAAAATTGCCCCAAACAATACTTGAACGCCCGTAATGGCCATGACAAAGAAGAACAATACACTCGACGACTCCAATTCTACAAAGGCGAAAATGGTTAATAAGATCACCGAAATAAACGAGCCAACCATTTGAACAAAGTTGATAAGGAAAGCAAATAAACCCCAAAAGATTGGGAAACTAACATCAAAAAATACACAAGCCAAACCAGTAAAGATGCCGGTTAATAAACTAACCGCAAACTTGACCTTGATAAACGTAATGAGGTCTTTTTCAATTTTTATAAATGTCTTTACAGAGGTATGCTTCCGGGTGAGAATGGTGTCATTTAAAACTTTCTGCATGTTGATTGATTCTGCCAACCAAAGCACGGTAAAAAAGATAATCATCAAGATGGTGGTCAAAAATTTCCGAATAAAATCAACCGTAGACCCGATATTTTCTTTCTGAAAAAATTGTGCAACAATATTACCTTCTTGATTGTAAGCGATGCCAAATTCAGTTTGAAGATAGGCCATCAAATCATTGATTTTCACTTCGGCCTTGGTAAAGAACTCTGAATCACTGGCCATAATTTGTTGACTAGACAATTGCACCAATTCCACTCCTATAAAAACGCCCAGTACAATTAAGGCCAAAACGATTATAATACTTACCACCCTTGGCACATTGCGTTTACCCAACCATCGCATTAATGGTAAAAACAATAACGCAATAAACATAGAGCCCACCAACGGTACGAAGATAAAGGAAAGGATATTGAGGATGTAAAACACCAACGGAATTGCGATGATGAGTAGCAAAAGATTTGTAGTGCGTCTTTGTTCTAACATGGGGCTTGACTTCTTTAAAATAGCCTGCAAAGTTAAGCTAAAATGTTTTTAATTAAATCATTTAAAAACATTTTAAGAAGAACTGCAACGCTCACTTTATGAGAAATGATTGGCTACATAATAAAAATCAGCACCCAAAAGTGCGTAATCCAATTTTAGAACATGAGCTTTTGCTATTCCAATAGGCAACACCAACCTTAAATGGGCGCATCTATCTCTATTAAAATGGCACATCGTTATCTTCATCCACTTCGGGCCCACCAAAAGCATCAGAAGCTGAGGGGAAATTATCGGTTTTAAAAGTATCATCATTGGCAGCTGCATTCATTTTAGAATGGAACTCACCAAATGGGGTGTCAAAATCATCCAAATTATCGAATTTACCTAGATGTCCAATAAACTTAAGTCGGATATTCTCCAATCCACCGTTTCTATGTTTTGCGACGATAAACTCGCCTTGGCCTTCAGTTGGAGAACGGTCATCATCATCCCACTCCTCTATTTTGTAGTATTCGGGACGGTAAATGAAACTCACGATATCGGCATCTTGTTCAATCGCTCCCGATTCACGCAAATCGGACAGCAATGGTCGTTTACTCCCACCACGCGTCTCCACTGCACGCGATAATTGGGATAATGCAATTACCGGTATGGCCAATTCCTTGGCAAGTGCCTTTAAGTTACGAGAAATGGTCGATATTTCCTGCTCACGGTTTCCACCTTTTTGACTGCCACCAGCGGTCATCAACTGCAAATAATCGATCATGATCATTTTAATTCCGTATTGAGAGGCTAAACGTCTTGCCTTTGCCCGCAAATCGAAAATGGATAAGGATGGGGTGTCGTCTATAAATAACGGAGCTTTTTCTAAAGTTTTCACTTTTACGTTAAGCTGTTCCCATTCGTGCTTCTCCAATTTTCCTGTTCTTAATTTTTCTGAAGACAATCCGGTTTCCGAAGAAATTAAACGAGTGATCAATTGTACAGAAGACATTTCTAATGAGAAAAACGCTACCGGAATATTACTATCCACAGCAATATTACGCGCCATTGTTAAGGTTAATGCAGTTTTACCCATACCAGGACGGGCAGCAATGATAATTAAATCACTGGGTTGCCAACCCGAGGTCAAGCGATCTACTTTGGTAAATCCTGTGGGTATACCGCTCATCCCCTCTTTATTGGAGATTTCTTCAATTTTCTTTTTGGCCTGAATAACTAAACTCTGAGCAGTTTCGGTGGATTTTTTGACATTCCCTTGGGTAACTTCATAGAGTTTTGCTTCCGCATGATCCAATAAATCAAAAACATCCTTGGTTTCATCATAAGCTTCTTCAATAATCTCATTGGAGATTTTGATCAAACTTCTTTGGATGAATTTTTGCAGAATTATACGTGCGTGAAACTCGATATGGGCAGAAGACGATACGCGTTGGGTAAGCGAGATTAAGTAAAAATCACCACCAATGACATCTAGCTTAGCATCTTTTTTTAATTGACTCGAAACGGTTAATAAATCTACCGGTTCACTGTTTTCAAATAATTTGAAAATAGCCTCGAAGATAAATTTATGCGCATCCTTGTAGAAAGCATCGGCACTTAGAATATCAATGACTTCATCAACCCCTTTCTTATCGATCATCATAGCACCCAAAACAACTTCCTCTAAATCAATGGCTTGAGGCGGAATCTTGCCACGTTCTAAATTGATAAGTGTACTTTTATCAACTTTATAGCCTTGCATTTGATTTGGTTGTTTCATAACTGCGAATGTAAAAAAATTGTTAAGCAAATACCCCTTTTGTGGGTTTACAATCTTAACAGGTCATCAACATTTTAACTGTTGATAACTTCAATATATTGTTAATAGCGACAAAAAAAACCGAAACACAGGTTTCAGTTTTTTTCGAAAGTGTTGTATGATTCGTCTTAGCCCTTAAAAACTCCCATGGCTAAATATTTATCCATGCGTTGCGTCACAAGATCTTGTTGTGATAAGTTTTTAAGTTCCGTATAATTCTCTACGATGGCATTTTTTACCGATTCAAAAGTTGCTTCCCTATCGGTATGTGCTCCACCCAGTGGTTCTTTAATAATAGCATCGACCAAATTGAGTTTTTTCATATCGGGCGCAGTAAGTTTCAAAGCTTCGGCAGCTTGTTCTTTGTATTCCCAGCTTCTCCAAAGTATGGAGGAACAAGATTCCGGTGAAATTACCGAGTACCAAGTGTTTTCCAACATTAAGACACGATCACCTACGCCTATGCCCAAGGCACCACCAGAAGCACCTTCACCAATAATAACGGTGATAATTGGCACTTTTAATCGGGTCATTTCCAAAATATTTCGAGCAATCGCCTCTCCTTGTCCGCGTTCTTCAGCTTCCAAACCTGGGTAGGCTCCTGGCGTATCAATTAAGGTCACCACGGGAATGCCAAACTTTTCGGCAGATTTCATTAAGCGCAAGGCTTTACGGTACCCTTCGGGATTGGACATTCCGAAGTTTCGATATTGCCTTGTTTTTGTATTGAATCCTTTTTGTTGACCAATAAACATATAGCTCTGGTCGCCTATTTTACCTAAACCGCCAATCATGGCCTTATCGTCCTTGACGTTTCTATCGCCATGCAACTCTAAAAAGGTGTCCCCACAAATAGCTTTGATATGATCTAAAGTATAAGGACGATTAGGATGCCTTGATAACTGTACCCTTTGCCAAGCGGTAAGGTTTTTATAAATTTCCTTCTTGGTTTCCTTGAGTTTTTTCTCAATTTTCTTGCAAGTCTGGGTCACATCAACTTCGCTCTCCTCGCCTATGACGAGACATTTGTCGAGTTGTTGTTCCAGTTCTTTTATAGGTAATTCAAAATCTAAATATTCCATTGAAATTTTGATTTGATTAGAATTAGTATCGGTTAGTTAGTGGCTACAAATATAGAAACTTTAATTGGGAATGCTCCTCTAGGCCAGTCGCTTTTTATAGGTTTTATAATTTTTCAGAATCCCATCGGCAATCACCATGGATAACACCAGAATGGCGCCATAATAGAATTGTGCGCTCATGATCTCGGTCTCAGGGAATATAATAATCGCTAAAATAATACCGTACACTGGCTCTAAATTATAGGTCAAAATCACGGTATATGGGCTCACATATCGCATCACGTTTACGGAGCCTATAAAGGCGTACGCAGTGCAAACTGAAGAAAGAATACCCAAATAAATAACATCTGACGTTGTGAGGGAGAAAAATTCCGTAGAAAAACCACCTTGCAATACCAAAATGAAAATGGACAGAAAAATAACGCCACTCACAAATTCATAAAACGATATCACCGGAGCACTGTACTGTTCTATCAAGCGACCATTAATAACTGAAAAAAGTGTTGAAAATAATGCCGAAATGATGCCAAGCATGATGCCATTAGCGTAAGCCATTTCACTTTGAGTAATTAAAAACACCCCTGCCACCACAACCAAACCAAAAACGATCTCATACCATATAATACGTCTTTTATAAAATAAGGGCTCAATAAAGGACGCGAAAAAAGCACCAGTAGAAAACATGGCTAAGGTAATAGATACATTGGATTGGTTGATCGCCTCAAAAAAAGTAATCCAATGCAAGGCGATGATAATGCCCGCAGCCAAAAATTTTAATTTTGCCTTTATACTAACCTTTAAATTAAGTTTAGTGATTTTGACAAACAGAAATATCAATAGGCCCGCAATACTCATACGGTACCAAACCAATGCAGTTGATCCTATAGAAATTAATTCGCCCAAAATTGCTGTAAAACCAGCAATAAACACCAACAGGTGCAAATGAAGGTAATTTTTGGTCTTAGCGTTTGGCATTGTACAACAAATAGATGGCTAAGATACCAAAAACTATATTCGGAAACCACACTGCGAGAATGGGGTTAAAACTGGATTGCTCTGCCATGACCCCAAAAATCTTATCGAAAAACACATAAATCATGGCAATGGTAATACCAAAGGCCAAATTAACACCCATGCCCCCACGTCTTTTTTTGGAAGACACCGCCACAGCGATTATGGTTAAAATAAATACAGAAACCGGTAAACTCCACTTTTTGTATTTCACCACTTCATAACGCCCAATGTTAGACGACCCGCGTTGCTTTTCCTTTTCAATAAAATCAATCAATTCATCGTACTGAAGTGTTTCGGCGATGTATTCTTCTGGAGTAAGATCTTTAACATCAAACGGAAGCAAGGTATCTTTCCGCCTACTTATTTCCAACAATTCCTTATTGTCCAAAAATTTTCTCTTGGTATAGGTTGAAAGCCTAAAGGTGGAATCCTCTTCGACATAACGAATATTGTTGGCAGTGATTTTATACTTCAACTCGTTCCCTTCCACATGTTCCAAACTAAAGTTAGACCCTACTTTTGTTGCTGGGTTAAAACTGCTTACATAAATATAATCGGTATCATTAACCTGCCTAAAGATGTTATTGGTTTGTACAACGTTGGCATTATTTTTTAGATATTCATACTTAAATTGATTAAAGCCCTTACTTGCCTTTGGCGCGAGATACAATCCTAGAATAAGTGCAAACGCTGCTACGATGGTTGCTCCAATAAAATAAGGTCTCAAAAAACGCCAAAACGAGACCCCAGAACTTAAAAAGGCAACAATTTCGGTATTATTGGCGAGTTTGGAAGTGAACCAAATTACGGATAAGAATAAAAATATAGGAAACAGTAAATTGGCGAAGTAAATCGTAAAATCAAGATAATATTGGGCCACAGCAGGAAACGGGACTTCGCGCTCTAAAATCTTACCAATTTTTTCAGCGAGGTTCACCGTAATTCCGATAGGAATAAACAGCAACAACATCATCAAAAAGGTAAAGAGATAACGCTTTAATATGTACCAATCTAGTATTTTCATATGCTCCTAAGCAGTTTGAGCTTAAGTCTTATTTTTTTAAAATGCCAATGTCCTAAATCACAAATCCAAGGCTGTAAATTCTATAATCGTTTATCCATTTGCTTGACCATTTGATCTTTCCAAGTTCTAAAATCGCCAGCAATAATATGTTTTCTTGCTTCCCTTGTTAGCCAAAGGTAAAATCCAAGATTGTGAATGGTGGCAATTTGCTTGCCCAATAATTCGTTTACCGTAAACAAATGTCTTAAATATGCTTTGGAATATTCCGTATCTACAAACGTAATTCCCATTTCATCTAAAGGAGAAAAATCTTCCGCCCATTTAAGGTTCTTAATATTTATGCTGCCATGTGCAGTAAACAACATTCCGTTTCTGGCATTTCGTGTGGGCATGACACAATCGAACATATCAACCCCCAAAGCAATGTTTTCCAATATATTGATGGGCGTGCCAACCCCCATAAGGTATCTTGGTTTTTCCGAAGGTAAAATATCACAAACCACTTCAGTCATCGCATACATTTCTTCCGCGGGTTCTCCAACAGAAAGTCCACCAATGGCATTGCCTTCCGCCCCGGAATTGGCAATATATTCCGCAGATTGTTGGCGCAAATCTTTATAAGTACTGCCTTGTACTATAGGAAAAAACGTTTGGTCATAATCATATTTTAAAGGTGTTTTCTTTAAATGATTGATGCAACGATCCAACCATCGGTGCGTCATGTGCATCGAGCGCTTGGCATAGTTATAATCACAGGGATAAGGGGTGCACTCATCAAAAGCCATAATAATATCGGCTCCAATGCTGCGCTGAACTTCCATGACATTCTCTGGCGTAAAAACATGGTAACTCCCGTCAATATGGGATTTAAACTTTACACCTTCTTCCTTAATCTTTCGATTGGCAGAGAGGGAATAGACTTGGTAGCCCCCCGAATCGGTTAAAATGTTTCGATCCCAATTCATAAACTTGTGCAACCCACCAGCCTTTTCTAGGATTGGCGTTTGCGGCCTTAAGTACAAATGATAGGTATTACCGAGAATGATATCTGGATTGATATCGTTTTTTAATTCTCGTTGGTGAACTCCCTTTACAGAGCCAACCGTACCAACAGGCATAAATATGGGCGTTTCGATGCTGCCATGATCTGTAGTAATTACTCCAGCCCTAGCCTTAGTTTGAGCATCTTTAGCTTTTAATTCAAAATTCATAAAATCGTTGTCATCAAGTGGCAAATATAAATAACTCCGCTGTTTATGCTCTTAAACATATGATAAATTTATACTTCGGAAAGGATACAGCAATTTACCATATTTTAATTTGATTTTATGGAGGTTTTGATTTTACGGATGAAGGGTTGGTTTCTCATATTTTCAGAAGCTGAATCACACTTACTTTAACCCCTATATTCAAACCAAATAGAATTGTTCCAATTGTTAGCAAAAGGGCTCAATTCGTTAATAAGTGGCAAAGGGCCAGTTTTGTTTAGGCTTTTTAAACCTTTACTTTTGTGGGCTAAAACCACACACACTTTAAACATGTCACAAACACAACAATTAAAAGAGTTAACCACTCAAGTACGTCGGGATATTTTGAGAATGGTCCATAAGGTTAATTCTGGGCATCCAGGAGGATCTTTGGGCTGTGCCGAATTTTTTGTAGCCCTATACCAAGACATTTTAGATCGTAAAGACGGTTTTGATATGGATGGCATTGGTGAAGACCTTTTCTTCTTGTCTAATGGGCACATCTCCCCTGTTTTTTATAGTGTGCTCGCAAGATCTGGTTATTTCCCAGTTGAAGAATTAAGTACTTTTAGAATTATTGATTCCCGCTTGCAGGGGCACCCGACTACGCACGAAGGGTTGCCAGGTATTCGTGTGGCTTCCGGATCTTTGGGACAAGGATTTTCAGTAGCACTTGGTGCTGCCCAAACCAAAAAGATTAATAAAGACGAGCATCTTGTGTATAGTCTTCATGGGGATGGCGAATTGCAAGAAGGTCAAAATTGGGAAGCGATCATGTACGCTGCAGGGAATAACGTAGACAACATTATTTCTACGATTGATTATAATGGCCAACAAATTGATGGACCAACCGATGTGGTGTTACCCATGGGCAATCTCAAAGCGAAGTTTGAAGCCTTCGGCTGGACAGTTGTTGATATTTTACAAGGTAATAACATAGAAGAAGTTTTAAAAGGAATGGCGGTTGCCAAATCAAAAACAGGACAAGGAAAACCAGTTTGTGTGCTCCTTCATACTGTAATGGGTCATGGCGTTGATTTTATGATGCATACCCATGCTTGGCATGGTAAAGCACCAAACGATGAACAGTTGGCTACAGCATTGGCACAAAACCCAGAAACTTTAGGAGATTATTAATCCCTTCTTAAATCCTTCACATTGCGAAGGACATTCTAAATGTGCAGTTAAAAATTATTATAAATAAAAAAAACAACCTAATAACGGT
>Ga0209309_10002823_pt1 | contig 15480 bp, 15 predicted proteins | sample COGITO_mtgs_1204_2_FD_184807 | JGI IMG/M metagenome (GOLD analysis project Ga0209309, IMG submission 184807) | Pelagic marine microbial communities from North Sea - COGITO_mtgs_120412 (SPAdes) (version 2) | ecosystem: Environmental > Aquatic > Marine > Epipelagic ... | reverse complement strand
AACTTCACCGACTGTCGCAGCAACCGTGTTGGACTGGACTGTCTCGTAAATGCCGAGCGCCTCGTTGAAATAGCGGGCTTCTGCGACGTTGATGATCTGCATACCGGCCGGAGCGGGCGTTGCGTTCAAATCGGAGGAAAGAGCTGCGGCGAAAAGACCTGCTGTCAGACCGATTTTGGAAAACGACTTTCGTAATACATTAAAACTAACCATTGGAAAAAAACCTTAGGCAGGAGTGCTGGATAATGCTGCTGGAAATGCGCCCCCCGTAAATAACGGGAGGCGCTGTTCTTAAGGGTCGGTTTTTACTCGTCGACTTTTACTGTAAACTCGAGTGTCCCTGTGCCACCGGGTGGAATTGTACCGTGGTCGCTAGAGATATTTGGAGCGCTTGCCGTGGAGACTGTGCTTGCGCCAGTTACCGGGCCTTCGGTCGCTGTTGCAGGGCATAGGCCGCCGCAGGTGTCGAAGTTGGTGTAGGCAGGCACGATATCCTTGATGATCACGTCAGCTACTGCGGTGGTGCCTGTGTTAGACGCCTGGATGCGGTAGCGGATACACTGGCCGGGATCGACGTCTTGACGATCCTTGGTGAAGGCCGTCAGGCCGGCACCGTTGCAACTCGCATCAATCGCCTGTGTCTTGATCAGTGTTACATCGCCAGAGATTACCGTGATCTGATCTTGGTTCGCGTTGTCCGAAGTATCGCGGTCCAGCTTCGTGTCACCGTTCAGGTTGTCATCCAACGTGATGGTGGCCGTCTCGGAGTAACCAGGAACCGCACCAACCTGTACACGGTAGATCAGTGAGATCGTGTCGCCGGCTTCCAGACCAGCGGTTGTGCCGCCGATGTTGTTGGCCAGATCGTCGAAGTTATCGACAACCGGATCGGTTGAATCCAGCACACCGTTGTCGTTCGCATCCCAGTAGATCGCGCCGGAGAAGTCCGACAGACCCGAGTGTAGGATCGTACCTTCGGTGATGTTGACGTTACCTTCGTTGGTTACGGTGTGCAGGATGTCCACAACGCCGCCAGCTGCTGCCTGAACCGTCTGACCTTCAACGATCGACACGTCGATAACTTCAACGATATTGACTTCGTTGAGGATGCTATCGCCTTGGCCCGACACTGGTGACACGATCGAGATGTCGATCGGGGTCGTTCCGGGCAGTGCGCCCTCGGCAGGGGTTACGATAACGTTGACGTTGACAGACTGACCCGCAGGGATCGTACCGGTGTTGGTCACGATGGAACCGTCATCCAGTTGATACTCGACCGTCCAGCCCAGTGGCAGTGCTTGTGCCAAGGATAGGTTGTAGCTGTCGGATGTCGTACCCTGGTTCGTGATGTTCATCGGGAACGAGACTGGTACACCTGGATCAGAGTCTGTCGTAATGTAGGCGAGGCCACCGTCAGTAGGGAATGCTCCGACACCTTGGTCAGCTGCAGTTGCAGTCGTGTTTTGCAGATCGACCGTAGCCGCCAGAACCGCACCGACAAATTCAGCAGTCGATGGATCAGTGTTGCCCGAGTTATCGGAGATCGCCGTTACAGTCGCAGTGTAGTTCGTGGAGCCGGCAACATCAGCAGGCGCATCGGCTGGCAGAGTAGCCAACATGATAACCTTGGTTGCTTCGCCTGCAGCCAATGGACCTACGCTACCCACGATTGGTGTCGCACCGTCCGAACCAACGAACCGGAATGTTGTACCCGCTGGGAAGCCGCTTACGGCGTTATTTGCAACGTCCAGCGTATAGCTGTCGGTGTTGTTCGAGGAGTTTCCGACCACGAATTCGAACGCGATGGTTCCACCCTGTGGGGCATCCGTGTTTTCGGTGATTGTGTCGTCGCCAGATGCGCCATCATCGGTCGTTGAGGCAACAACAGTTGTGTCCCTCTGTGTGAACGTGTCGGCGATAACGTGTGAAAACTGCGAGTCGACAGTGACGGATGCAGTGTTCGATTGTGGGTAGTTACCAGTGCTGTCCGACTGTGTTGCAGTGTTTTCGATCAGACCAGCATCAGCGGTTGAGCCGATTGTCGTTTCGAATGTCACGCTACCGGTACGACCCGATGCAACGTTGGAGATGACGAAGTCGATCGTGTTGCCGGTCACGTCAAAGGCAATGGTTTCGCCGGAACCGTTCGTCGCATCGATGCCAGTACCGTTCGTCTCGTCCAGACCACCAACAACAACGGAGTCAGACCACTGAGCAGTCGTTGTCTCGTATGGCAAGCGCGCATCTAGAACATCTTCAACCGCGTAGTTGGTCGAGGAAGCAAGACCCGTGTTGGAATACGTCAGAGTGACTGTAACCGTATCGCCCGCATCGACGATATTTGGATCACCAGGACCGCTGGCCTTATCAACGACCATCGACTTGACCAATTCCATGATCGCGCCGGTCGCAACAGTCAGTGTGTCGGTGTTAAGTGCAGTAACTGCGCCCGTCAGGATGCTTGCGGCGGTAATTGCCAGCGTTTCCGACTGACCCGCAGTAGCGGAGGAAGGTGCGCTTGCATCAATGACGAAGCCGAAACGCTCGCCTGCTGCCAGAACCGGGGTTTCAGTGATCGGCGTTGCGTTATCCGCGACACCATCCAAGTTGGCATCTGCATAAAAGACGACAGCGTCGAAGTTGAAGTCGCCAGCGCCATCTACAAAGGACAGACCGAAGCTGTCAGGACCGTTACCATCGTTGGTGACGATGTGCGGCAGGAATGCCTTACCGCCTGGTGCGATTTCTTCGGAGTTATCGGATGTCATCGACACACCGGCAACCTGTTGAACAATGGTCTCGACCTTGTTCGACGTGACCGTAATGGAGTCACCAGCCGCGTTGGTGTAGGTTGCAACCGCTTGGTTGCCAATGACCGAGCCCGCGTCTTGCGGTGCTGCGAATGCTGTCATACCTGCGAGGGAGACTGCGACGAGGGAGCTGCTGGACAGCAGGTAATTTTTGCAATGCTTCATTTTTTCGTACCTTTGAAAATGGAGGTTAGTTTCTGACAAACCCGGTCTTTCTGAGCGGGCTTAAGTCCGCTCAGTTGACGACAACCCGATATGTGTTGAGTGCCGACTCACCGCTTTTGAGGGCGGATTGGATGTTCCAGCGCACTGCCTCGACGGCATCTGCGGGAACTGGTTCGCTGCTCACTGTGCCGTCTGCGGCAACTACGATCCGGCTTGCCGGAACGGTGGACCACTCCAGGCCTTCGTGCTCAGGGTCCATTTCGGCCTGAATTTCGAAGATGGCGTCCAGTGAGGAAAAATCGGTGTCGTATGCGAGGGTCGCACCGTCCGGGATAGGAGCGAAGAAGCTAAGGCCGCTCAGCTCCGACTGTTCTTTGTTCACATGCGAGATTGCGTACTCGATCATCTCGCCGGGATAGACGCTGTCGCGTGCTACCAATGTCTCGCTGCCGTTCTCGGCAACTTCGACAATTTTGTAGTCGAACTGACTTTCGAGACCCTGAGCAAATGATTGCTGAGCGGTAAGAGCGAACGCGACTGTCGCCACCATCATGGTGAGCTGGAATTTCGATTTCTCGTTCATCTTCGGTCCTTTCGTGCGGCCTGGCCGCTTTATTCGTTTCGCCGTTTCGGCCACTGCTGGAAGGCGGCGGCATAGGCTCAATGAATAGGAAAGGGACGCTCGCCGCATTCGCCCGAAAGGACAGAAATCAGCCATTTCGGACACATCCTACCCAGAGGGATAGGCGTCCTGTTCTTCCGTGCCACAAACCGGATAATTCCGGCCCGCAGATCTTGGATTTATTGGATTCACTGCTTGTATTACTTCGCCACAAAACAGAATCAGCGCCACCTGACGCCATTTCACAGCCAATACTTACAGAATCGATTCTATGCGGCGCCGTAGCGCCCCGTGTGCCGCCGCCCCGTTAACCTTTGCGCCGCCCCGCGCCAGTGTCAGTCACAGCGCAGCCAGACCGCAGCCACAGCGCAGCCCCCGTTTATGACGTTAACGTTTTTGATTTTATCGCCCGCACACCTAGCTGGTTCCCCGAACGGGAGACACGCATGGAAGACATCGGATTTATAAACCTGATCATGGATCAGCTCAGGGACTACGCCACGGCGCTGGTCGCCGCCCTGCCCCGCATCGCGGCAGCAATCATCTTGGTCGTACTGACGTGGCTGGCCGTCCTGGCATCCCGCTGGATCATCCGCCGCGTCGCACATCGCGCACACATGCGCCGCAACCTGCGCGAAGTCCTGATGATGCTCAGCTCCATATTCATCTGGCTGGTAGGCTTGCTAATCGCCTGCACCATCGTCTTCCCCTCCATCACACCGGGGCGCGCGCTGACCACACTGGGCCTCGGCTCCGTTGCGATCGGCTTTGCATTCAAGGACGTATTCGAGAATTTCCTGGCCGGCCTGCTGATCCTGCTGCGCGAACCGTTCAAAATAGGGGACCACATCTGGACCGAGGAATCCGGCATCGAAGGTCAGGTCGAGGAAATCACAATCCGCGACACCCACATCCGCCAGACCGACGGCCAATTGGCCGTGGTGCCGAACGCCGAGCTGTTCCAGAATCCCGTCGTTGTCCGCACTGATGCAGAACTGCGCCGCACCAGCATTATCTGCGGTGTCGCCTACGGTGAGGACGTGGACGAAGCCCGCACCGTTATACAGAACGCCGTGCGCAGCGTTGATACCGTGCGCAATGACGTGCGCGACGTCCAAGTGTTTGCACAGGCGTTCGGCGCATCATCGATCGATTTCGAGATCGCATGGTGGACCGGCTCACGCCCGTTGGACATCCGGTCATCCCGCGATCAGGTCGTATCCGCTGTAAAACGTGCGCTTGATGATGCTGGTATCGAGATTCCGTTCCCCTACCGCACCCTGACGTTCAAATCAGACAGCCCCGTTCCGCTGCCACCGCAGCAGAGCGATGCTGCTGAGGATTAACGTCGCAGAACCAACCGGCCCAGATTGCTCAGCACGAACAGCAGTGCTGCAACGCTGACAATCGTGGGGCCGGTGGGTGTGTCCAACTGATAGGCCGCAACCATTCCCAAAACAGCCGAGGTCACGCCGATCAGCACGGCCCCCACGGCCATCGCCTCGGGTGTGCGACCAAAGGGTCGCGCGGCGGCGGCCGGAATAATCAGCAGCGCCGTGATCAGCAGTGCGCCCACCACCTTGATCGACACCGCCACCACAATCGCCAGCGCCAGCGTCAGCACCAGTTGCTCACGTCGTGGATGGATGCCCGACGCAAACGCCAGATCCGCGTTCAGCGTCGCCATCAGCAACCGCGACCACCGCCATAGGATCAGAACGACCACGGACAGGGCGCCGCCCCAGATCACCAGCAAATCGGTTTTTCCAACGGCAAGGATGTCGCCAAACAGATAGGCGCCCAGATCCACACGCACGTCGGGAATGAACGACACCGCCACAAGACCGAACGCCAGCGACGAGTGCGCCAGCACGCCCAGCAACGTATCCTCGGCATATCCCCGTCCACTCAGCCCCGTCACAATCAGCGCCATCAGGATTGCCACGGCGATTGCGCCGGTAAAGATAGAGATCGAGAGCCCCAGCGACAGCGCCACACCTAAAATCGCGGCGTGGGCAGTGGCATCGCCGAAATAGGCCATGCGCCGCCAGACAACAAAGCATCCCAGCACCGCAGCAGCTACCGCGACGGCCACTCCGGCCAAGGTCGCGCGGATTAAAAAATCGTCGAACACAGATCAGTCCTCGTGGGTGTGATGGTGGTGGGCGTGGTCGTGTTCATGCCGGTACAGCGCCAATGCGCCACCCGTTCCGGTACCAAACAGCTCACGATATTCTGGTGCGGAGGACACAACATCCGGCGTCCCCTCGCAGCAGACATGCCCGTTCAGGCAAATTACACGGTCAGATGCGCTCATCACCACATGCAATTCATGGCTGACCATCAGGACCGCGCAGCCCAGTTTGTCGCGCACGGTTTCAATCTGTTTGTAAAACGCGGCTGATCCCGGCTGATCCAATCCTTGCGTCGCCTCATCCAATATCAACAGGTCAGGGTTCACCAGCAAGGCACGCGCCAGCAGCACACGCTGAAATTGCCCGCCCGACAGATCAGCCATCTGCTGTTTGACGGTGGCGGATACGCCTGCCTCCTGCAATGCGGCCAGTGCAGTCGCATCCGGACAGCGGCGCGGCAGGTCCAGAAACCGGCGAACGGTCATCGGTAGTGTCGGGTCCAACTGCAATTTCTGCGGCACATAGCCGATGCGCAGACCGGGGCGGCGGATGACCTGACCGCGATCAGGCTTCAACGCGCCCGCGATCAACCGCAGCAAAGTCGATTTGCCTGACCCGTTCGGCCCGACAATCGTGACAATCTCACCCGGCTCGATGGCAACGGCGACGTGCGACAAGACTTGCTTGCCGCCGAATGACACGGCGACATCCTTGGTTTGGACCAGCGACATCACGTTGCCTCCACACAGATACGACACAGGCCCTCGGCCTCCAGAACGGTACGTTCCACCTCGAAACCGGACAGACTCGCGGATCGGTTCAGCTCGGCGGTTGCGATCTCGGCCTCTCCGACGCGTCCACAGGTGCGGCAGATCAGAAAGGCGGGTTCGTGGCTTCGCCCCGGATGAGCGCAGGCAACGAACCCGTTGCGTCCCTCAATCCGATGGGCAAAGCCGTTTTCCACGAGGAAGCTGAGCGCGCGGTAAGCGATAGGCGGTTTTGAGCCCAACCCCTCGGTCGACAGCCGCTCCAACACCTCATACGCGCCCAGCGCAGTGTGGTTTTCCAGCAAAATTTCCAGCACACGCCGCCGCACGGGCGTCAGGCGCAGACCGTCGGCTTCGCAAATCCGCTCGATCTGCCCCATCGCGCCTGAAATGCAGGCAGAATGGTCGTGACGCACCAATCCGGCGGCGTGGCTGGTATCGTGCTCAGTCATCTAGGCATCCCGTTATAGCGTCAGCGATGCTTTGGATCATATCGGGATACAGCGTCGGGCCAAGGGGCAGGCTGGCCCCCATCGCATCAATCTGCCCTAGTTTCAGTCCTTCGGGCACAACTGCGTCGGCCAATCCTGTGTTGAATTGCGGTTCGATCAACACGCAGCGCACATCCGCATCGCGTGCAGCATCGCGCAGCGCCGACAGTCGCGCCGGACCGGGTGCGGAGGCATCGGACTCCGCCAGGGAGCCAAGAGCGTGGACGCCAAAGCGATCCTCGAAATACCCGAACGCATCGTGTGAGGTGATGTAGCGCGGCGTCGGGCCGCTGCTGTCAAACTCCTGAACGAGCGCGGTCAGCATCGTGGCACCCTGCTCCGCATTCGTGCGGTACTGCGCGGCGTTTTCAGGATCTAGCGCAGCCAGCGCGGTTGCGATTTCGGGCAACCATGCTGCGGCGTTGATCGGGTCCAGCCAGACATGCGGGTCGTGGGCCTCATCCTGATGATCGTCCTCATCGTCATGATCATCGTGACCCTCATGTTCGGCATGGTCCTCGTGATCTGCGTGGTCCTCATGAGCGTCGTGATCGCTGTGGTCGTCGTGATCCTCCGCCTCATGCGCATGTTCAGCGTGGTCATGGCCGCCCTCACGCAAAGTCGTTACGGACAGCTCGATCAGAGGCAGATTCACCGCGCCCTCTGCCACAATGCTCAGCGGGCGGGTCAGCCACGGGGTCAGGTCATCCCCGATCCACACGACCAGATCGGCCTGCTGCAAACGACCCGCATCCGAGGGCCGCAATGCGAAATCATGCGGCGTTGCCGTTGCTGGAATCAGCAAGTCCGGCTCCCCTACTCCTTGCATCACGATCGACACGAGGGAATGTACAGGCGCTATATCCGCGACGACACGCGGCACCTCGGCCATAGCAGGGGATGCGGCCAAGGCCATAGCAGTCAGGGCCACAGTGGTAGGGGTTCGGCGAATAGGGAACATAGGGCAACTCCGTGTTTAGAGTTGCGTTATGTTATAACATACGCATACCGTCAAGCCCTACATGCGTACCACAACACCTTCATCCGCGGGCAACGTACCATCGGCCACTTGCGCATAAACATCCGACAGTCCCTCAACCCCTGTAACCTCACGCACTTTTAACCATTGCGCGCAGCGGATCATCGCGCCGCGCATAAAGCCACCAGAGCGCGCGGCAAACCCGTCCTGCCCCCAATCGGCCATCCGCTTTTCAATGTGCGACGGCGCAAAGAAGAATCCGCTGCGGGAAACGTCGATCCCCTCATCACGGACTTGCGTGCGATGCGTCACGCCAACCTGAATACAGTGCAGCATCTGCGCACCCAGCCTACGGTGCAGCGCACCCAGCAGGGCGCCATTGCCTGCCATATCCACAATCACGGTGGGCACGTCAGCATCCAGATCGGCCAGATCATCATAGGTCGCAACGCTGGAATAGACGTCTAACCCCTGCACCATCGCCACATTGCGTGACGAGGTAACACCCACGACGGTCGGAGCGGCATCATCGTCGGCCAGCGCATAGGCCAGCCCCAGCGCGGTCTTGCTGGACGCGCTGAGGATCACAATCCGGCTCGCCCCATACCAATCCGCCTCGCGCAACGCATCCCACAGGCAGAACGATGTAATGAACAGCGGGAACAGCAATGCGCGCAGGGCATCGTTGCCGCGCTCGTATCCCGGCTCCGCCAATACGCGGCTGTAGGTATTGTATCCAATGGGTAGCCCACGGCGATGCGGCGTTGCGTCGATTACATGCCCAGTGCCAACGCGCCCCGGTTGTAACTTTAGATACCCAGCAGGCGGAAAGTATCCGTACAGCCGCTCCCCCACCGGAACATCCGGTGCGTTGGATGCCACCACATCTGCAAATCCCCAGACCGGCAATACGCCCCACGCAGGATCGGCCACGGGAAAAAACTGCCAATAGCCCAGCTGATCGCCCACCTGCCCGTAAGTCATGTTGTTGGCGGTGAAGGCGAACAGATCAACCTTGGCCAGAACCTCGCATACGGCCAGTTCGGTCGGGCGTTCGTCCACAATGCGGGTGTGCGTTAATGCGCTGCGCTGTACCTGAAACTCGGACATGTCAGCCCCTCCCATCCAATTGAGCTATGAAGTGTTGCAGCTTACCCACCGCAGGCATTGCCGCTGATTTGATCCGCCCCATGATCGCGCGTTTTTCCACGTCATCCTTGGGTATACCCGAGGTAAGGCGCGCAAACCCGTCCAGCCGGTTGGATTTCAGCCACGTGCGCAGCTCCATATCCTGCCCCCAGTTAAACTGGTTCGTCATGAAGCCGGCGGTATAGCGCAGGAAATCGGTGTCGTGATTGGGGAGGGGAACCACGGCGCACAGACGGTTTTTCTCGGCCTCGGTTGGATAATGCACCTCAACATAGGCGATGAAGGCGGCGCTGAACACCGGCTGATAGGGCCGCACGGTTTGGGGGGTAATCAGATCACCCTGAAAAACCGGCTTCACCTCAAGGTTTTTGATGGCGCTGGCAGAACAATCCACATGCACCACGCCGGTCCCAGTCGGGATCGTGCCGTTTTGTAGAACGATCTGATCCACACCCAGATGGGTCACACGGCCAAGTCGCACGATGTTTTTGATCCGCCGCAGCTGTGCCAATTCTAGCTGGCTGATCGTCGCCCCATGGAACATCGTTGGGCGGACATCCGTGTCGATCCGCAGGAAGTAGCCGCAGGATTCCAGACGATCAAACATGTCCTCGATACTGTCGGCGGCTGCAATCGCCTCAAACTGACTGGCCTGCGCCCCGATGGAGGAGGCAAAGAATTCCTCCGTCGGTTGCGCATTCTGTCGGTCCAGCAGCCACGCATCGCGCGGCATAATCCAGCGGATCATATCCGGGTCCACACCCTGTTCCAGCAGCCATAGGCAGGCATCAATGCCCGTTTTGCCGCCGCCGATAATGACAAATCCCTCAGGCGCGGTAGAAATCGCAGGCAGGCCGTTTACCGGAATAAAATTCGCCGCAGGATCAATAGAAAAACCGGGCGTATGGGTCGAGGGGGTGGAGGTATTCAGGAACGTTGCATCCACAACCTTGCCTGCCGTCACCTCGTATTCCTGTCCTGTGATGCGCGCGGTGAACCGCCCCTGCCCCTGATAGTCGCACATGGGAAAATACTGTACCCGCCCTGTCGGCAGGAATTGCTGGCGCATGACATCGTCGAAATAGGCGCTGACCTCGGCTCCGCTGGCCAGATCGTTCAGCCCTTGGTTCAGGCCGACCTTATCAATCTCGCCCCGGCTCAGCTCACGCGAGGACACGCCATAATAGGCCGAGGGCTGGTGCAGCGTCACAAAAGGATACGCGACATTCCAGTGGCCGCCGGGTTTATGATACCGATCGACAATGGTGATGCGGGCATCGGTTTCCGTCAGCAAAACATCGGCAAAGGCCATGCCAACGGCGCCACTGCCCACAATCAGATAATCGGTTTCGATTTGCTTCGCCATCATACCACCCTCACCTTGCGTCACCATATAACACTGTTATATTCGTAGATGTGATGAAAAACCCTGTCAACGATATGCCAACCAAGGCCAGAATTCTGGCCGCGACCTCCGCCATCTTTCTGGAGGGCGGAGCAAAGGCGCTGAGTGTGCGCGCCGTCGCTGCGCGCGCCGATCTATCCACCATTGGCATCTACAGCCATTTTCAGGGCAAGCAGGGCCTGCTGGATGCGCTGTATGTCGAGGGGTTCGAGCGGGTTTTGCGCAGCCTCGACGTGGATGGCACCGGCCCTGCCGCCGTGCGACAGGCGGCGGCGAACTATCTGGCAACGGCCGAGGAATATCAGTCGCACTACCGCCTGATCTTTGGTGAGCCGGATCGCACTTATGCCCCCTCGGATGTGGCGCAGCAGGTGGGGGCGCAGGCCTTTGCCAAGATGTTGACCCTGGTTGCGACGGTTTTACCTGCGGACGCGGATCGCGCTGCACGGCAGGACGCCGCCATGCAAGTCTGGTCACTGATCCATGGGGCCGTCAGTCTGCGCCAGCATTCGGTTGCGGGATTGGTGGATATGGATCGCTGGCAGGATCGAACCATGGCTGCCTTGGATATGCTGCTGGCGGGGCTAGCAGCCTAAAAACACCCCACCCTGATATTACCAGTTGACGCCCCCGCTCCTGACAGTAACGTGCCGCTACGTCAGGGGAGTCCCGCCTAAGGGACTGAGAGGCTGAATGTTGGATTTCGATCCGACGGTGCAGCGACCCTTTGAACCTGACCCAGTTGATGCTGGCGTAGGAAGACCGAAGGGCAGCCCTCCCATGTTCGTAGAACTGGATGGTCCTTTCGGGCCAAATGGCCCTTTGCCTGTGGAAACACATGCATTCCCGGCCGTGCGGCCCCTTTCTGCTACTCGTTTCACTTGGGTCTTTTCGTAAGAGGAGACCAGAATGAACAAACCTGTCCCACCGATCACCACCGGATCCCTGCCCGCCTCACGCAAGGTGCATCTACACGGTGCCGTCCATGACATCCAAGTACCCATGCGCGAAATCGCCCTAACGGGTGAGGCTCCGCTGCGGGTCTATGACAGCTCGGGCCCCTATACCGACGCCACCAAAACGGTCGTCATCGCGGAGGGGATTGGCGAGGTGCGCAGCCAGTGGTTGCAGCAACGTGGCGATCTGGAAAGTTACACCGGCCGCGATGTGACGGCTGCAGACAATGGCTTTGTCGAGGGCACACGCCTGACACCGGCCTTTCCTGTACAGCGTGACCCACTTCGCGCCACCAATGGACGCGCAGTCACGCAGCTGGCCTATGCCCGGGCGGGTATCATCACGCCTGAAATGGAATTTGTCGCCATCCGTGAGAACGAGGGCCGTCAGGCCGCCTATTCGCGCGATGGCAACCCGATGGGCGCCGAACTGCCCGATCTGGTCAGCGCAGAATTCGTGCGCAGCGAAATCGCATCAGGCCGTGCCATCATCCCCGCCAACGTCAATCACCGCGAGCTGGAACCGATGATCATCGGGCGCAACTTTTTGGTCAAGATCAACGCCAATATCGGCAACTCTGCCGTGACCTCGTCAATGGAGGAGGAGGTGGAGAAGATGGTCTGGGCGATCCGCTGGGGTGCGGATACCGTGATGGACCTGTCCACAGGCCGCAACATCCACAACATCCGCGACTGGATCATCCGCAACGCCCCCGTCCCCATCGGCACCGTGCCGCTGTATCAGGCATTGGAGAAGGTCAACGGCGTGGCCGAGGATCTAACGTGGGAGGTGTTTCGCGACACCTTGATCGAGCAGGCCGAACAGGGCGTCGATTACTTCACCATCCACGCGGGCGTGCGCCTGCACATGATCCCCATGACCGCACGGCGCGTGACCGGCATCGTCAGTCGAGGCGGGTCGATTATGGCAAAATGGTGCCTGCACCATCACCGCGAAAGCTTCCTGTACGAAAAGTTCGACGAGATTTGCGACATCATGCGGGCCTACGATGTGTCGTTCTCGCTGGGCGACGGTCTGCGCCCCGGTTCTATCGCGGACGCCAATGATGAGGCCCAGTTTGCCGAGCTGGAAACACTGGGTGAACTGACCAAGATCGCATGGGAGAAAGACTGCCAAGTCATGGTTGAGGGGCCGGGACACGTTCCCATGCACAAGATCAAGGCCAACATGGACAAGCAGCTGGAGCATTGTCACGAGGCACCTTTCTACACTCTCGGCCCGCTAACCACCGATATTGCGCCGGGATACGACCATATCACCTCTGCCATCGGTGCGGCGATGATCGGCTGGTTCGGCACGGCCTTGCTCTGCTACGTTACCCCCAAGGAGCATCTGGGCCTGCCCGACCGCGACGACGTAAAGATCGGCGTGATCACCTATAAACTGGCCGCCCATGCCGCCGATCTGGCCAAGGGGCACCCCGGTGCCCGCATGCGCGACGATGCGATCAGCCGCGCCCGGTTCGAGTTTCGCTGGGAGGATCAGTTCAACCTCGGCCTTGACCCTGACACGGCGCGCGCGATGCACGACGAAACCATGCCAAAGGACGCCCATAAGGTCGCGCATTTCTGTTCCATGTGCGGCCCCAAGTTCTGCTCCATGAAGATCAGCCACGATATCCGCGCCGAGGCTGACAAGCAGGACGGGCTGGCCCGTATGGCTGCGAAGTTCCGCGAGGGGGGTGAGCTATACGTGCCTGCCGATACCGCGGCGGAACCAGCCGAATGATCTCGATCCTTGGCGCGGGGGTGACGGGACTATGCGCCGCCACCGCGCTGCACGAACGGGGGTTACAGGTGGAGGTGGTGGTGCCGGATGGCGCCACGCCGCCCGCTTCGAACTTGGCGGGGGGCATGTTGGCGCCCTATTGCGAGGGCGAAAGCGCACCCGAAATCATCGTTCAGCGCGGCCAATCCGCGCTGAACTGGTGGCGGGCCAGAACACCCAGTTATGCCGCCACCGGAACGCTGGTGATTGCACCACCGCGCGATAGGGCGGAGCTGGATCGGTTCGCCCGCGCCACCCGCGCCCATCGGTGGATCGACCCTGCAACGCTGGAGCCTGATCTGGCCGGCCGGTTCAACACCGCGCTGTTCTTTGCGGATGAGGCGTATATTGACCCTAATGCGGCCATGGCGGACCTGCGTGCGGTGCTGACCTCGGGCGGGGTGCGTTTTCACAGCTCCACACCCGAGGGCCAGATCGTCGATTGTCGGGGCTACGCCGCCCGTGACCTGCTGCCTGATTTACGGGCCGTGCGGGGGGAGATGTTGACCCTGCACGCGCCCGACGTGACCCTGACCCGCACGATCCGTCTGCTGCATCCACGGTTCCCCTGCTACATGGTTCCCCGTGGGGAACACCGTTACATGATCGGCGCGACCATGGTGGAAAGCGCGCACACCGGCGCCATTACCGCCCGCGCCGTAATGGAGCTGCTGTCCGCCGCCTATGCCATCCATCCCGGTTTTGCCGAGGCGGAGGTGATCGCCACCGGCGTCGGCCTGCGCCCTGCCTTTGCTGACAATATTCCCGCCATCCGCCGACAGCGTGACCGCATTCACATAAACGGGATGTATCGCCACGGGTTCTTGATGGCCCCCGCATTGGCCGAGGATTTGGCACAGCTTCTGACCCACGAGGTTCACCATGCGCATTGACCTGAACGGTAAGCCACTAACAACCCGCGCCACCACCCTGACCCAACTTTTAGCCGAACTAGATTTGGACGCCGCCAGCGTTGCCACTGCACTCGAGGGCGTTTTCGTCCCCCGCTCCCGCCGCGACCAAACCCGGCTGACCGCAGGGGCCAAGGTTGAGGTTCTGACCCCGATGGAAGGAGGATAACATGTTTTACCAAACCCACCTGACCAGCCGACTGATGTTGGGCACGGCGCAATACCCCTCGCCCGCCGTTCTACAGGATGCGATTGCCGCGTCCGGTGCGCAGGTCATCACCGTTTCCCTACGCCGTGAGGGGGCGGATGGCGGCGCGTTTCGCGACATCATCGCGCAATGCGGCTGCCGCGTCCTGCCAAATACTGCCGGATGCCACACCGCACGGGAGGCGATTACAACCGCCCATATGGCCCGCGAATTGTTCGGAACAACGTGGATCAAGCTGGAGGTCATCGGCCACGCTGATACTTTGCAACCCGATCCCTTCGCCTTGGTCGAGGCTGCGCGCGCGCTATGCGCCGACGGGTTCGAGGTGTTCCCCTATACGACCGAGGATTTGATCGTCGGTGAAAAATTGATCGAGGCGGGCTGCAAGGTCCTGATGCCGTGGGGCGCGCCCATCGGGTCAGGTCAGGGCCTGCGCAACCGCGACGCCCTGCGCACCATGCGCGCGCATTTTCGCGATGTGCCGCTGGTGATTGATGCCGGCCTTGGCGCGCCATCGCAGGCGGCAGCGGCAATGGAAATGGGGTTCGACGCCGTGCTGTTGAATACCGCCGTGGCCAAGGCACGCGACCCGATCGCCATGGCCGCCGCCTTTGGTCAGGCGGTGACGGCAGGGCGCATGGCCTTTGACGCGGGGCTGATGCCACGCCGCGATATGGCCGTTGCCTCAACCCCGATATTTGGAATGGCGGAGCTAGCATAATGTTCAAAATCGACCCGTTTTACCTGATCGTCAGTCACGTCGCCCAGCTAGAGCTGCTGATCCCGCACGGCGTCAATCTGGTCCAGCTGCGCCTGAAGGACATGCCACAGGCTGAGCTGCGCCGCCAAATCGCGCGTGCCCGTGACATCTGCGCGGTGCATCGCACGCAACTGGTCGTCAACGACCACTGGCAACTGGGCATAGACCTGCGGTGCAGCGCCGTGCATTTGGGGCAGGAGGATATGGACACCGCCGATTTTGACGCCTTGCGCCGTCACGGCCTACAGGTGGGCCTGTCCACCCACGATGAGGCGGAGCTGGATCGCGCCCTATCCCGTAACCCCGCCTATGTTGCGCTGGGTCCGGTCTATC
>Ga0209309_10002813_pt1 | contig 15506 bp, 3 predicted proteins | sample COGITO_mtgs_1204_2_FD_184807 | JGI IMG/M metagenome (GOLD analysis project Ga0209309, IMG submission 184807) | Pelagic marine microbial communities from North Sea - COGITO_mtgs_120412 (SPAdes) (version 2) | ecosystem: Environmental > Aquatic > Marine > Epipelagic ... | reverse complement strand
GAACGAATGTCTTTGAGACAAACCAAATGGATGCACTGGCTGCGGAGGGTGTTATGTTTACGAATGCGTATTCGCCGACGCCGGTCTGTGCACCCAGTCGAGTGGCCATCATGACGGGCAAGCATCCAGCGCGCACGGATGTCACTTCGGTGAGCGGCGGTCAGTGCCCGAAAGCGGGTAGTGTCAACACGAATGGTATCACCCCGCATTACCGCCATAGTCTGAAGGATGAGGAAGTCTCACTTGCCGAAGCGCTTAGAGATGCTGGGTATTTTACGGGTGCGTTTGGTAAATGGCATATGTCGCCCGAGGGGCAGCATTACACCTTTCCGAAACCGATGGATCAGGGCTTCGATGTGGCTTATAACGATCGTGGGGTGCAGAACGGCATGTCGGATCGCACGACAGGCTTTGCGACTTCTGACCCCTCGGATCCTTACCAGTTGGATGCCAACGGGATCGCCAAGGACCCTGTCACCGAGGAAACCCTGGGCTTTTTCGCGGATGCGGTCAGTCGGGAAGAACCTTTCTTCTGCTACTATTCCACATGGCTGGTGCATACCCCGATCCAGATGCGCACCGAGAGCTTACTTCAGAAATACGCGGGTCTGATGGGATACTCCTATCCATTGAACGGATCTGAGTTCTTTGCCGAGGGCCAAAACAACCCCTATTACGCGGCGATGGTTGAAAGTCTCGACTATTACATTAGTAAGTTGATCGACTACCTGGAGACTACGGATGACCCTCGTTGGCCCGGCCATAAGTTGATTGAGAATACCTATATCATTCTCACCTCGGATAACGGTGGTTATGAAGGGGCCGATAATGGCACGGATAATTTTCCGCTGGATAAAGGTAAACTCTGGCTCCAGGAGGGTGGGGTGCGCGTGCCGTTTATCGCGATGGGGCCGGGGATTTCCTCTAATACACTCAGTGATGTCGTCATCAACGGCATGGATATCTATCCGACCTTCCTTGCTCTGGCGGGCGCAAGCATCCCGTCCGGATTGGATGCGAGTGATCTTTCGCCGCTGCTACTGAATGACCCTCTCGATTCCGCTCAGGTAACGGATCCGGCTACCAACACGGAGCGTGCATCTATGTTCTGGCATTTCCCGCATAGCGGTCGCAATGCGACCACCATGTTGAAGGACGGGTGGAAGCTGTATAAAAAATACACCTCTTCGCCCGATAAGTATTCGTTGTATCAGCTCTATGACTTCAATGGTGATGCCGTGGACATTGGCGAGCAGGTCGATGTCAAAGCAGCTCATCCGCAGGTGCTCACTGAGATGAGCGCCGAGTTGGACACGTGGATGGAAGAAGTAGATGCCCGGCCGCTCTATTGGAACCCGCAACGCTTGGACCTGCCTCTGGGGGATCAGAGCCCGAAAATTCTTTCCACTGGCAACGACGAAACCATGGCCTGGGTCACTTGGAATACCAACCAAGCCAAGGTCAAATATCTGGATCTACTCTATTGTTATCAGCCGATCGCTGGCTGGGGCGAAGAGTGGTTTAAAATTCCTGTGCCGTTTAACCATGAGGATGGCTGGGCCGAAATTGAAATCCCGGAAGGGGCGCAGAGCTACCTCTTCAATCTCATTGATGAGAACTTATTTTTCTACAGTTCGGTCGATCTGACCGGCCATTCGAGCTATTCTTCCTTGTTGGTGCCCTTGCGCACATGGTTGCCTGAAACAACGGCAACGTTCGCGCATGCGGGGACGACCTTTCCAACAAATGACATTCTCTTTAGTAACTCCGTGGGGGAGGGGGCGTTTTCAGCCGTTCGCGATGATGGCACTAATTTGCAATTGATGGGGCAAACATTCACGGTGACGGATCCGGTTCGCCTCGCTGCCTTAAGCTTACAGGCGCACCTTGATTTTACGATCGGTGCTACAGATGCGAGTGAGTATTATCTCTGGATCGGTCAGTATGCGAGCGGTGCTCCCGGTGCGGATGCCTTGCGCACGCGAGTTTACGAGAAGATCGATATGCGTGGTGTCTCCTGTCTGGAGGGCAACTATTATACTGTTGATTTTGAAGACACAGTGTTGCTGCCGGGCACGTATGCTTTCCAACTCCGATGGAAAGGACAGGGGACGGGTAACAACTCGTATTGGGCGCGTGCGAACGGAGCAGGCGGCTATGCCGGAGGTGATTTGATTCATATCTCCGAAGCGGCTGGCACTGTGGTGGATTATCCGTTTTCCGCGACTGAAGCTGCAGGGAACGATCTGGTCTTTGCACTACACGGCAGCACCGACTATTTTGGAGCTTGGGCGACCGAGAACGCGCTCGATCGAATCCCCGAAGATGTCCGAGCGGATTCCGTTGGGCGCGAACGACAGGTGCAGAAGAACAACGTCTTTTACAATAAGTGGTTGTCGACCAATTGGACGCTTGCTGACGGGGTCATCAGTGGAACCAGTAATACGGGCAATCGTCCGATTGCGATCTGTATTGATGTCACCGATTTGCCGGAGTCGGACCGTTCGCAGCTGACGCTCAGCTTTGACTACACGACAGGCGATGCGGCCGAGAAACTCTTTGTGCACCTCTGGGGCTGTGTCGATCTCGACCCCTCTCAGAATCCTGAGATTATGAATCTCGGAGCCGGTAGCGGCAACGCTTGGGTGGAAGTTTCGTCGGAAGTGATGGAGGTCTATAATCTGGGCCGCCCGGACGGAACGTTTACGGGAAGCGCGGGGAGTGCATCGGATGCGGCAGTTTCGGGATTGACCGGTTCGGTTGGGGCGCAGGCATATAGCAATACCTTTGATCTCTCGACCTTTACCACCGCTCCGGACGCAGTCACGGACTATGATTACATCGTGCTTGGTTTTGCGCGGGATGTCAGTGGCACGACCACACAGTCGGTTTCGATTACCAATATACGCCTCTCCATTGAGGGCGGGGCGACGCTGCACGAGTTCCCGCTTTCGCAAGTGGATCCAACGACCCCGGAGGGCGACCCGGATGGAGACGGACGTAGTAACTTGTATGAGTATGGAATCGGTGGCGATCCAAACAAAAAAAGCAATGTCGGGGCGCAGCCTGTCCTGGACATGTCGGGAGCCTCGGGCGAGTTCTGCTATCCGCGCCGCCGCGATGCAGTTGCGCGCAAGCTCACTTACCAAGTGGTCGGCGCATCGGATCTGACAACTCCGGATTGGAGCACGGACGGCATTTCCGAAACCGGGACTGCGGTGATCGATGATGACTTTGAAGAAGTGGTCAATAGCGTGCCAACTGGCGCTAGCTCCGGCTTCTTCCGTGTCGAGATCGAATTGGCTGAGTAATACTTAACCTAGCGCACCTAATCGTTACCGATATTTTCAAATATCGCGAAGAATTAACAAGCTTACTACTATGCTTAAACGAAATAGTTCTATGCTAAGAGGTTTACTGATCACTGCGGCCATCACACAGATGGCTGCAGTGGGCGCATCCGCCACGACTCTGGCAAGCTATGATTTTGCCGCAAGCCTTGCAGCAAGTTCGACCGATCCGAACGTAACAGCAGGCAGCTTTTCGGTGGGTGCCGGTTTGGATTCCGATGCGGGTTTTGCAACAAGGAGCCTGAATCTGTATGCGAAAGCGTTTGCCACCGGGACTACTCTGAGTGAGGCCATCTCCGGGGATGACTATGTTTCTTTTACGGTGGCTCCAAAATCAACCGGAACAATAAACCTGACCTCTCTCGTGCTCAAGGCAGGTTATTCCAACGATAATGGTTACACAGGCAAAATCCTCACAGCCAACTTGATGACCAGTATTGACGGGTTTGCCGAGGGTGATCTGGTGTCGAGTATTGCGACCGAAGATACTGCCTTGGACACTGGGGACGAGACCTATCAAACCTGGAGCATTGATCTCAGTGATGCGAAATTCCAGAACATCACTGCTCCAATCGAGTTCAGGGTCTATTTATATGACGATACCGGCCATGACCGCATCTATCACCGCCTCGATGACGTGGCACTGTATGGGACCACCCAACAACAGCCGCAAGCGCAGCTTTCCATCGAGTTTGACGCAGACGCGCATCCTGTTTCTATCCGGAGCAGGAGTGGGGCAGAGTTGTTGGATGGCGTCGAGTCCTATGGCTTTTACCTGCTTGAATCAGATGGTACGAAACGGCGGTTTAACACGGTGACGGATCTGGGTGATGGCGAATACCAATTTACGATTTCCGGTTCAACCGAACAACTCAGCGTCCGTTTTGAGGCAACGAATGATTATCTGACGGCTCGTTTCACTTCATTGAGCGGCTTTGCGCTCGCTGGTGAGCAGCTCAAGTTCGACCTCGATACAGCGGGTAGCGGACTCCGCGTAATCGAGCTGGACCACATGATGAAGGTCGTGTCTTACGACTCCTCGGTGAGTATCAAGCGTCGCTCCTTGTGGGAAACAAATGTCCTTGGCGCGTTTGCCTTGTATGCCTACGAGAACAATGAGCAGGAGGATGAGACCCTACTCGATCTCTGGACGATGGAAGGCCTGCCGCATCCCAAGGTCGATGGCGAGTGGACCCGTGCGGCCGCCGAGGCCTGGCTCAACGATTGGATCGCGCAGTCCACTGACAGCAGCTATCTCAACATGGTGCCCATCGATTTCGATGAACATTCGGACTTTCTTCCCTACGCCCAAAAAATGGATGCGAAGGCCTTTTATCTTTGGAACTTAGTCTGGCGCGGGGAGTACGGGTTGAATTACAGGCAGAACGATGAAATCAACCCGAACATGTATCCCAACGGCCTTGCTGACATGCAGGCATTTAAGAGCGAAGCGGCAGGGAAAAACCTGGGGTTGATGTTTCACTACTTGTCTGGGAATATTGGCGAACGCGATAAGGAGTTCGTTGCTCCAACGGCCCACCCCGACCTCCAGAGCTGGGGCACGGTTACTCTGAGCGGGGCAATTGATGCTGCCGCGACCTCCTTCGTAGTGGTGCCGGATTCCGGTGTGGAACTGCCGGTGATCGGTTCGGATCAACCACTGGAGGCTCCGCCGGTTGTTTCCAGCGTTTTTGACTTCAAGACCTTCCGGATCGGTAACGAATGGATTCAGGCGAGTAGTGTCGAAGATTTGGGCAACGGAACCTGGCAGTTGGAAGGCGTCAGTCGTGGGATGTGGGATACCTCCGCTGCAAGCTATTCCGAAGCTGAAAGTCTGCGCGGCTATTTGCGGCCATTCAACGACTTTGTCCCGGACCCCAACTCCGCTTTATTTGAAACGATTACCACGCGCTGGGCCGATCTGAACAATACTCTGGGCCTGAAACATGCGTCTTTCGACGGAATTGAATTCCACAAGGCCTACGGTGCCTGGGGAGGTGAGAAGTTCGGAGCCCTGGTTTACCAGAACCTGGATCATCCTACCTCATCTGACAGCAGCGCGGGGCCGGCTCCTCTTGCTTGGCTAGAATATAAATTTAACCGGGTAAAAGACGCGCTTGGCGGTGACTTTAAACCTTTCGGGCAATGCGTTATGTTTCTCGGCGATGAGTCGTGGGCTACCATCGGACTCGAGGAACACGAGTATAGATTGAATCGGCAAACAACTCTCAATACCCGTGGATTCTCACTTGGATCGTACGATGTGAGCGGTGTGACAATGGAAACGCTACAGGCGCACGGTTTGACGTCTGATTTTTTAAGAGCGATCAAGAACTGGAAGCATGCCTCACACGCGATGGATTCGGTGCAGCGCGAGGCGATGAACGAGTTCCGTAGTCCTCTTGCTGCTCGCACAACTCTCAGTGGGCCCAAGGCATTCGGCAAGGCCTTATGGCGGATGAAAGGTCCGGTTCTTGAACGATGGCTGGCGCTGGGCACTGATCTTTACACTCATGAATGGCACTCGGGCCAAGAACACGGAGTCATCACTCCGCGTTTCTATCTGCAAAACGGTGATGTTCAAACTCTGGAGATTCCGACGGAGCTGGATTCCGGAGCAGACCGGGTCCGGATTGTCGGACGGGTTCTGCCGAGCTACGACGCGGCATCGAATGACAATATCGATTTAATGACTTATATCGGCAGTAGTTCGCTCACTGTGTCGCGAGCCAATGCCACCGATTCCCCAGTTTGGTCGGACGTCGAATTGACCACATATGAGGTTAGTCCGAGTCTCGACTTAAAGACACGTCGCGGCATCGGCCTGTGGGTGACTGGTGACGGCAGCGGTGCCACTCTAGTGATTCGCCTAAACCGTGGAAGAGGTCGCGACTATGTCGTCCCTATCAATTTCACTGGCCGTCGATGGATTGAAATTCCAACCGGTGAAGTCGCCTGGCGAGTCCGCGACTGGGGCTGGACGAAATCAACTCGTAAATTCATGGATTATGGTAGTGTGAGGATCATCCAGATCGGCATAGGACATATCCCTGCTGGCACTACCTGTAGCGTCGAGGTGGATGGGATGATTGCGCTGGCGGAAACGCCTGAGGCGCTGGTGGATCCTACTCTAACTCTCGGCGAGCAGTCGGTGAGCGTGGATGGCAGCATCGGCACTGAAAACCATTTTATCCTTGATGAGGACGGGCTCTTTACGGTGTACGATTCAAACTGGAACGCCCTGTCCGAGCAGCAACTGGATGTCATGCTCCCCTCCGACCTGACTACGTTCAAGATGGAGTCGGTTTCCTCTTCAGATGACATCTGGCTTGAGGTCGGGGTGCAGGCTTCGAACGAAACCACTACGAACCCTGACCCGACACCGTCCTTCACGACTGACCCCATCATCAAGACTACTGCCACGGAAGATGGAAGCTACAACGATTCCATTGCAGGTGATGCCAGCGACCCGGCTGCGGGTCAAATGACCTTTTCAAAGCTGGATGGTCCTTCCTGGTTGACTGTGGCTTCAGATGGGGGTCTTTCGGGCACTCCGGCGCCAGGCGATGTGGGCCTGAATAGCTTTACAGTGCAGGTTGATTCTACCGGTGGTAGCGATACCGCGACTTTAAACATTACGGTTGAAAATAATGCGTTTAACGATGCACCGCTGTGGTACAGCGATCCAGTGACAGCAGCCCCTGCTGCGGCAGGTGCGGCGTATAGCACCAGCATTACTGATGCCGCAAGGGATTTAGATGCCGGAGCGGCACTTACCTATACTAAGATTTCTGGCCCGGCATGGTTGAGCGTGGCGGCAGACGGCACGCTATCGGGTACGCCGGGCGGTTGGGACGTGAGCATGAACAGTTGGACCGTCAGTGTTTCCGACGGAATCGCCGCACCGGTAAATGCTACGCTGAATATTAGTGTAAATGAGAGACGCGAAGCGGAAGATGCGGTGCTTTATGATTCGACATCGAGCAGCTACTCTGCCGGCTACACTGGCTCGGGCTATGTGGTGATGGACACGGCCAGCAGCAGTTATATCGAGTGGACGGTGAATTTAGTGGAGGCCGCCGAGGCCGATCTCTCCTTGAGTCATTGGACGGATAGTGCAAACACCATGACGCTTACGGTAAATGGTAGCGTGGTGGACAGTAACTACAACCTGGCCGGGACAGGCGGAGTATGGACTGTGTCGAGCCTGGCCAGTGTATCGCTCAATGCCGGTTTGAATACGATCCGGTTAAACCGTGATCGAGGGCCGGACAGTGTACGCGTGGATAATCTGATTATTGCGTTGAATCGATCCCAGGCGCCAGCGGGTCCACTGGTGCAGGAACCGCTGAATTACACCTACATGTATTATCAAAACGGAATTCCTGCAATTTCCAATGAGCCAGAGCTGGTTTTTCAGACCGGGTATTACAGCCTGCAGCTCGATTGTGATGATATGCAGTTGACGGGATATGATGCGCTGAGCGGTACAGACTATGTTTCAGCGCTGACTGATGATGTGACCGTTTTTACTCCTGCGACTGATTTTGTGCTGCGCGTGTATCAGGACGGTATCGAATATACCTGTACGAATGCAGTGGTGAAGGATGCGCAAAAGGAATACGTCCGGCTAATCGAAAGCGGGCAATACGTGCAACGGATTGATCACACCGGACTGGTTTTCAAGGATTCCGATGGAAATACTCTGGAGGTTGATAAAGACTGCCGTTTAGAAGTCACCGCGTGGCCCGACCGGGTGACCTTCATGCTGGATTTTTCTTCGGAGACGACCAATCCCATTACGCGCACAGTGCTTCAGGTGAATGGACATGTCGCTGACAGTGCGAGCAATCAGGCGCGCTTGACTTTAAAGCCTCAGGAAAATGCAAAACTGGGAGCTATCAACCCGGCCGATTATGTTTTAAGTGCCACGAACTATCAAGACGGTTCTACGCTAGCTGTCACATTCGATGAGGATGAACATGCGATTCATATTAGTGTGCCGGCTGAAAGTGTTGCCTTTCCGGCGGCAACTGACCGGGTGGATGAATATGTGATCGAAGTGAGCAACCCCTCCGCCAGCGCAAAGAATATTCCACTGATATTTGAACAACCAACCCCGCGTGCTATTACCGGAACCATTATGTTGCTGTGCGATGCGGCCGACGGACAACCGCTTGGCGTTCCGGTTCAGCTCTCTAAAAACTGGCATCTGCAAAATAGCAACCGCACCGTTCATGATGGAACTTGGTTGCGCGGCTCGGTTATGCTGCCTCTGGCGGCGGGTGAACATCGCTGGGTCAAGCTACGTGTGGTCTACGGGTTCTGGGGCGGAGCAGGGGCTATTTCGCATTCCCAGCTTAGCTTGATCGGTTACTCCAATCGCAGTTGGAAATGGGATGAAAGTGCAATTGGCTGCTGGGGGGAGTCGATGACATACAACCCCGATAAAAATACAGGCGAAGCATTTATATGTGACGTACGGCCTGCATTTACAACCTCGTATAAAACAAATCCCGATTACGGTTGGACTGAAAATGTAGGCGGCGGCGATTTCCTGGTTTATTACGACAGTGCTAATACCCGCCGTCGGGAGAAACGCCTCAAGACCTGCTATCACTGGACTGGACCCAATATGACCGAGGTACTTTATACCGGAGTTACCGACGACGACAAGATCCGGTTTACATACAGGAGCCGTGCGGGGGCGACGCTCGACTATCATCGCCGTTTTCATGAGTATGAATATACCTTTTTGCAGGATGTGGATTCCCCGAATCGTCTGGTTTTTTACCAGATGGCCGCCGACGACTATAAATCCGCTTTCTACAACAACTATACGGTCGGCGATGCGGACGGTGTGCTTTTGTCGAGCATGATCACCAGAGGCGGGGATACTTATCGGGGGGCACCTATTGCCTTTGATGATAAATGGTTAAGTATAGATGACTACTACTCTGGGCAGGGATATTCCACCAAAGCCTTGCGCGGTATGATACCGCTTTCCTCGACGCTGAACGGCAGTTCTCTTCCGCTCTACCTGCACCGCTACGGTATTGATTCCACGATGCTCTTTGACCTCAGCGGATCTTCTGTAAACGAATCCTATAATGCCGGAGACATCGTGAAGGGCGAAGTCGAATTTATTTTGCCGCCGCAGCATGTCGATGATTACTGGGGGAGTGATTCGGAACTGATTAACCGTCTGACGGCCTATGGAGAAAGCGGCGAAAGCGCATGGGAACCCGTACGCGATGAGTTTGTACACAATGTGCAACTGGATATAGTCATGCATCAAGGGCTACGCCTTAACAATTATCCGCTAGAAATCCAGCCGGAGCCGAGCAACGGGGTTCTTGCCGATTTTACCTTCAACGGTGGCGGAATCGGGCATGTGCCCATCCTGATCAAGGGTGCTGAAGTCGGGTTGAAACTGACTGCGCAGCGTTGGGCAGACGGTGTCTGGACGGATCTTGAGTCAGTCAACATTGCGGCCAACAACTATTATCAGGGTGTGCAGAATGGCGATGGAACTGTGAATTATGCATTCAACATTCCGCGGCCATCACTGGACCTGAACGAAGGCTGGCGCATTCGTGTGGTGTCGTCGGATCCGTCGGTGCCTGCAGGGCCGGCCGCTCCGGCGGGCCTCAGTGCGCAGTCAGACATCACACAGGTTTCTCTGGATTGGGCCGATAACACCGAGCCCGGCCTGACTGGCTACACGGTCTACCGCAGCACTGCGACGGGCAGCGGATATCAGGCGATTGCTACCGTGACTGGTAGTGATTATATTGATACAGACATGCATGCTTCCACTCACTATTATGTGGTAAGTTCCAGAGATGAAAATTTTGCAGAATCGGCCTTCAGTAGCGAGGTCACGGCAAGCGCCAATCAGCCCGTGGTATTTAGTAGTGATGTCATCTCTGCAACCGCCGTGACGCAGGGGGAAGCTTTCTCTGGTTCGCTTTCAGGCTTCGCCACAGATCCTGATTCCGATGCCATCACATACTCTAAACTTTCAGGTCCGGCATGGCTGACTGTGGCAGCGGATGGAACGCTTTCCGGAACACCTGAAGCGGCGAGCGATACCGCCGAAAACCGCTTCACGATACAGGCCACCTCCTTAGGGGGTAGTGCTACCGCGCAGTTGAAGATACAGGTGTATGCGGCTTCCGATAACCTCATTGGGACGGTGGATCTGGATAATATAGCCGCCAACTATATGACTCGCGACTCTGTAGGTTTTGTGAAATCGGAAAGCAGCGCGTGGTCTGCCGCAGATGGTGTGTTGTCCAATGCCAGTCTAGAGAACAATGCTGTCTCCGAAGGCGCATTGGGGATCATCATCAATCTGGACGCCTTTGCCGACAGTAATTACAATCAGATTCAGCTGAGTTTCGATTATACAACCGCGAGCGCCTCCGAGACCCTTTATGCCCATCTCTGGGGCTATGTAGATGTGAACTCCAGCTCCTCGACTTTGACAATGAACCTCTTCGCTACGAATGGCAACGCTTGGGAATCATCGAATGGGGCATTGACAGCTTACAATCTTGGCGGGGCCGACGGGGCTTTCAGCGGCACGCCTGGAGTTGCATCGGACGCAGCTGCCATCCTAACGGGAGCAACGGGTGCGCAGAGCTATAGCGCAACGTTTGACCTGTCCAGTTTCACCACCGCTCCCGATCGCATTGGGGATTATGATTACCTCTTGCTTGGGTTTACTCGAAATACCAGTGGCACAAATCCCGCAGTAACAATCAGTAATTTGAAACTGACCGGCATTTACGAGTTGTCGCCTGCCTATACGAGTTGGTCGGACGGATTCCCGGGGCTGGCGGATCGTACTGAGGCTCTGGACTTTGATGGTGGTGGCCTGGCGACTGGTCTTGAATATATCCTCGGCGGTGATCCTGCGGATGGTTCTGATGATCAATTAGTCAAGCCGGCTTACACGCGTACCGACAACAGATTTGAGTTTCAATACCGTCGCAAACAAACGTCTCACAGCGATTCAAAAACAACCATCATCGCTGAGTATAGTTCAGACTTGTCCAACTGGAACCCCGTGGTACACGACACCAATGGCGTGACAGTCACAGTTTCCGAAAACTTCTACGGCAGCGGCATCGACCGAGTCGTGGTGAGTCTGCCTGACAGCGTGGCATTAGAGCGCAAGCTCTTTGTTCGCCTGTCTCTGCAAGCAGAGTAGTCTTCTGAGCAGTTATTTCACATTTTAAAAAGGCGCGTCAGACTTTTCGGACGTCCGCTAACTTGCCCGTGGAAGCGATCGAGCAGTATACCTTCGCATCCAATCTGGACGCACAAGTGATGCTGTGAACGACACAAATGCCTTTACTGTGAGTTCAGGCCTGGGTGCTTCTGAGTATAGTGCAAGTGCTCTGCATCCTTGCTCGCGAGAGCGAGTGAAACAAATACTGCTAGCACGATGAATATAGGCAATGTCATTACTTCTAACAATTACTTTTCATTTACTGTTCAAGACGTATTTGCTCGGATATATTGATGGATTTTTTGTCGCAGGCAATATTACTAGTTCTGCGTCGACTAATATAACTTTTTTTAATGGCGCATTCTCGTAATTTTAATGCGCAATCTCATGTATCTTAGCTGCTTAAATCCTGTTAATATCCTCATTCTTACCTTATTTTAAACTCAATTAACCGTACCTATGATGAATATAATTAAAATATTGCGAACTGGAGTTTTCGCTACCGCCGCTGTCGGCCTGATGACGTCCGCAAGTTTGTCAGCAGCCACGATTGCGCAGTATACTTTTGCCTCGAATCTGAGTGCTACAACTGAAGATGCAAACCTGACGGCGAGTGCTTTCACTGTGGGTGCAGGCATTGCCGGTGCTGGGCGTTCTGGCAGTTCTGCGTCCTTGTTTGCTCGAGCGAGCGTAACAGATCCCTCGAACGTGATCAGTTCAACCACTGCGATCGGGGCGAATGATTACTTTTCATTCTCCGTTGGTGCCAAATCTGGATTTGAGATGGACCTTACCTCTATCACATTTGACCTTGGGTATACCAGAAATGGCGGTTTTGAGGGTAAACAATTTAGAACATATGTGTTATCATCCATTGACGGATTTACTTCTTCCGCTCTCCTCGGTTTTGATACGGTTGATGTGACTGTAAATGGCAGCTCATTGCAGTATCCAAATAGCACGGCGACTATTTCGCTTGCCGATGCGCAATTCCAAGACCTCACAAGCTCTACCGAGTTTAGGCTCTACATTGCTGATAATACGGGGAGCGCTGACTACATCCACCGCATTGACAACGTAACCTTGAACGGTGAGGTTGTCGCATTTGTTCCAGAACCCGGCAATTTCGCTTTGATCGGTGGTCTATTGGCACTCGGGTGGGTGATGATACGCCGCCGGGCATAGGTTGTACCTTATTTTCAGGGGATATCTGTTGAAGAACAGATTTATATTAGGGGAAGACGTCCGGAGCAATCCGGGCGTCTTTTTTTATACCTGAATTATGGTGTAGGACGCGCCTCTCGGAGAGGGCGTGTTTGCATCGTGTTCGGTGGTGTACTTCCTAACACGGCCTTTGCTGCGCAAAGAACCGCGTCCTACACTGAGTTGTGTGTCATGCGAATTATGTTGTGTGCCGAATTATGGTGTAGGACGCGCCTCTCGGAGAGGGCGTGTTTTGGTACCATGATCACCAAAGCAATTTCGAATGGGCATCAGACCCGAAGCAAAAGATCCTGAAGTTTGGCCAACACGGCAGTTGTCACTGCTACCTTTGCTCCATTTTGTAGTCCATAGCTTCTTTGCGATAGCGCCCGGGGGAGATACCGGTCTCTTTTTTGAAAACGTTGCCTAGGTAGGTATAGGAGGTGTAGCCACAGGCTTCTGCGATGTCTTGCATGGTGAGGTTGGTCTCTGCGAGTAGTTTGCGTGCGCGCTGAATGCGGATGTGGCAGATCTCTTTTGCGGGAGAGCGCCCGAGAAGACTCTTGAATTTACGTTCGAGTGCTCGGCGAGCCATTGGGACTTTTCGTAGTATATCGTCGACGGTTATATTCTCACAGGCGTGTGCCTGTAGATATTGGATCGCTTGTAGTGTTTGAGGATCATCAATTGCCAGGACTTCAGTGGACAGGCGCTCAACGACTGTTTCAGGGGTGATGAAGGTGGCTTCTTTGGGGACTGTCTCGCCTTGAATTAGCTGGTTCAGGAGACTGGCTGCTTTATAGCCGATTTGTTGCGCCGGGGTCAGGATGCCGGATAATGCGGGGTGGCTTGCGTCGCTGAGCAGCTCATCGTAATCGCCACCCAGTATGGCCACGTCGTGGGGGACTTGTAGGCCGGCCTTGCGGCAGGCCAGGATGAGGTCTCGCCCGACTTCGAAGCCCCAAGTGTAGATGCCGATCGGTTTTGGGAGGCGTTGCAGCCAAGCGATGAGTTTTTGTTGCGAAGGATGCCATAAGTACGCGTTGCTGCGTGTTTTCTTATTCGGATAGACGTGGCATGTCATACCGTTGCTTGAAACCGCGTGTTCAAAGGCATGTTCGTGTTGTTTGACGTAGTCGAGGTGGCGTGGTCCGACGTAGGCGAAGTGTTTCAATGCACGGCTCTTGAAATGTTCGACTGCCAATGCCGCGCTAGCTTCCTGATCGATGCAGACGCGCGGGAATAGGCTCTTTCCGAATTCGATACCGGAAATGTTAACTACAGGGAGTTTGCTGGACTTGAGTTCGCTCTGTAGCTGCTCCGTAGAGACACGAGCGATGACTCCGTCGAACTGCTCGTCAGCTGGTAGGGAGAACCTTTCATCCTGCCCTTTGGGTGAGATCCAGACATCCCATGGGCCATGCTGAATGGAATAATCCAGAATGCCGCGGATCGTTCGGCGCCCCCAGCTGGTCGCGGTATCAACTAAAATTGCAATGCGAGGGGTTGGTTGGCTCATAGGGTAGAAAAGAAAACACTAACTAGATTCTTCACAGTTTTTCTGGTGCGTCAAGCGATGGACGCGAATTCATAGAAAGTTTACGCAAAAACGTATATTTTGGATGGCCCCATTTTTGTTACTCTAAGCAGTCAAATACACCTAGACTTGATGCATCCTTCTTTCTGGGTCGAGTTTCCCGACGATTTGGGGTATTCGTCTCTTTTCAATTACATTAATTACTATATACTGTTACATGCTGAACTTGAACCCTAAAGGACTTTTAATCCTATCTTTGCTCGCTTCATCGGTCATTTCGATGGTGCAGGCCGCAGATATTAATTTGGCTGCAAGCGCCACCATTTCAGCGAGTAGCTATCGAGGTAACTATGTTGCAAACTATGTGAACGATGGTGTCGTCAGCGATGGCTCCCGCTGGCTGGCGGGCCAGGACGACCCCAAGCCGTGGGTGGAACTGTCGTTTTCAACGCCGACCAAGGTGGGCATGGTCGACGTGTTTTCTGGATGGAAGAAGGGGGACAGTCTCAAGAACTTCGATGTATTGATCGAGGTAAACGGAGCTTGGAAGCGTCATGCAGATTGGAATATTCGTAAGAATACGAAGACTTCGAAGCGTATCTATATTGAGCAAAACAATGTGACGAAAGTCCGGTTGGAATTGTTGCGCGCTGGCGCTGCACGTATTCGCGAGATCGCTGTTTACAATAATAAGGAAGCGCTGGGGCTAAAAGATGTGGGCGAGGCTGCTGTTCAACAAGAGGATTATGGAATCCGCTTCAACCAGCACCAGATCGGCGTGAATCAGGTCGGCTATTTAACGGATCGTCCAAAACGTTTCACGGCGCCGTTGTCTGCTGAGGGAGCGGAGTTCAAACTTCGTGCACAGGGCGAGACAGAGGTGCTGTATCAGGGAGTCATTAGCGGTGGAGTCGGTGATTTTACCGCGTTTAACCCGGAGAACTCAGATACGCACTATGTGATTGATCTCAGTGGCGGTGAACTGGCGTCGAATAACAGTGATCCGTTTTTAATTCGAGCGAACCTCGATCAAGAACAGTATTGGCAGGCAGCCACGGATTTCTTGAATGATGTGCGATCGGTGGTTGGCACGCACCCAAGCGCGTATGGGGGCTGTGGCTTTCGTGATGGCACCTATTACGATGCGATCGTTCCCTCACTCGTGCTCTTTTACCTC